>LNFM01016412.1_pt1 | contig 15733 bp, 13 predicted proteins | sample 596031 | NCBI WGS metagenome assembly LNFM01 (sample SAMN04254537, study PRJNA301005) | activated carbon metagenome | isolation source: dual media filters at the Ann Arbor, Michigan drinking water treatment plant | place: USA: Ann Arbor | reverse complement strand
GCATCATCTGCAACGAACTATGGAACGAGCTGCCGACGAAGCTGATGGCGAAGAATGCCGGCGAGATCGAAGAAGAATATATCCGTCCCAATCTCAGTGAATCCCTGCACGCCACGATTCAGGACTGGTCCGGCTTTGTGAGGGCGTTTGAGGCCAAGGACCTCGATCGGCTGAAGACCTTCCCTCCCTTCCTCGACGACCTGGTCTGGGAAAAAGAGTATCGAAAGGTGGAATGGAAGGATGTGCCGTTCCGGAAGACCATCACGGAGTTTCTCAAGGTGATGGACGAGCAGGTGTTGGCGCCCGTTCATGTGGGCGCGTTTGCGACGCTGAAAGAAGCCAAGCGGTTGTTGGCGCCGGAGGCGGTCGGATTCAGCGCCTTCGACGCCGGCACCGGGGATATGAAAGTCTTGAACGACCCCGACAAGCCTTGTTACGGCCAATTCGGCGGCCAATACAGTTTCATGATCAACTTTGCCTTGATCGAACATGTGGCGAAGCATCTGGGAATGGAACAGACCGCCCTTGAGCCGCAGCGCGAATTCGTCGGCCGGTCGCTGAATACCAACGTCATCACGCTCATGGATCTGCTGGCCACCCATCCGTCTGCCGGTCCGAACCTCCGGCCATGGGAACAGGACCGGCTCGTGCTGAAGACGATCAAAGCTTTGAACGAAACCTACGAAAGCCCTTACAGCCATGCGCTCGCGTATCCGCTGGGGCAAGATATGCCGCCGGAAGAGCGCGATGCATTGAAGGGGATGCTTCTTTCACTGAAGCGGCAGGGAGTGCCCGATACTGTCGCCTATCTCACGGAAGAAGAACTCACCCGTGCTGCGAAGGATCTAGAAGTGGTCGGCTACGATCCCGACACCCTCGGCATCGCCTTGACTGCGCCTCCCAGCCCCATTGAGTACTGCCACTTCTTCTGCCGATAAGGCGGAGAGAACGTGGCTTCTTTGATTTCTCACGAATCAGCAGGTGAGAGTCTGATGCATAGCCGCCAAGCTTGCAGCGAACTCGTCCGGATGACGCTCAATCGCGTCGGCGGGCTGTCTAAGGAGATGCGGAACTACGAGTACGACGCGTCCCAGAGCTTGGTCACAAACTCGTGGATGGGGAGGATCGTGACTTCGCCGACCTGTCGTCGCCGGGCTTCCAGGCACACGCAGAGATAGCGTTTGAGTTTCCGCTCTTCCGCCAGTGCCTTCAACGATTTCAGGTCATGAGGGCCGACGTGGTCACTCGCCTTGAGTTCAATTGCCGTGTGGTCGCCCAAAATAAAATCTACTTCGAAGCCGGACTTTGATTTCCAGAAGGCGAGAGGCTCTCCAGACAGATAATCCACATAGCTCTTCAGTTCGTGAAAGAGATAGGTTTCCACCGCATGCCCGTACTCCGGCGTGCCTCGGCGATACTGCCGTTCCTGCAGAGCGGCCACGACGCCGATATCGAAAAAGTAATATTTCGAGGAGGCGAGTGGTTTACGCTGTCTGGTTTCGCGCCAGGCCGGCAGTTCATGGACAATGAGCGTGTCTTTTAAGATCTCAAAGTATTCGTAAACGGTGGTGCGTGGGACTTGGGCGTCGGCGGCCACGTTGGTGAAATTGACGATAGTGGCATTGCAGTAGGCCGCCACCTTCAGAAATCGGCTGAAGGCCGACACATTCCTTGTGGCTCCCTCCGCCACGATTTCCTGCTGGAGATAGGAACCGGTGTAGGCGTCAAGATCGGCGCGGGGATCATCCGAGAAATAGACGTAAGGAAGCCCTCCGCGAGCAATGAACTTATTGAGATCGAAGTGTTCCCCCAATTCTCTCTGAACGAGGGGGTGCAGGTATTTGGTTCTCGCCCGCCCCCCCAAGAGATTGACTCCGCCCTGTCGAAGCTTGCGGGCACTTGAACCAGTGAGCAGGAATCGAATCCCTCGCTGCTCAATGAGACGGTGTACTTCGTTTAATAGTCCCGGGAGCCGTTGAATCTCGTCGATGATCACCAGCTTATCCTTGGCAGTGAGTTCTTCGGCCAATCGCTGTGGCCGCTGGCTGAGTGCCAGATAGACGGATGTATCCAGGAGGTCGTAGACGCGGGCATCTTGGAAGCTCTGTGCGATGAGGAAGCTCTTCCCGGTTTGGCGGGGTCCCAGGAGGAAGTGGGATTTCTTCTCCAAGAGGCCTGCTAGATTCAGCAGGCGAGCAATCGTCGGTGTCGAACTCATAGGGCATGGTAGCAAGTGACGACTCTGTCGTCAAATGGCATGCCAAATGACGACTCAGGCGACGCTTGATAGGTGGTAGCTTCTCATCGCCGCATGCTGTGCAGCCTACCGGCTCCGCCGCTAATCGTCACGTTGTCGATCAAGAGTTGAACTCACGCGTGGCTTTCTGGAGTGGCGGCTATCGCCGGCTGCCGCGCTGCTCATTGACTCACAAGGAACGCGTTCATATACTTCCTCCTTAACTGGAGGTGATCGCGATGAAAATTTTGATGGGCTTGCTCGTCGTGGTCGTCTTGATCGTGGGCCTCGTGCTCTCGCTCCCCTTCCTGATCGACCTCAATAAGTACCAAGACCAATACAAGCCGCTCATCGAAGAAGCCCTCAATCGCAAGATCCAGCTGCAAGATATTCGCTTAACCGTCTGGCCCAGGATCGGCGCGCGGGTGGCTGGGTTCGCCGTGTTGGATGATCCGGCCTTCGGGTCCGGTCCCTTCGCGTCGCTGTCCTCCTTGGATGTGGGTGTGAAGCTGATGCCGCTGCTCAGTAGTAAGGTCGAGGTGGAAGAGATCACCCTGCGCGATCCCGTCATTACAGTCATTAAAAACAAAGCCGGGGTTCTGAACGTTTCGACGATCGGGCGTAAAGGTGTGCCGGTGCCTGAAACGCCCTCGCGGGCCCCGATTCCTTCGACGGAGGGTCCGCTTAAAATTCTGGCACTGTTGGCTGTGGACCGGGTGTCCATCGATGGCGGGAAACTGACCTTCCGTGATCTGTCGGCCTCCAAACCGACCGAATATGTGCTGCAGGATATGGAGCTACTGCTGCGGGACGTTCGGCTCGGTCAAACTCCGAGCTTACATTTTGGATCGCTCGTTCAGCCCTTCAACCTGCCGGTGAAGCTGGACGGCACCTTTGGGCCGCTCAAAGAGACTATGGACATCGATGCGATCAATTTCCAGCTTGGCGTGGGGAAGACAGACTTCACCATCACAGGAAAAACTGCCGGTCATGACGCGACGGTCAACATCAGCTCGCCGGTGATCAACACCGCGAATCTTCCGATTGCCCTTCCATTGAAAAAGCCGGTGGACATCAAGAATTTCCAGCTTGCCGTGGAAGTCAAGGGACAAGAGGCCAGACTGAATTCCCTGTCGCTCCAACTGTTCGACGGTGAGGTAAAAGGGCAGGGAAAATTGATCGCCGGGTCCGATGCGCCCCCTTTCAACGGCGGCGTCGCGGTTCAAGGGGTGCAACTCGGTCCCGCGCTGGATGCTGTTGCAGAAACGCCGGTCTCTATCAGTGGAACAGCCGGTGCGGATCTGACGCTGAAAGGCCGCGGGTTCTCCATGCCGGACTTGACCAAGGCTCTGGAAGGAACCGGTCACATGGCGGTGAAGGATGGGAAGATCGAAGGGGTCAACCTTTTGCAGGAAGCAATGTCTATTCTAAAAGTCGCCGGGATCACTCTGGACAATCCCAAGGCCACGGCATTTTCGACGATCGAGACAGATCTTGTGATCAAACAGGGGATTGTCAACGTGCAGCGCCTCTTGATGGACAGCCATGATTTTCAGGCCACCGGCGGGGGGACTATCGGATTCGATCAGACGCTGAATCTGGGTGTGACGCTGAATTTGTCGCAGGGGCTCAGTCAAAAGATCGCCGGTGCGTCGCCGGCTGCCAGGCTGGCGCTCAAGGAAGGCCGGTTAAGCCTCCCGCTGACCATCGGAGGGACTATCCAAGCCCCGTCCTATGGACTGGACATGAAAGGCCTGACGGGAGCTGTGCAAGACCAGGTCAAAAAGAAAGCGGAAGAAGCCATCGGTGGATTACTCAAGGGCACAACCAAACCGCAGGACATGAAACAGCAAGGGCGCGATCTCCTCAAGGGATTGATGGGGCGGTAGAAAGGCCGCACAGAGGGCAGCTATGGATACATTGACCCAATATGCCGTTCAATACGGCCTGCAAGCGCTGGTGGGAATCGGTATCTTCATCGCAGGTGTCATGGCGTCCCGCTGGGCCGGAACATTTACGCAACGGTCGCTCGAACGGTACGCACTCGATCCGCCGGTACGGATGCTCATGGTTCGTGTCGTCAAAATCCTGGTGCTGCTCTTCACCGCCATGATTGCCCTTCAGGCACTCGGCGTACCCATCGCACCGTTGGTCGCAGGTATCAGCGTGGCCGGCGTCGGCATCGGTCTCGCGCTCCAGGGGGTTTTGAGCAATGTGATGGCCGGGCTCTCGATCATCTTCACGAAGCCGTACAAAGTCGGAGAACATATTTCTTTGTTGGGCGTCCATGGCGATGTCGTGATGGTCGACATTTTTTCCACGACCTTGATGCACTCGGATCAGTCGCGGGTCATCATCCCCAATCGGAAGATTGTCGGGGAAATTCTGCATAACTTCGGCACCATCAGACAAATCCATCTTACCGTTGATGTCGCATACAAGACCGATCTCGATCGCGCGCTCGCAATCGTACGGGACGTGGTTGCCGTGCATCCGCATGTGCTCAAAGATCCGGCTCCTTCCGTCGGCATCAGTAGTCTTGGACATTCGACCGTGACTATCGCCATTGAACCCTGGACGCCGGTTGCCCTTTTCAACGCCACACAGGGTGAACTGAACAAGGCAATTCTCGAACGGTTGCGCGACGCGCAGATCGAGTTTCCCCCTCCATCCCCGTCTATGCCGAGGTGAACGCATCGATGTGAGGGGACTCCGCTGGTTCGAAGCCTAAAGCAGTATCGGCGCGTCCGGCGGTCGACCCTTCTCTCGTTTCTCGGGTATCTGTGGATTGATTCGATCAGGTTACCGATGAGGCGGGAAGGGAAGCATCGGACCAAATCGCCCCATCGAAGCGATGTCTTATCCGTCGGGAAAATTGAAAAACATTCAAAACGTCAGTTATCCACGCGATCAGTGCCGGTCATCATGGGCACTGACTTTGCTTGTGCTTCATCGATGCGCTCAACCCGCATGACATTCATGATTGCTAAACAAAAGACCGGTCATGTAGAGGAATTACTTCTAACATCGGATGTCGAAGGCTCAACAGTGTAGCGTGGTCGTGCCCCGCAATTGTTGAGTCCAATCCATTATCCAACCGTGCTCAATCGTAACTTGGAGGCTTCGGTGAAAAAAGAGTTGTGGTGGTGTATCTTCTCGTTCTGTGCCTTGCTGATAGAAGGATTTGCCGACCGCGCGTTAGCTCAGTCAGAATCCGTTCCTACTGCAACGGAGGTGTCCGATATCGTCACGCTCAAAGACGGTAGCGTTCTCTATGGCGAAGTCATTGAAATGTCCGGCGGGATTCTGTCCCTCAAGACAGCATCCAGTTCCGACAACATGATCAAGATCAAGTGGGATGAGGTCACGAAGTTGTCGGTCAATCATCCCATTCCGTTCCATCTCAAAGAAGGGACGATTCTCAACGGCACCGCCACGGCAGGACCGGATGGGAATCTGAACATCCAAGTCGAACCGCTTAAGGGATCGATGACCGTGCCGCTGACATCCGTCACGTCGGTCAATCCTCTGGCTCAGCCGCCGGTCATCTACACAGGCAGTCTCACGGCCGGCTACTCGCAAGCCACGGGCAACAGCAAGCTCCGTAACGTCAGCGTGCTCGGCGACTTTGTCGCACGGAGCGAACAACTTCGGCTGTCGTTGCTCGGCCGCTACGTCTACGGCGACAATGCCGGGACACTCAACACTCGAAATGCCAGAGGCACGATCAAGCTCGACTTCTTCATCACCAAACGGATTTTCTGGTTTGCGTCGGCCTACTTTGAAAACGACCACTTTCAGGATCTGAAGTTGCGGACCGCAATCTCCAGCGGACCAGGCTACCAATGGATCGACCGGGGAGACTTCGGCGGCATGCTGAAAGACATGACGTTCTACACAGAAGCCGGTTTGGCCTATTTCAATGAAGATTTCCGCGTCGCGTCGGATGCCTCGAGTTTCCGCGCGCGTGTGTCGATGAAGTGGAACTGGCCGATCTTCGACGATCGCATCGTGCTCTATCACTACAATGAAATGTTCCCCTCCCTCCAAAACGCGTCGAATTACTATTTCACAATGGATAACGGCGTTCGCGTCAAAATATTGGGAGGGCTGGCGAGCGGGTTCCAAGTGACGACACGCTACAATAATCAACCGCCTGCGGGCACGACAGATACCGATAACTTGTATCTCTTTACGCTGGGCTATGCCTTCGATACCACACGGAAGCGGTAAGCAGAAGGGTGAATCGTGCAATGAACCGGGCTCATCAAGGAGGAGGACTATGCTGAAAGAGTTCAAGGAGTTTGCCATCAGGGGTAATGTCCTGGATATGGCGATCGGTGTGATTATCGGTGGCGCCTTCGGGAAGATTGTATCGTCACTCGTCAGCGACGTGCTTATGCCTCCCCTTGGGTTGCTGATGGGCAAAGTAGATTTTTCCAGCCTCTTTGTCGATTTGTCCCGTACGTCCCCGCCTTCCTTAGCCGCGGCGAAGGCCGCCGGAGCTCCGACGCTCAACTACGGAGTATTTCTCCAGAGCGTCTTCGACTTCGTGATCATCGCTTTCGTCATCTTCATGTTAGTGAAGCAGGTCAACCGGTTTAAGAATGAAGCACCTCCCCCTCCACCGCCTGCTCCACCGGAGCCGACCAACGAGGAGAAACTGTTGAGGGAGATCCGCGATTTGTTAAAGAGCCGTCAATAGGGCCCTGCGTTTAATCACAATGACAGCGTGCGGGGCGAGTCCCGCGTAATGGAGGAGCAAGAAATTATCATGCGAACATTCATAGCCACCGTGATGCTGACGGGGATCGTCGCCCTAACAGGCTGTGCTTCCCTGAATCATCCGGATACCCACATCAAGCAGCCCACCGTCTGTATTGACCAAAAGTGGTATGGCTATTACCAGGGCAGCGGGTGTCCATCTGTAGCGAAGGCTGTGGTGCCCGATGCCTCACAAGAGGCGGCTGCCCGGCTGGCCGCGCTTGAGCGAGAACGCCAACGGTTGGCCGATGAGTTGGAAGCGGCTCGGAGACAGAATGGAGCCTTGAGCAGCCGCGTGAGCGATTTGGAGAGGCAGCTTGCCGACCGCGATCGAGAAATTGCCGCGCTTCGTTCCGGTGCGGGAGATTCTGCAAAGCTCGCGAGTCAATTGGCAGCAGCGCAAAGCGACCTCAGCCGGTTGCAGGCGGACAAGGACAGGCTTGCTGCGGAGTTGGCCGCTGCAAACCAGCGCATTGCGGATCTCGAATCGCAATTGAACCAGAGCAAGGGTGATTTGGCCAAGGCCGAGAAGGATCTCTTGAAGGCGTTGCGTCCCGAAATCGCCAAAGGGACAGTTTCGGTCAGCCATTCCGGCGATGCCCTCATCATCAATCTGGCGTCGAGCCTGTTGTTTGATTCCGGACAGGATCAATTAAAGGCGGGCGGCGCCGATGCCTTGAAGCGTGTCGGGACTGTGCTCAAGGACTTCCCGGAAAAGCAGGTGCATGTGGCCGGGTACACGGACAACGTGGCGATTAAGAGCGCCTTGAAGAAAAAATACCCGACGAATAAGGAGCTTTCTGATGCCCGAGCCCATAGCGCGGAGCAGGCGCTGCGGGACGGCGGGGTCAGCAGCAACCTGTCGTCTGCCGGTCATGGAGAGACCAATCCAGTCGCGAGCAACAAGACGGTGGAGGGGCGTGCCAAGAATCGCCGTGTCGAGGTCATTGTCAAGTAGCACAGAGGCGGATTCTCCTTGCCACCTGTGCCTGTAGTAACGAAGGGGCTCTTCCCAATGGGAAGAGCCCCTTTATCTTGCTGGATGCCTGCTCAGATTCAACCGAAAGCTAGAGGCCAAGCTCCGACAGACCAGGGTGGTCGTCGGGGCGGCGGCCGATGGGCCAGAAATACTTGCGGTCCGTCTGAGAGATTGCCATGTCATTGATACTTGCGATACGCCGGCGCATGAGACCACTGTCGTGGAACTCCCAATTCTCATTCCCGTAGGATCGGAACCAATTTCCTTCTTCATCGTGCCACTCATAGGCAAACCGCACGGCGATGCGTGCTCCGTGGAATGCCCACAGTTCCTTGATGAGACGGTAATCCAGCTCCTTGTCCCGCTTGTGCGTTAAGAACCGAACGATGGCCTCCCGGCCTGTCAGAAATTCGGAGCGGTTTCGCCATGTGCTATCGACCGTGTAGGCCAACGATACCGTTTCTGGGTCGCGTGTATTCCAAGCGTCTTCTGCCGTGCGGACTTTCCGGATGGCACTCTCCAGAGTGAAGGGCGGAACAGGCGCTCGTGTGTTTGTGTCCGATGGCATAGGGCATTCCATGCGTAAGTCTAGCAGTCGCAGATCGAAACTATTACTTTCCTATTGGGCATACGTAGCTCGGCCTCTAATTGAGCGATGCGTGTCCGCAAAGATCCTGCGAGTTCCTCGACCTCCTCAATCGAGTACCGTGGCGTGATGTACTTGGGACAGTTCCAGTCGAACGAGACCACGTCGATGAAGACGATCCGTTCCACTCGTGCTTTCATGCTGGGGTTGGCAAGTTGTACCGCAAGGTCTGGATGCGAATGAGCATCCTCGACCCTGGCATGGCCCAGGATTTTCAGTCTGGCCCGATTCGGGTAGTCCATCAGAAACAGGGACACCCGATCGTCCGTGGACAGATTGCCTGTGCTCAAGAGTTGCCGGTTCCCTTGATAGTCGGCAAAGACTAACGTTGAGGGATTCAGTAGACGCAGAAATCCCTTGGGCCCTCCGCGATGCTGGACGTAGGGCCAGCCGGTTTCGCTCACCGTGCTCAGGTAGAAACTATCTCTGGCGGCGAGAAACTCAGCCTCTCCTTCGCCCAGGAGATCGCGCTCAGGAGCATCAGTGATCTGCGCCGCATGCCCATAATACTGTTGCTGTGTACGAAGGACCGACTCGGTCATCATCGTTTCGAGATATTTCATCGCCATTGGCTCGTCCTTCCTCGAATCGGCCTGGCAACGGATGTCCGTTGCCAGGCCGATCTCCCATCCGCTCGTATATCAGAACACGATCGTGTTCCATCCCTCTGCTACATACCGGCGCAGGCTCAAGAGCCCCGCAGTCCCGGCGAGGGCATGGTCTTTCACAATCGGCACGCCACAGGCCTTGACGCTTTCTGTTGCCCCAAAGACCTCTGCGCAACCGCACGACGCGCCCTGCACGACATCACGCACGGCATTGTAGAGCCCATTCGCTGGATGTGAGAGTTTGGTCAATTCAGCCGGCCAGCGCGTGCCGGCGCCATTGAAGACCACGGCGACTTCGTCGCCCTTCTGCTTACATTCAGACGCGAGCGCCAGCGCATTGAAGACTCGTCCGAGCGCTTCTTCTGAACCACTTTTCGGATCGGACAGAATAATGATGGCAGTTTTCATGGATTCTCCTTTGTAATCATGACACTCACGATATTGTGGATGTCCGTTGGGTTCAGCGTTCTTCGGTGCATTGCTCACTCTATCCAGTCGCTATGGCAAGGTCAGTGCCACGTGTCGCGATTTCTGGTGAAGCAAGAAAACTACTGATGAGACAAGGAGTTGTCGGGCTGTTCGTTGTTACATGAAGTGGAAGGAAGGAGAGATGCCCCCACGAGATGTCGTGGAGCTACGATATGTCGTGGGGAGAAACGATTTGTTCGTTGCTATGCGGTGCGGAAAGGTTTCTTGATGCCGAGCTTCTGCATCCGAGAGCGAAGCGTGTTGGGGTGGAGGCCCAGTCGAGTCGCGGCGCCCTGTTTCCCTTCAATGACCCAGTTTGTATCCTGAAGGACGCGGAGAATGTGGGTTCGTTCGACCTCTTCCAGAGAATCGGCGACCGGCAACGGCGGGGCGGAGTTCCCTTGAAGCATCACATCGTCAATCTGAAGTAGTGGCCCATTCGCGAGGATTGTGGCCCGTTCGATCACATTTGCCAACTCCCGAATGTTGCCGGGCCAGGCATACTTCATCAGGCGATCCATAGTCGATTCAGACACCCCGTCGATCTTCTTGCCGATCTTGCTTGAAAACTTGCCGACAAATCGATTGACCAAGAGTGGAATGTCAGATGGACGGGAGGAGAGAGGCGGTACCTCGATCGGAAACACATTCAGTCGGTACAGAAGATCTGCCCGGAAGGAACCGGTCTTTACCGCCGCATGGAGGTCACGATTCGTCGCCGCAATGACTCGTACGTTCACTTTGGTGGAATGGCCGCTGCCGATCCGTTCGACCTCCCTTTCTTGTAGTACCCGTAGCAGCTTGACCTGTGCGTCCAGCGGCAATTCCCCGACTTCGTCCAGGAAGATGGTCCCGCCGTCCGCCAACTCAAATCGTCCAATGCGGCGTTGTAATGCCCCGGTGAAGGATCCCTTCTCATGCCCGAAGAGCTCGCTTTCAACCAGATTCGCCGGGATTGCTCCGCAGTTGACCTTCACCAGCGAGCGAGCCCTCCGTGGGCTCAGGTTGTGAATGGCTCTCGCCATCAACTCCTTGCCCGTTCCTGTGTCTCCCTGGATGAGGACCGTCGAATCGGTCGGGGCGACCTGTTCGATCTGCCGGAGGACGGCCATGATGCTCGGACTTTCGCCAATAATCTCCTCAAAATTGTGTTCAGACTTCACCTCTTCGCGGAGGTAGAGGTTCTCTGCCTCAAGGCGATTCTTGAGCTGTGCGACTTCCGTAAAGAGCTGCGCGTTCTTGATCGCAATCGCTGCTTGATTGGCAAAAATGGCCAGCCGTTCGAACTCTTCCTCGCTCAGCGGTCTGCGTCCGAACATTGCGATGACGCCGAGCAGCTCCCAGCGGAACTTCAGCGGGTAGCCGGCAAAGGAGCGGAGGCCGTTGTCTGTCATCCACTGTTTGTTCGGCAGGCGGTCGTCGCCGAGCACATCGTTTGTTTGCATCGGCCCAAACCCCTGGGCGATTTTTCCAATCTTGAGCGCCCCCAGCGGAATGCGGCGATACTCCCCGTTGAGATCGGTGTAGAGCCCCGCGCTCGCCGCCAGATGGAGGCATTGAGATCGGGTCACGCAGGCAGCGGCTTTATGACAGTCGGCGCAGAGATCGCCGGGCCCTAACAGCCAGATGCGGGCGAAAGCGCCATCAAGCTCGTCTACGAGTCCTTGCGTGATGGTGGTCAGTACCTGCTGAAGATCGAGACTCGACGCAATCTGGAGCGCGATGCGCTCGATGGCGTGCCGACCATTTTCGGAAGAACGGGAAGGGGCGATGTCCATCGTGTCCACGCCAATCAGGATAGAGGCTCAGCCAGGGCACGATAGGAGGCAGGACGGGAAATGTCAATTATGCGCTAGCTGTACTGATCCCACGTGTCGCACTGTTTGATGGCCCAATAGACGGCTTCTTTGAGCTTCTTGAGGATTATATTGTCGGGCTGGTAAATGGCTTGCAGTTTCTTGTCCAGGTCATACAGCGGTTGGATCGCCCGCTTATCGGGAATCTTGCCGAGCGCCCAGGCCACCTCCGTGAGGACCGTCCAGTCGGTCTTGGGATCTTGCAGTTTTGCGAGCAACGGCAGCACGACAGACGCATCGCCTGCGATTCCCCCGATCTGCCCCAGCCCTTTTGCTGCTGCCGCCTGGACTTCCACCTGGGTGGTCGTGTTGAAAATCTCGATCAGAAGAGGAATGCTTTCCCTGCCGAGATTGCCCATCGCCATGAGCGCCTGCTTGGCGAGATCACGATCCTTCAACGCCGCTTTGAGTTTGGGCATCGCTTCGTCGGCCTGCATTTCCCCCAGGAGCGAGATGATCTTGATTTTTCTGGTCTGGCTCGTGTCTGCTGAGTCCAGCAGTTTGAGCAGGCGGTCTGGATGACCCCATTCGGCTGCCAAGAGGAGGGGGAACTCGTATTTTTCCAACGCCTCCTGCAATTTGGACAGCGCATAGACGCCGGGATCGGCTGCGTGCGCAGCCTGGGCGGCAGCCACTGCATCCTCAAATTCTGTCCGCACCTCTTTTTGCCATTTGATCTTCATGCCGCCCAGTACATAGGTGAGCTGGCAGGCGGGGCCTTTCCAGAGTCGAGACGGGGCATCCGTCGTGGTGCCCTCCCATGTCTTGTGCTGTTCGCATTTGATGCGAAACAGGACATCATGGGGCTGACTGTGATCAAGAATGACCTGGTACCCCACTTCTTTGAGGCGTTCAGCAGCTGTGTTGGCGAGAGACGCGGAGTCCGTACGGGCTTTGTCCGTGATGGAGATGGCTTCAATCAATACGGTCTGAATCTTTTCCAGTTGGGATTTTTGCTCGGAGGTGAAATGTTCCCGGTAGGCCCAGGACGGGCCAATTGCATAGCAGAACGACAAGATGAGAGTGTAGCCGATCACGGTGAAAAACGGTGGCATCGAGCATCTCGTCACCCTCGTCGCCAATTCCCGTATTGTGTCCTTGCAGCTTGTGCCCATCATGGTTTCATTATACCCGGACACATGATTTTTGCGAGCAGAGTGCCGTTGGATCGTGCATTGACAGATCCGGTCCCGCAATGATAACTTTCCGCTCTCATTTTCGCGCGTTTCGCGCGAGAGTGTGTACTTTGTCTCAAGATAGAGCGAGTGGATCAGGACAGTGATTAAGACAGCAGTTGCGCGGCGTTACGCACAGGCGCTCTTCGAGCTTCTCGATCAATCCAATATCGAAGCGACTCGGGGGTCCCTCAATGGCCTGAGCCAGGCTATGCAGGATTCCGTCTCGCTCCGGCACGTCATTGCGTCTCCGGCGTTCAGCCTCGAAGACAAGATCGCCGTCTTAACAGAACTGGGCGGCCGGTTGAGCTGCCCCCCGGTCGGGAAGGCATTCTTGGCCCAGTTGGTCAGGAAGAATCGCGCCGCATTTCTGCCGGAAATCGCAGTGGCCTTTGCCAAGCTGGTTGATCAATTAAAGGGGACCCAGCCGGTCACCGTGTTTTCGGCCGCTGCCCTGTCCGCAGCTGAGCAGCAACAGATGAAGAAGCGCCTCAGCGACACGCTGAAGCGAGAGGTCGATATTACCTTTCAAACCGATGCGAGTTATTTGGCCGGCGTCAGGATTCAGATCGGAAGCGCCGTGGTCGATAGCACCGTTCGTGGGCGTCTGAAGGACATCGAGTCATTGCTGACGCACGAATAATGGTCGCGCAGGCATGATGGTGTGGAATCGCCGACGAGCGGGTCACTACGGGGCCGACTAAGGAGTAGCCATGCAGATCAAAGCGGATGAAATCAGTGCAATCATCAAGGAGAAGATTCAAGGCTTCGACAAACAGGTCGATGTCAAGGAAACCGGCTCTGTCATCCAGGTCGGAGACGGCATTGCCAAGATCTATGGTCTCGATGGTGCCATGGCCGGTGAGATGCTTGAGTTCCCCGGCGGGCTCTATGGCATCGCCTTGAACCTTGAAGAGGACAATGTCGGCGCGGTCTTGATGGGTGACTCGGTCGGCATTAAAGAAGGCGATCCCGTCAAGCGGACCGGCCGCATCGCAGAAATACCGGTTGGAGAGGCCCTCGTCGGTCGAGTCGTCAACGCCATCGGTCAGCCGATCGACGGCAAGGGCGCCATCAAGTCGACGCAGTCTTCGCGTATCGAGATGGTGGCCCCTGGCGTGAATACCCGCCAATCGGTGCGGGAGCCGCTGCAGACCGGCATCAAGGCCATCGATGCGATGATTCCTATCGGACGTGGCCAGCGCGAGCTCATCATTGGAGACCGCCAGACCGGCAAAACGGCCATCGCGGTCGATACGATTATCAATCAAAAGGGCCTGAACGTGTTCTGTATTTACGTGGCGATCGGCCAGAAACGATCGACCGTCGCGCGCGTCGTCAAGACCCTCGAAGAAAACCATGCAATGGAATACAGCATGGTCGTCTCGGCCAGCGCCAGTGATCCGGCCCCGATGCAGTTCCTGGCGCCCTTCGCCGGTGCCGCGATCGGCGAGTACTTCCGCGATAACGGGAAGCACGCGCTGATTGTCTACGACGATTTGTCCAAGCATGCCGTGGCCTATCGCGAATTGTCCTTGTTGCTTCGCAGACCACCGGGCCGCGAAGCCTATCCCGGCGACGTGTTCTACCTCCATTCACGGTTGTTGGAGCGGGCGGCAAAACTGAGCGAGAAGCTCGGCGGAGGCAGTCTGACCGCCTTGCCGATCATCGAGACACAAGCCGGTGACGTGTCGGCCTATATTCCGACGAACGTTATTTCGATTACCGACGGCCAGATCTATCTGGGCAGCGATTTGTTCTATTCCGGTATTCGCCCCGCGATTAACGTCGGTCTGTCGGTCTCCCGTGTCGGCGGGTCAGCCCAGATCAAGACGATGAAACAGGTAGCCGGTACTCTCCGGTTGGATCTCGCGCAATATCGAGAAATGGCCGCCTTTGCCCAGTTCGGCAGCGAACTCGACAAGGCCACGCAAATGCAGCTTGCGCGCGGCGTGCGCATGGTCGAGCTCTTGAAGCAGGGACAGTACAAGCCCATGCCGGTTGCCGATCAAGTCCTGTCGATCTATGCGGGCGTCAATGGCTTCCTTGACGATGTGCCGGTCGATAAAGTTCAGCAGTTTGAGGCGGATTTTCTGCACTATGTGCAGCAGAATCATCCTGAGCTCAAAAAGGAAGTCGCCAGCATCGGCAAGATCGACGACAAGGTCGGCGGCAGGCTCAAGGAAATTCTGGCGGCCTTCAAACAGAAGATGGGATACGGGGCCAAAGCGTAAGCACAGGACTGAGTATCGAGGACTCAGGACTGAGACGGACGGCCGTGAGCCGGGTTCCTACCTCAGTCCTCAGCGCGCAGTCCAAAGCCCTAATAGAATACGATGCCTAGCCTTCAATCGTTACGCCGCAAGATTGCGGCATTTAAGAATACGCAGAAGATCACCAAGGCCATGAAAATGGTGGCGGCGGCGAAGCTCAAGCGCTCGCAGGACCGCATCTTGGCCGCTCGTCCCTATGCCCATAAGATGCGGGCTGTCTTGAGCAACCTCAGCCGGCGAGTGAATCGTTCGGCTCATCCGCTCCTGCAGAAGCGCGAGGGGAAAAAGATCGAAGTCCTGGTCATTACCAGCGACCGAGGATTGTGCGGCGGGTTCAACGGCAACATCGTGCGGAAGAGCGCAGAATTTCTGCGGCAATGCGAAGCCCAGGGGTTGACCGTGGGGGTCAGCATTGTCGGGCGAAAGGGCCGTGATTATTTCCGGCGTCGGGCCTGGCCGATTCGGCACGAATGGACCGGCGTGTTCGACAAGTTGAGCTTCGAGCATGCCATCGATATCGGCGGCGACCTCACCGATAATTTCGTGAAAGGCACGTTCGACGAACTTCATGTCGTGTACAACGAATTCAAATCGGCCATTCAACAGCGTGTCATTGTGGAGAAGCTGTTTCCGGTGGATACGGCAGCCGAATTCGGCGCAGCTCCGGCCGAGGGAGTCGCCTCAGGAGCCTACCTTTACGAGCCGGATGAAGCGGGTCTCCTCAACGC
>LNFM01008310.1_pt1 | contig 15734 bp, 9 predicted proteins | sample 596031 | NCBI WGS metagenome assembly LNFM01 (sample SAMN04254537, study PRJNA301005) | activated carbon metagenome | isolation source: dual media filters at the Ann Arbor, Michigan drinking water treatment plant | place: USA: Ann Arbor | reverse complement strand
GTCTCGCAACCCGGGCCGGGGAAGTCCTGCCCGCTGGCGCGCCAGCTCACGTTGCCGGCCGCGTCGTAGCCCTGCACCGTGGCGCCGCTTTCGGGTTCCACGGTCTTGCACAGGCGCTGGTAGGCGTCGTACGTGTACCTGCGGGTGGCCGACACGCCCCCACCCGAGCGTGTGATGGTCAGCGGCTTGCCCAGGGCATCACGGCCGATTGCCACGGTCACGCCTTCGGGCGCATCGATGTCGGTGATGCTGTTTTCGGTGGGGTCGTCCCAGGCCTGGTAGCCGAAGGTGGTGACATGACCACGCGGGTTCGTCACGCGTTTCCTGAAGCCGTCGAGGTACTCGGTGACCGTGTTCAACAACCTGGGCGTCAATTCGCTGTCCTGCAGCTCCAGCGTCACGCGGCCCAGTGCGTCGTAGTGCCAATGCCGTCCATCTGCGGCCATGCCCACGCCGGGCGCGGTGCGTTGCGGATAGCTCTCGAAAGCCGGCTTGCCACCAGGCTCGTAGCGGCGGGTGATCACGCTCATGCTGCCTTGCGGGTTGTTGGCATCCCAGGTCAGCGTGTAGCGTGGACGCCAGAGGGCGTCGTAGAGGGTCTGGCTGCGGGCAGCGCCGGTACTCACGGTCAGCGCCCAATGGCCGGCACCCAGGTCGAGGTAGGGCTCTGCAGACCGCACGAACTCACTGGTCGTGTCGTGGTAGGTCGCGGGGTCGCCGGTCGGATAGACGATGCGGGCCAGGCGCCCCATCGCGTCATAGCCATATCGCGTGGTGGTCGCAGCGGCGTTGGTGTGGCTGGTCACCAGACCCAGGTCGTCGACGGTCACCGCCTCTGCCGCCTGGTCGGGATGCACGATGCTGCGTGGCAGCCCGAGCTTGTAGTCGAGGAAGGTGGTGACACGGCCGGCGCGGTCGTAAGCCCGCCACAGCGTGCCGTCGGCGTGGTAATCCCACTTCCCGGTTTCCAGGCCGTAAGTCAGGCTGCGGGTGCGCAGGGCCGTGGTCGAGTCGTACTCGTTTGCCTCGATGACCAGGGGGTTGCCGGCGCCGTCCAGCTGGCTGAGGCTGCGGACCTGGGCCGTCAGGCCCCGGACCCAAGGGCTGTTGAAGTCGCGGTAGTCCGTGGCTTCGGTCAGGGCCCCGGACGGCCCCGAGCGGACGACCTCGGTCGGGCGCGCGTGGTCGTCGAAGCTTGTCGCCTCCCAGACGAAGTTCCGGCCCTGCTGCACGGTGGTGCGCCGTTCCATGGGTTCGTTGCGTGCCGACGCGAAGCCGTCACCGCGGCTGTTGTGGCTGTAGCCGAACTCGGGCAGGTAAGGGCCGGCGGCAGCGCCTCGGTACCGGTAGACGGTGCTGCGCAGTGCGCTGCTGCCGTCCCAGCCCTCGTCCACCTGCAGCAGGCTGCCTTCGTTGTCGCGCCAGCGGATGCCGAACACATGCCGCGTCCGTACACCCCGCGCGTCGGTGACGATCACGCTCTTGCTGGACGGGCAGCCGACGCAAGGCGTGACGCCGCCCGCCGCCGGTGGGTAGGTGTAGGTCCACGCCAGTTCCGGCAGCCCCGGGCCACTGATCGCCTTGCGCGTCAGCGCCATCGACGTGAAGCCGACGATGTTGGGCCCCATGGCCGTCCAGCGGCACTCGACGAAGCTCCGCCCGTGTGCGGTGTGCGACAGGGTGAAGCGGCCCACGGCGCCCGAGGGGTGCGTCATCGTGCGTGTGCGTGTCATGGCCGTCGCGCTGGGCGCCACGCTGCCGCAGGCGTAGGCCGAACTCCCGCTCGCGGTGTAGATCGTCTGCAGCGAGTCGCCGCTGTAGGACCACGCCGCGTTGTCGGGCAGGGTCACCCTGGACAGTTGTGTTGGATAGGTCTGACTGCTGTAGTCGTAACGCCAGCGCCGCTGGCCATCGGACACGGCGGTCACGAAGTTGCCACCTGCTGCATCGTTGTACTCGAGGGTCAGCGTGCGCTGATCGCTGGCTTCGATGCGCAGCAGCTGCCACGGCCTCTGCGCCGAATAGGTGTAGCGCACCGTGTTGCCGAAGCGGTCGGACGCCACCGTCGGCATCAGCCAGACTTCGACACGCTGCACGATGCCATCTTCGAGGGCCGCGTTGGGCTGGCTGCCGCCACCTGGAGTGCCGGCGGCGACGCGCGAGCCCGTCACCGGGCGGGAGCCCGTGGTCGAGGCGGCCCTGAAGGCCTGCGAGCTGCCGATGTTGATTTCCGGCACCGCGCGGTGGGCCACCCAGTCGAAGCGGTAGCTGGTGCCATCGGGCGCGCGGGCCAGGAAACCTTCGCCTACCGTGTTGCTGCCTCCGGCCAGGCTGGGCAGGCAAGAGAACTGCCAGCCGGCCTTCGTCAGCACCGGATGCGCCATGCCACCGCCTGGTGTGGCGGTGTAGGCCGGGTTGCGTGCCAGCAGTTCCTGACTTTCGCCGCCCGGCAGATGCAAGTGCACCAGCGGGAAGCCCGGCTCGTACAGCTGACCGGACGGCAGCCTCACGGTCTGCAGTTCGTCCATGAATCTGGTACACCGTTGCCCCTGAGCGGCGGCACTGGTGCCGTAGACCCGCCAACCCGTGGCCTGGGGAAAGACGCCCCGGAGGTGCGGCAGGTCGAGGTCCCAGTCGGCGAAGTGCCAGCTGTTGATGCGCCTGGCGCCTGTCGGCATGCGCCGCCCCACCGCCACCGGCAGCGCACTGTTGCCGGGCAGGCTGACGTCCTGCTGCACGAACTCGACCGCGCCGGTGTAGAGGCTGAGCTTGTCGCCGAAGAGGTCGGGGCCCAAGGCCTGACCCGGACCCTGGCGTCCACGGATGAGTTGACCGTCTTCCTGGTACTGGGTGACGGCTTGTGCTTGCGCGGCTCCCGGTGCCAGCGCGCAGAGCAGGCTGAGCAGGGCTGCCGCCCACGCCCCATGCCGGCGCCGAGGGCGCGAGCCCCGACAGCTATTGAGGTCAGTTCGCATGGACACCTCCCGTGTGCAGCCTTGCCCTCCGGTATGGACGGCGAGGCCGCAGCGTAGGCATCCGCGCCGGGCCTGAACACTGTAAATCCTTACAGCTTGTCTTGCCTGGCCGCAGCTGCGCTACTGGTGGGTTTTGCCGAGACCGGAGGCCTACCTGTGCGGGCCTGAAGGGCACTCCGGTCGTGCGCGCGGCGGGAAGGCTGGGTGCGGTCATCGTGCCGCGGCGCCGGGCGCTGGACCCACGTCGCTGCCGTGGCCACCCCCAGCCGCTAGACTCGCGGCCTCGTCCGACTGTCAACCAAGGCCACCGCCCGCCATGTCCACCCCCGTCACCGAAAGCGCGCTGCTCGACGCGCTGAAGACCGTCACCGACCCGAACACCGGCAAGGACTTCGTCAGCACCAAAGCGCTCAAGAACCTGCGCATCGAAGGCGGTGACCTCGCCTTCTCGGTCGAGCTGGGCTACCCCGGCAAGAGCCAGCATGGGGCGCTGCGCAAGGCGCTGATCGCTGCCGCGCGCGGCGTGGCCGGAGTGCAGAACGTCAGCGTCGAGATCACGACGCGCATCGTCAGCCACGCCGTGCAGCGCGGCGTGCAGTTGCTGCCGCGGGTGAAGAACGTCATCGCCGTGGCTTCGGGCAAGGGCGGTGTGGGCAAGAGCACCACCACCGTCAACCTGGCGCTGGCGCTGGCCGCCGAGGGCGCCAGCGTGGGCATCCTCGACGCCGACATCTACGGCCCCAGCCAGCCCATGATGATGGGCATCAGCGGCCGCCCCGAGAGCGCCGACGGCAAGAGCATCGAGCCGATGGAGAACTACGGCGTGCAGGTCATGAGCATCGGCTTCCTGATCGAACCCGACCAGGCCATGATCTGGCGCGGCCCGATGGCCACGCAGGCGCTCGACCAACTGCTGAACCAGACGCAGTGGCGCGACCTGGACTACCTGCTCATCGACATGCCGCCGGGCACCGGCGACATCGCGCTCACGCTCAGCCAGCGTGTGCCGCTCACCGGCGCCATCATCGTCACCACGCCGCAGGACATCGCGCTGCTGGACGCCAAGAAGGGGCTGAAGATGTTCGAGAAGGTGGGCGTGCCCATCCTCGGCATCGTCGAGAACATGGCGGTCTACTGCTGCCCGAACTGCGGCCACACCGAGCACATCTTCGGTGCCGACGGTGGCCGCAGGATGGCGTCGGAATACGGCGTCGACTACCTGGGCGGCCTGCCGTTGACGATGGCCATCCGCGAACAGGCCGACGCCGGCCGCCCCACCGTGGTGGCCGACCCCGAAGGCGATGTCGCCGGCATCTACAAGGCCGTGGCGCGCCAGGTGGCGGTGAAGGTCGCGGCCAAGGCCAAGGACTTCTCGTCCAAGTTCCCGACCATCACGGTGTCCAAAGGCACCTGAGCCCGACGCGGGCCCTGCTCCTGGCAGAACGGCCGCCTTCGGGCGGCCGTTCTCGTTTCTGCGGGCGACGCGCGGCGCGGGCGATAGAGGTTCTATATCGGCGGGATTTCCTCAATCAAACCTGCAAATGCTGCAACGCAACCAAAATCCACTTCGTCAACAGTTTCTTCCTTCTTCTCTTCAACCCTTACGGAGCCAAGCCATGTCCCTGATCAACACGCAAGTCCAGCCTTTCAAGACCCAGGCCTTCCACAACGGCAAGTTCATCGAAGTCACCGAGCAGAGCCTGAAGGGCCAGTGGTCGGTGCTGATCTTCATGCCCGCGGCCTTCACCTTCAACTGCCCGACCGAGATCGAGGACGCGGCCGACAACTACGCCGAGTTCCAGAAGCTCGAGACGCAGGTCTACATCGTCACCACCGACACGCACTTCTCGCACAAGGTGTGGCACGAGACCAGCCCGGCTGTCGGCAAGGCCAAGTTCCCGCTGGTGGGCGACCCCACGCACACGCTGACCAACGCCTTCGGCGTGCACATCCCCGAAGAAGGCCTGGCGCTGCGCGGCACCTTCGTCGTCAACCCCGACGGCATCATCAAGACGATGGAAGTGCATTCCAACGAGATCGCGCGCGACGTCAAGGAAACGCTGCGCAAGCTGAAGGCCGCCCAGTACACCGCCAAGCACCCCGGCCAGGTGTGCCCGGCCAAGTGGAACGAAGGCGCCAAGACGCTGACGCCTTCGCTGGACCTCGTCGGCAAGATCTAAATCGGCTTGCCTGCCCGGCACCTTCGCGGTGTCGGGCTTTGCCTGACCCAGACAAGTCCCTCGGGCCTTGTCGACAGCACCCGGCGCGGGTGTTGTCGACCGGGCCGGAACGCCCACGTCCATCGAAGGAGATCGCCATGCTCGACAGCACCATCCAGGCCCAGCTCAAGGCCTACCTCGAACGCCTGCAGCAGCCCATCGAACTCGTCGCCAGCCTCGACGACCGGCCGGCCTCGGCCGAGATGCGTGAGCTGCTGGGCGAGATTGCGGCGCTGAACGACAAGGTCAGCGTGCGTTTCGACGGCAACGACGCGCGCCGGCCGTCCTTCAACATCAGCCGCGTCGGCGCCGACATGGGCGTGCGCTTCGCCGCCCTCCCGATGGGGCACGAATTCACCTCGCTGGTGCTGGCACTGCTGCAGGCCGGCGGCCACCCGCCCAAGGTCGAGGCCGATGTCATCGAGCAGATCCAGGCGCTGCGCAGTGACGACGGGAGCGACTTCGTCTTCGAGACCTACATGAGCCTGACCTGCCACAACTGCCCGGACGTGGTGCAGGCGCTGAACCTGATGGCGGTGCTGAACCCGCGCATCAAACACGTCGCCATCGACGGCGGTCTGTTCCAGGGCGAGGTCGAAGAGCGCCAGATCATGGCCGTGCCGTCGATCTTCCTGAACGGCAAGCCTTTCGGCAACGGCCGCATGGAAATCGCCGAGATCCTGGCCAAGGTCGACACCGGCACCGCGGCGCGCGACGCCGCCAAGCTCGGCGCCAAGGACCTGTTCGACGTGCTGATCGTCGGCGGCGGCCCCGCCGGCGCGTCCGCGGCCGTCTATGCGGCACGCAAGGGCATCAAGACTGGCATCGTGGCCGAGCGCTTCGGCGGCCAGACGCTCGACACCCTGGGCATCGAGAACTACATCTCGGTGCTGGAAACGCAGGGCCCGAAGTTCGCCGCGGCGTTGGAAGCCCACGCCAAGGCCTACGACGTCGACATCATGAATGGCCAGCGGGTGGCCGCGCTGGAACCGGCCGCGCAGCCGGGCGGTGCCATCCGCGTGACGCTGGAAAACGGTGCCGTGCTCAAGGGCCGCAGCGTCATCCTGTCGACCGGTGCACGCTGGAAGAACGTCAACGTGCCCGGTGAAGCCGAGTACCGCAACAAGGGCGTGGCCTACTGCCCGCATTGCGACGGCCCGCTGTTCAAGGGCAAGAAGGTGGCCGTCATCGGCGGCGGCAACTCGGGCGTGGAAGCGGCCATCGACCTGGCGGGTGTGGTGGATCACGTGACGGTCGTCGAGTTCGCCGAAACGCTGAAGGCCGATGCGGTGCTGGTGAACAAGCTGAAGAGCCTGCCCAACGTGGCCATCCACACCCATGCGATGACGACCGAGATCACCGGTGATGGCCAGAAGGTGAACGGGCTGCTCTTCAAGGACCGCGCGGGCGGTGAGGTCACGCGCCTGGAACTGGCGGGTGTCTTCGTGCAGATCGGACTCGTGCCCAACACCGAGTTCCTGAAAGGCACGGTCGAGCTGAGCAAGTACGGCGAGATCATCGTCGATGCCAAGGGCGCGACCAGCCTGCCTGGGGTCTTCGCCGCCGGTGACGCGACGACGGTGCCCTACAAGCAGATCATCATCGCCGCCGGCGACGGGGCCAAGGCGGCGCTGTCGGCCTTCGACCACCTGATCCGCACGCCCGTCGCGGCTTGATGCGCCGGCTCTCGCGACCACCACCGCGCAGGCCGCGCGGGTAAGGGTCAACCGCAGCCGCGCGGCAGCGTGGCTGCATTACGCTCGCCGGCGTGAGCCGTGTTCCGATTCCCATCGTGCCCGCGCCGGCTTCGGCGCAGGGGGCCAACGAGACGACCGACGTGCAGCGCCAGCGCATGCGCAGCGCGCCCAAGGGCCGGCAGGTCGACCCTGCCGCGCTCGCCGCGTTGCAGGCCTGGTTCGGCGCCACGGCGCCGCGGCGTGACCAACTCATCGAGGCCCTTCACGTCATCAACGACCGCCTGGGCGTGTTGCCGGCGCCCCACCTCGTGGCGCTGGCGCACTGGATGCGGCTGGCGATGGCCGAGGTCTACGAGGTGGCGAGCTTCTATCACCACTTCGAGGTGCTGAAGGAGGACGCCGACGGTCGGCTGCCGGCCGTGCCCGGGCTGACAGTGCGTGTGTGCGACGGCCTGCCCTGCGAAATGGGTGGTGCGCGCGACCTGCTGGCGCGGCTGCCTGTGCTGCTGGGGCGCGAGGTGCGTGTGATCACCACGCCCTGCGTGGGCCGTTGCGACGCCGCGCCGGTGGCCGTCGTGCACCAGCACGCGGTGGAACACGCCAGCGCCGCCAGCGTGCAGGCAGCGGTGCAGAACGGCCACCGTGCCTGCGCCGTGCCGTCGCACATCGGTTACGGGGCCTACCGCGCGCAAGGTGGCTACGCGTTGTGGCAGGCCTGTGTGGCGGGCCACCGCAGCGCCGAGAGCGTGATCACCGAACTCGAACACGCCGGCCTGCGTGGTCTGGGCGGTGCGGGCTTTCCGGCCGGCCGCAAGTGGCGCGTGGTGCGCGCCATGCCCGGCCCGCGGCTGATGGCCGTGAACATCGACGAAGGCGAACCCGGCACCTTCAAGGACCGGCACTCTCTCGAGACCGATCCGCACCGTTTCATCGAGGGCCTGCTGATCGCCTGCTGGGCCGTCGGCATCGAAGCCGCCTACGTCTACCTGCGCGATGAATACCACGGCTGCCGCGCCATGCTGCAGGCCGAACTGGCCTTGCTGCAGGCGGCACCCGGCCTGCCGCCCCTGCCGCGCATCGAACTGCGGCGCGGCGCCGGCGCCTACATCTGTGGTGAAGAGTCGGCCATGATCGAATCGATCGAAGGCAAACGGGGCCTGCCGCGGCTGCGGCCGCCCTACGTCGCCGAGGTGGGTCTGTTCGGCAGGCCGACGCTGGTGCACAACCTGGAAACGCTGCACTGTGTGCGCGACATCGTCGAAGGCGGCGCAGCGGCCTACGCAGCGCACGGGCGCCGCGGCCGCAGCGGGCTGCGCAGCTTCTCTGTCAGCGGGCGCGTGCAGCGGCCGGGGCTGAAGCGCGCGCCGGCCGGCATCACGCTGCGCGAGCTGGTCGACGAGTTCTGCGGCGGCATGGCGGAGGGCCACACGCTCTACGGCTACCTGCCGGGCGGCGCCTCGGGCGGCATCCTGCCGGCCAGCCTGGCCGACGTGCCGCTGGACTTCGACACGCTGCAGCCGCACGGCGCCTTCATCGGCTCGGCCGCGGTCATCGTGCTGTCGCAACACGATCGCGCGGTGGACGCGGCGCGCAACGTGATGCGCTTCTTCGTGCACGAGAGCTGCGGCCAATGCACACCCTGCCGCGCCGGCACGGCCAAGGCCGGCGCGCTGATGGCCGCGTTGCGCTGGGACGCGCCGCTGCTGGGCGAACTGTCGCAAGTGATGCGCGACGCGTCGATCTGCGGCCTGGGCCAGGCCGCACCGAACGCCTTCGACAGCGTGCTGCGCCACTTTGCGCACGAGGTGCGCGGCGGGGAGGGCGCGTGAAGGCGCGCGACCGCAGCCCGGCCGTCGGCGCACCCGTCGACTTCGTGCTCGACGGCCAACAGGTCAGCGCGCAGCCCGGCGAGAGCCTGCTGCAGGTGGCGCTGCGCCACGGCGTGGAGATCCCGCACCTGTGCGCGAGCGAGAACCTCGCCCCCGCCGGCAACTGTCGCGCCTGCATGGTGGAAGTGGCCGGCGAACGTGTGCTGGCCGCCAGCTGCTGTCGCCAGCCCACCGCCGGCCTGCAGGTGCAGACCGCCAGCCCGCGGGCCCGCGCCGCGCAGAAGCTGGTGCTGGAACTGCTGCAGGGTGACCTGCCGCCGCCCGGCGCGCCTGCGCTGACGCTGCGCCACGAGGTGCACGACTGGGCCGCCAGGCTGGGCGTCGGCAGCCCGCGTTTTCCGGCGCGCGAGAGCGTGCGCGCCGACCTCTCTCACCCCGCCATCGCGGTGAACATGGACGCCTGCATCCAGTGCACCCGTTGCCTGCGCGCCTGCCGCGGCGAGCAGGCCAACGACGTCATCGGCCTGGCCGGCCGCGGCGAGCACGCGCAGATCGTCTTCGACCTCGACGATCCGCTGGCCGCCAGCACCTGTGTGGCCTGCGGCGAATGTGTGCAGGCCTGTCCGACGGGCGCGCTGTCGCCCGCGCTGCAGGTGCCCTTGAGCACGCCCGACAAGCAGGTCGACAGCCTGTGTCCCTATTGCGGCGTGGGCTGCCAGGTGACCTACCACGTCAAGGACGACGCCATCGTCTTCGTCGAAGGCCGCGACGGGCCCGCCAACCACGGCCGGCTGTGCGTGAAGGGCCGTTACGGATTCGACTACGCACGCCATCCGCAGCGCCTGACGGTGCCTCTGATCCGCCGTGACGACGCGCCCAAGGACGCGCTGGCCGCCACCGACCCCGCTGTGGCGCGCCGCTACTTCCGCGAGGCCAGCTGGGAAGAGGCGCTGGCGTTGGCGGGTGGCACGCTGCGTCGGCTGCGCGATGCGTACGGCCCGCGTGCCTTGGCCGGCTTCGGTTCGGCCAAGGGCAGCAACGAAGAGGCCTACCTCTTCCAGAAGCTGGTGCGTCTGGGCTTCGGCAGCAACAACGTCGACCACTGCACGCGCCTGTGCCATGCGTCCAGCGTGGCGGCGCTGCTCGAAGGCATCGGCTCCGGCGCGGTGAGCAACCCGGTGCAGGACGTGGCGCTGGCCGAGGTCGTCATCGTCATCGGCGCCAACCCGGTGGTGAACCATCCGGTGGCCGCGAGCTGGATCAAGAACGCGCAGCGCCGCGGCACGCAACTCGTCGTCATCGACCCGCGACGCAGCGACCTCGCGCGCCATGCGCAGCACGCGCTGCACTTCAAGCCGGGCAGCGACGTGGCGCTGCTGAATTCGATGATGCATGTCATCGTCAGCGAAGGGCTGGTCGATGCGGCCTTCATTGCCGCCCGCACCACCGGCTACGAAGCGCTGGCCGCCAACGTGCGGGGCTACAGCCCCGAGGCGATGGCCCAGCACACCGGCATCGAGCCGGGGAGGGTGCGCGCCGTGGCGCGGCTCTATGCCACCAGCCGCGCGTCGATCATCCTGTGGGGCATGGGCGTCAGCCAGCACGTGCACGGCACCGACAACGCCCGCTGCCTCATCGCGCTGGCGCTGATGACGGGGCAGATCGGCCGCCCCGGCACCGGGCTGCATCCGCTGCGCGGGCAGAACAACGTGCAGGGCGCGTCGGATGCCGGGCTGATCCCGATGATGTACCCCGATTACCAGCACGTCGACGACCCGGCGGCGCGTGCGCGTGTCGCCTCGGCCTGGGGCGTGGCGCCCGAGCAGCTGGACCTGAGCAAGGGGCTGACGGTGGTGGAGGTGATGCGCGCCATCAAGACCGGCCAGGTGCGCGGCATGCTGGTGATGGGCGAGAACCCGGCGATGAGTGACCCCGACGTCGGCCACGCACGCGAGTCGCTGGCCGCGCTGGACATGCTGGTGGTGCAGGACATCTTCCTCACCGAGACCGCGGCGCTGGCCGACGTGGTGCTGCCGGCCAGCGCCTTCGCCGAGAAGACCGGCAGCTTTACCAATACCGACCGCACCGTGCAGCTGGGCCGCCGCGCCCTGGGCCTGCCCGGGCAGGCGCGGCAGGACCTGTGGATCCTGAGCGCGCTGGCAGGCGAACTGGGCCTGGACTGGGCGCACTACGGGGCCACGCCCGGCGATTGCGACGACGCCGCGGCTGCCGTGTTCATGGAGATGCGCCACGTCATGCACAGCATTGCCGGCATCACCTGGGCCCGCCTGCAGCGCGAAGGCGCCGTGACCTACCCCTGCGAACACGAGCAGGATCCGGGCGAGCACGTCGTCTTCACCGACCACTTCCCCACCGCCGACGGCCTTGCGCGCTTCGTGCCCGCCGACGTGCTGCCGCCCGACGAGCGGCCCGATGCCGACTACCCCTTCGTGCTCATCACCGGCCGCCAGCTCGAGCACTGGCACACGGGCAGCATGACGCGCCGCGCCGGTGTGCTCGACGCGCTGGAGCCCGACCCGGTGGCGCTGCTGCACCCGCTGGACCTCGAACGCCTGGGCGTGCGGCCCGGCGCACTGCTGACCCTGCAATCGCGCCGCGGCGCCGTCAGCCTCTACGCACGCGCCGACGAGGGCACGCCGCCGGGCAGCGTCTTCGTGGCCTTCTGCTGGTTCGAGGCGGCGATCAACCAACTGACCAACCCGGCGCTCGATCCGGTGGCCAAGATCCCCGAGTTCAAGTACTGCGCCGTGTCTGTGTCGGCAGGGGGTGCGATGCCGCAGGCCGGCAGTTTCGGCGGCGGGCAGGTCCGGGCCGTCGCGGCCCGGCCTGCCTGAGCGCGGGCAGACCGTTTCAGTCGCGCTGCAGCTGCGCCAGTTCCTGCGGCGTGTTGGCGTTGAAGAAGGCCCGCGGGTCGTCGAAGACCACCGTGGCGCACCGGTGCCGCGCCGTCCAGCGGTCGATCTTGCGTTCGCCGTCGTGCAGGTAGAGCAGCAGGCTCTCGAGCAGGCTGGACTTGAGCAGGCAGAACACCGGCTGCGTGCGCACCTGGCCATCCTCCAGGCAGGCGGCCATCGCGATCTCCGCGTCGTCCTTCACCAGCGCGTCGGCCAGCCGGGCCACGAGGTCCGTGGGAAAGTCGGGCGTGTCGCAGGGCACGGTCACCATGTAGGGCGTCTGGCACTGCTCCAGGCCCGCCAGCCAGCCGGCCAGCGGGCCGGGGAAGTCGGCCACCGGGTCGACCCACACCGGCACGCCCATCGACTCGTAGGCCGACAGGTTGCGGTTGGCGTTGATCATCAGTTGGCCCACCTGCGGCTGCAGGCGCAGCAGGGCGTGCATGGCCAGCGGGATGCCGTTGTGGCTCTGCAGGCCCTTGTCGACGCCGCCCATGCGTGTACCGCGGCCGCCGCAGAGGATGAGGCCGGTGATGTCGGCGTCGGGAATGGCCTGCGTCATGACACCTCCAGCATGTCGAAGCCCTGGGTTTCGACGTCCAGGAAGGCCTGCGTGAACATGGCCACCGCGGCCCAGACCCGGGCCCGAGGGTGGGCGCGCACGGTCGAACACAGCTGCCCGACCCAGGGTTGCACATGGGCGCGGAAGAAGCGGCGCTGTTGTTCGAGGTTGCACACCGCCACGTCGTCGCCGGCGATCAGGTAGCGCATCACCTCCAGCACGTAGGCGATGTGGTCCTCGGTTTCCATCGACTGGTCGTCGCGGGTCAGTCCGAGTGCGGCCAGGTCGTCGCGCAAGGTCGCCAGCGGCTTCTCGTTGAGGAAACCGGTGAGGTAGAAGGACGCGTAGCTGAAGATCTCGGGCTTGCCGATGGCCAGGAAGAGCGCGGCGTGTTCGGCGGCCGCGGCTTCGGCCGTGGTGGCGCGCAAGGCGCCCACCAGTTCCATCCACGGCCCTTCGAGCAGGCCACCGGGCTCGGGCGCCTGCGTCACCGCGACGCCGAACTGCTGCAGCAGCTCGGCATCGGGCGCTGCCAGCCAGAGGCGGGCGAGCAGGCCGTAGAGCTCGGCGCGTGCGAGCTCGTCGCTGTCGTCGAGGCTGGAAAACGAGATCGGAGCAGCGTCAGTCATACGTTTACAGGTCGGTGATGCGGACTTCGTTGGTGGCGCTGAACATGTCGACGACACGGCAGTCGCTGCACATCTTCAGGCGTTCGGCGGCGGCGCCCTGGAAGGCGCTGTGGCCCGACAGCTTGCTCAGCATGTTCTCGATGGCGCGCAGCGTGCCGAAGGGCTTGCCGCACTTCACGCACTTCCAGGGTTCCGCCTCGGCGATCACACGTGCCTGCTTGCGCGCCTTGCCGCCGTCGGCCAGCCACAGCCGCGGCTGCAGCGTCAGCGCGTTCTCGGGGCAGGTGGTGACGCACAGGCCGCACTGCACGCAGTTCTTCTCGATGAAACGCAGCTGCGGCGCCTCGGGGTTGTCGGCCAATGCGGCCTCGGGGCAGGCGCCGACGCAGCTCAGGCACAGCGTGCACTTCTCGGCGTTCACGATCAGCGAACCGAAAGGCGAGCCGGCGGCAGGCAGCGGCAGTTCGTCGACCAGCTTGGGGGCCTGCGCCAGCAGGTGGTCGACGGCCAGTTCCAGCGTGCTGCGCTTGTCGGCCTGCGCGGCAAAGGCCGCGGCACGGGCCACGGTCTGTGCCGGCTCGGCGCGCAGCGCGGCGTCCAGCGCGTGAAGGTCTCGCGCGTCGCGCACTTCCAGCAGTCGGAAGTGCTGGCCGATGTAGCCCAGGCCGCCCAGAACCGCCTGCGCCACGTCCATCTGTTCCTGCAGCGCCTGGCGGTACTCGGGGGCCTCTTCGCCGGTGGTCATCACCCACACCTGGCTGGCACCCTGGGCGATGGCCGACAGCCAGAGGTCGATGCCGATGCTGGCCGTGTGCCACACCGCCACCGGCAGGACGCGCGCGGGCAGGCCCTGCAGGCTGCGGTCGCGCCGGCTCAGGCTGGCGCCGCGGCCGAGTTCGTCGAGCAGCCGCGTGCCGGCTTCCTGGCTGTGGATGAGCAGCGCCGCGTTGCGCCCGCCGGCGTGGCCGTAGGCCGTCAGCATGGTGCGCAGGCGCTTGCCCATGTCCACCGTGCCCGGGTAGGCGAAGCTCATCGCGCCGCTCGGGCACACCGTGCTGCAGGCGCCGCAGCCTACGCAGAGATACGGGTCGACGACGACGCCGCCCCAGGTCTGGCCCTTGACGCGGCCCTTGCGCGAGGCGTCGCTGCGGATGGCGGTGGTGGAGCAGACGTCGATGCAGGCGCTGCACCCGACCTGTTCGTTGCGGCTGTGCGCGCACAGCTTCTGCTCGTAGCGGAAGAAACGCGGCTTGTCGAACTCGCCCACCATCTCGCGCAGCTTGAAGACGGCGTCGACCAGCGCGCGCTCGTCGTTGCCCACGTGCAGGTAGCCCTGCGGCGGCTGGTGCTGGCTGAAGGCCGGCGTGCTGCGCAAGTCGAGCACGAGGTCGAAGTTCTCGGTCTGGCGCAGCGGCTCGCGCGTGAAGTCGATGGCGCCGGCGGCTTCGCACACCCGCACGCACTCGCGATGCTTCTTGCACGCGTTCAGGTCGATCTGGTAGTCCAGCCCGATGGCGCCTTCGGGGCAGATGTCGATGCAGGCGTTGCAGCGGGTGCAGAGGTCGAGGTCGATCGGGTTGTGGCTTTCCCATTCGGCCTCGAACTTGCCCAGCCAGCCTTGCAGACGCGTCAGGCGCCCGCTGTAGATGGCGCGGCTGCGTGTCTGCCCCAACGCGCTGCCGGTGCCGGACAGCAGCAGACTCACGTCCAGCTTGTCGGCCAGCATCGTCGCCGCACGTTCGGCGGCTTCGGCCATGCCGATGACGAGGCAGCGGCCCGCGCTGCGGTAGGTGACGGTGGGCACCGGCTCGGCCGCGGGCAGTTGCGCGGCGGCCAGCAGGGCGGCGATCTTGGGCGTGGCCTGCCGACCTTCCTGCGACCAGCCTGCGGTTTCGCGGATGTTGACGAAATGGATGGGGCGTTCCTGCACGCCGGCCGCGCCTTCGGTCTCGGCGTTCAGTTCCAGGAAGAGGCGGGCTTCCTGCGTGCAGGCCACCAGCAACTCTTCGCCTTGCGCAGTGGTGTCCTTCGCCGCGCGCTGGAAGTAGGCGGCCTCGCGGCGGCACAGCAGCGTGTGCGTGAAGCCCAGGCCGTCGGTGCTGGCGCCGGGGGTCTTCTCCAAGGCGCGCTGGAGGGCCGGCGCGTCCAGCGGCAGGGTCTGGTTGCAATTGCAGATCAGGGTCTTCATCGGTCCGTCGGCACGTGGCAAGGCGGCGATTATGGGCGCGTGGTCTTCCCTCTCGGCACCAGGGCCGGCGCGCTAGACTGGGCCATGCCAGCCGTTCCCGACGACAGCCCGCCCGAGTCCCAGCCCGGCCCCCGTGTACGCCCCGGCACACAGGTGGCGGTGGTCATGGAGCGTGTGCTGCAACCCAACCGCTGGGAAGATGCCGCCTTCCGCGTGCTCGAGGTCATTCCGGACGAGGGCGGGTTCGGCGAGACACCGCGCAAGCTCTTCGACGACGGCCGCCACTCGCGCTGGATCCATCCGGGCTTCCGCATCGAACTCTTCCCCGACGAGTGCAAGGGCTACTTCCTCAACCTCACCTCGGGCAGCCCGGTGTGGTTCGTGATGTGGCGCCTGGACGAAGACGACCCGCTGATGGCGCGGCCGCAGCAGGTCAGCGTGTCCTACATCGAATGCGACCGCTGGATGGCCGCCGAGGAACGCGTGGACAACATCCCCTTGCCCGACCCGCTGTGCGAGTGGCTGCGCCTGTTCACCAACGAACACTTCCGGCCCGAGCAGAAACGCAAGCAGCGCGCAAACTCCTTCCTGAGCCCACAAGAGCGCGACAGCCAGAGCGGCTGCGGCTGAGCGTCCCATGAGCGAGCAAGACGACAACTTCCTTTCCCGCTGGTCGCGTCGCAAGGCGCTGGTGCGGCAAGGCGTGGAGCCGCCGCCGGC
>LNFM01008308.1_pt1 | contig 15736 bp, 25 predicted proteins | sample 596031 | NCBI WGS metagenome assembly LNFM01 (sample SAMN04254537, study PRJNA301005) | activated carbon metagenome | isolation source: dual media filters at the Ann Arbor, Michigan drinking water treatment plant | place: USA: Ann Arbor | reverse complement strand
GAGAAGCCCAACCGGCCCAAGGCATCCTGGGTCAATGCGAGAGGGTCTTCTCCGTCAGCCATGTGCTGGGTGGAGACGTAGGCGTTGACGCAGCGCTCACCCACCGTGACGACGGCAGGCACTCCTGAATCAAGGAGGGCGTCGAAAATCTGGTCGACCACATCACGGCTGGTGACGAAATCGGCTGGGAAATTGATGTAGAGGGTCTTCATATGCAATCCTTATCTGCATAAAGGATATCAAATGCACACGAGATCGACAGCGGTTAGAAGCGCCTCTCGGCGGGCTTCCTATCATCCAATTATTGTCAGCCGATTGGTTCAACTCGACACCTATACTGGGGTGAACATGAAAGCCAAATGACCAACTTCACACTGCGCGCGCTTCTTCCACTCCTTCTTCTCCTTGCGCCACTTCAGAGCAGGTCAGAAACCACTCTGTACATCGACCAGCAGATCAAGATCCTCAGCAACCTGGAGGAATGTGGGCTACCCAAAGCCGACGCTGCGAATGCCGCATCCGTTTTCACCAGAAAGAACACGATGGACGGCGCCGCAAAGCTGTACAACGAGACACTGAGTAGGCGAATGGCTCGATATTCCCCAGCTGGTGCGCCCGATTCGACCTGTGACGACCTGCTGATGTCGGCGGGCAATGCGGTCCACGCCGTGGCCTTCATCAACGCTTTTAACGCCAACAACGTGGGCCTCATCCCATACAGGCTCTATTCAAGCGACGTCAAGACCCAGGCGAATTTCCTGAATGAGGTGCTGGACCCAATGGGGGACGTCCATGCATGTGTTGCTGACCCAGTCAGGGCGGCCGAGCTAACCGAGCCGTACTACATGCAGGCAAAAATGTATCTGGCCAGGGCCCAAGGCAAGCCCTACGCCAAGCGGGACTTCGTGGACAGCATGTTCAAGGACTTGCACCCAGACCTGGAGAAGTCCCCATGGTCGTCCGCCTGCGCCTCAAAGCTTTTTGAGGCCGGTGCTCGTGGGTATCTGCTGACCGTCTTTATGGACGAAGACCGTTCAGAGGCCAGGTCAAAGACGTTGAAACGCTACATGTCAGGCGCAAAGCGATAGTCGGTCACACCTGGAACCACTGCCGAATATCCGCCCACTGGCTCTCATCGGGCTCCATGGCCACACCAGTAAACGCAAAGATCCTCGTGTCGTAGTAGGGCACCGGAATGGCCAGGCCGGGGGTCAGCCGGCAGAGCAGGTCATCCTCATCCAGGTTGAAATGGGTGCGGCAAACGGTGGGCCGCACCGCATACACGCTGCACTGGTGGTCAACCAGGAACGGACACGGCGCCTCATACCCCTGGACGTTGACAGGCCGGTGATGCTCCGGCTCCACAATCTCCCGCCCGATCGCGCGCGCCAGGACACGGGCCTCAAGGCGAGAAATTCTGGCCTCGATGTGGCAACAGGAGTCGCACCCGGTGCGGCAGGCCGAAACCGGCGCCACAGCGGCCGCGCTGACATCGGCCGCCTTGTGCAGCCACATGACCTTCTTGGCTGACGTGCTCGCTCGAAGGGCCACGGCTAAAAGCTGCTTGACCCGTTCACCAGCAACAGGATCGGTTTTTTTGATGTTGGCTTCGGCCGTGGCTTCCACGACCAGCAGACGCGCGTTCACTTCGTCTGGGAAGCTCGGATCCGTGACGACGGGCACGCCTTCAGAGAGGTTCTTCATGACATCGGCGACTTGCCCCTGCATGAACTCGTGTCGTGGTGACTTCATTGGATTTAGGTTTGACTTCATGTGCCGGTCAGAGCATACCGGCCTGGCGCCACCCGAACAAAGTGACTGGAGCGCTGGCAGACTTGACGGATCTTTTCTTTCCAGAAGGGATTCTCCGTGGGCCGGTTCTTGGCGACATGCTCGTAGAGGGCGCCCAGGCTGGCCTCGCCGCCCAGATTCCTCAAGGCCGCTGCCACCACCTGGTGCCAGGCGCCGCGGGGATCGCGCGCGCTGGAAGCCTGCGCCACCACATCCTTGGTGAGTTCGCGCATCTCCTGGGCTTCACGGTAGAGCAGGAAGCCGTAGAGTTTGCGGTGCTGCTCTTTGACGAAGCGCGCGAACATGAGCGGCAGCTTCAGGCGGGGGAACAGGTTGCGGGGCAGCATTTGCTGGTGGATGCTGAAGTTGCGCGAGAGCAGCATCACTCGCGAGCTAGTTTGAAAAATATAACCCGGCAGGATGAGACCAACCTGACCGCCTTCAGGCAGTAACTCCGCCGAGCGCTCAATGAAGGATTGGACGATGTCCGATTGGAATGGTGGGTTGCCAACCACCAGATCGACCTTGCCGATGAGTTCAGCGTCCATGGTGGTGAAGTCCCCCACAAGCACTTTGCGACCGGTCGATGCGGCCGCAAGCGCAGCCTGCACAGGATCGATGTCCACACCGATCGCATCGACTTCGGGCGGGATCGCCACCAGGAAGGCACCATCGCCACAAGAAGGCTCCAGCACCCGGTGCCCCGCTCGCAGCCAGCCAAACTCCTGTTCGATGATGGCCTCAGCAGCCCAGGCGGGCGTGAACCACTGGTGCAGCTCCGGGTTCAGTGCGACCGGATCTGCGGCGCTGGCAAATTGCTCAGTGCCGTGAAGTGCTGGCACAAGGGAGTCAAAGAGGTCGTAGGACATGAGGGCCTTCAGTCGTTTGCCGCAGCCATCGCGCGGCGGATCTTGAAAAGCTGCGACACCGGCAGGAACACCGTCATGGCTAGCGCCAGGCCTGCGCGCGCAGCGGCCCGGGCTTCCTGGGGCTCCATGTTGGCGGCATCCCCCAGGCTTTGCGCCCAGGCCTTCTCGATGCACTCGGCAATGTCGGGCGCGAGTCCTGCATGGGTCGGAGCCTCTGTATGCGGTTCGGTGTGATCCAAGACAAAGGTCATGGCCTCGCGGCACGTATTGGCTTCAGCGATCTGAAGGTCGTCGCGGATGGCTTCGCGCTGGCCGGCGGCCATCGTGCGAAGCGCTTCTCCCTCGAGCACACCAGTGCGGTGCCAGGAAAGAATTTCAGCGCAGCGATCGCGCAGTGGAGTCGGAGTCGAGGTGGACTGGATCATGAAATCAGCGTGGGCGCGCGCCGGTTGGAGCCGTGGAAGGGGGAAGGGCAGGGGTGTCGGTGAGGCGCTGGAGATCTGCCGCCGTGTGGCCCATGCCACCGAAGTTCAATCGCTCATAGAGCGTTTTCAAGCGCTGCTCATCTGGGGCGTAGCTGAGCTCGATGTACGGGAAGGTCTGGCCCAGGAAGCGACGTCGGCGCGAGATCTGGTCGATGTCGCTGTAGCGCACGCCATCGAAGATCTCCAGGTCGTCCCGGACGAAGTCGCGGATGGCGGAGAGGCGCTGCTGGCCATCGATCAGCCAACCGGACATGGGTTTTGTCCCGTTGGCATCCCAGTCAGGCGCGTGCACGACGTAGTTGCCGGTGCCCAGGCCAAGGAAGATGCCCTCAACAAAAGCGCGCTTTCGAGCAATGTCCCAGACTTCCGGCCGCTGCCAGGGAGGCAGGACCCAAGCCAGTAGCTGGCGCTCGGCCGGGTGCGTCATCTCGATGGGCGTGCCCAGGAGGTGCTCCAGCGACTGCTCGCGAACAACCCCTCTGAGAATGCGCTCGGGCAAAACAGCGGCGCGAGGAGCCGAGTCTGCGTTCTTGTCCACGATCAAGCCTCGGCGGTGATTGCGGGGGCAACGCGGCCGCGGCGCAGGGCCAGCGCCAGGTGGCGCGCGTTGACGGCGTTGGCCTTGTAGTAGGCGGCCATTGCGGCCTTTGCTTGCGCCATGCCTCCTCACCCTTCGCGCGGAAGGTCTTGGAGAGGCCCAGCAGGATGCGCTCCAGTGCGGCGCTGGATTCGACAGAAAGGGTGGCGATCTCGGCCTGAACTTCGGGGATCGCCAGGAGTGGGTTGCGGACTTCGGGGAGAGATGATCGAGGGATGTCGTGTGTCATGTTGATCCTTGTATGAATACAAGATATCGACTTCGATCGTGCGCGACAACGAAGCTCAGGGCGGCCAGGCCGGGCCTGAAATCAGCAGAGGTTGGTGCGCTGATGTACTGAAATGCGCGTGCAGGCCAGCGCTTCCTCGGCGCTCGGGCGCTTGGCAAACCACACCCCGCCTTCACGCCGGCGGAACCCATCCGCACACGGGTACAACCCATCAGGGGCGTCGTCGTATCCCTGGGGCGTGGCGATCTCATGGTGGCGCTGCAGCAACCAGTTCTGTCCGCTGCCGGCGATGCGCCAGGTGAAGAAAAGCGTGGTGCATGCCCCATGCACCGCATCGATTCGGTGCAGCTGATTCGCAGCGCGAAAAACCACCGACCCAACACCCCTTCTCACCAGCTTGAGTGATCCATCGGCCTGCAGGACTCGTTCGTCGTAGCCACCCCGCAGGACGACCGACAGGTAGGCGAACGGATGTGAGTGCAGAAATGGCGTGCGATCGATGTCCAGAATGCGGTGCACCCGCAGCATGAATCGACCCATGGCCACCACGCGCCAGCGATGCAGGTACCCAGGCAGGTGGTTGTAAGCGCTCAGGAGCATCGCAAGGGTCGACCGGTTCAGAGCGCGCGGGAGAGTGCAAGCGCCGCATCGACCTTGCCAAGCTTCTGGAGCTCGAATGCACACAAGGCCGGTGAATTCTCGGGGCCGAACTGGCGGACCCGCTTGCTGACCTCATCCTCGACGTAGCTGCGCGCCATCTCCAGTGCCTCTGTGAGGGCCTGGATCACGGCTACAGGGTCGGTCGAACTGTTCGGGCAGGCATAGAGCCTCGCGCCATCCGGAAGGTCATAGACTCCGTCTTCCCGGGCGCAGAACCCGTGCCATTTCTTGCCATCGGCCCGACGGCCGTCGCGGATGATGTAGCCGACATCAATCATTCCGCGCAGCGGTTGCTGTTCTGCTGGGGATGGCGTTTCTGTCATGTCTGCGCTGATCATTTCAGGTCCTTGTGGAAGTCGAGCACCCACACCAAAGGGTTGTTGCGCCACGAGGCGCGACCGTGGATCTCGCACCAAAGCTCGGAATACAGGTGGCGAGCACTGGGCCCGCCCGGAACGGGATGGCAGCCCTCAGCAAAGGCATCGTCTTCGGAGATGTCCTTGACCCACTGAACACGGGTTTTGTGGATCTCCTGCACCAGGCGGCAGGCCCATCGCGGCATGAACATGGCGGCGCGAAGCTTCCCCGGCGCCGGTGGACGATAGTGAGGCGGCGTACCGGTGTGGCTCCAGTTGTCACGAGCCTGGTCTGCCTCGTACTGGATTGGCGCCCAGGGCCGACGGTAGCCAGCGTTCACGCACAGCTCACCAACCTCGGCCGGCTTGTATTTGTCCAGGTCGTCGGTGAAGCGGTAGTCCTCCTTGACCCAGATTCGATCTCCCCGCTGAAAACGCGGAGTGATGTTTAAGCTGCCCTCAACCCCATCCACGATGCCCGGTACCGTGAGTACGCGGTCCAGGTAGAGCTCGGCGCGAGAGAAGTTCAGCTGCAGCTGGTCCCACTTCCTTTGGGTCAGGGCGACACCATCAACCAGGGAGTTTCGCGCGGTGATCGGCCTGCGAGTCTGGGTTTTCGGGCTGTCCGCCAAAAGCGCGCGCACCATGGCGGGCTTGAAGCCCATCGAAAATTCCTTCATGCCGCCAGAGCCTCCGATGAAGCGGGCGACTTGATGTCGATCGCGCGGAACATGGCGCATCGCCGAAACACTTCGATATCCAGTGGCGCCTTCTGACTCAGTGCAACCCGGATGGCCAGGCGCAAGAGCATCTTGATGTCCCGAGGGCGAATGGTCGGGAACGTCTCGACAAGCTCCTCAATGAGGGCTTCGGTGAGTTTCGCCTCGAACTGATCAGACATCACCCGCCAGATCGCCTTGGTATCGGATGGGCCCGGCGTCTTGTAGTCGATGATGGCCGCGCAGCGCATGATGATGGCCTCATCGATGTCAGAGCCGCGATTGCTGGTCATGAACATGAGGCCGTCGAAGTATTCGAGGGTGCGAAGAAACTCGGCCACGATGGCGTTCTGCTCAAGGTTGTCGCCGCGCTTCATAACAAAGACATCGCACTCATCCAGGAGCAAGCAAGCCTTCCAGGCTCGTGCTCGCTCGAAAACGATCTCGAGGTTTTTCTGGATCTCCTTGGCGGTCGTGCCCAAGGTGCCGGAGTGCACGCAGTAAAGCGGACGCGAGATCAGCTCGGCGTAGACCTCAGCCGTGAGCGTCTTGCCAACGCCGGGTTCGCCCTTGGCCAAGATCACGTTCCCGGCGCTCTTGCCTTCGATGATGTCACCCACGAAAGCGCTGATGTCATTGGTGAGCACATCCAGCAGATCGCGATGCGATGCCGGCAGAACCAGCTTGTCTCGCAGGCCCTTGTCGTACTCATAGGGCTCCAGATTGTCCGCATGGATCCACGCGAACTCGTGTGACTTCAGCTCAAAGCCGCGAACCACCGGATGCTCAGGAATGGTGCCGTAGCCGCTCAAGCCCGGTGCGTCATCAAAAATGGGCGCATCCACGGTGAGCTTCGTCGGGCCATAGATCTCGTCAGAGAGGTCATGGATGATTCGCCGCCCCGTAAAGTCGGCGCCCCGACCTGAATACTTGCCATCGATCGAAAGCACTTTTCCGGTGACTCGGAACTGTTCCGCGTACTTGCCACGCACGATCTCATTGAATCGCACCATGGAGGTGTCGTAGTCAGCCCGCATCTCTGCGGTCTCTTTGTAGAGGCCGAATGCAGCCAGGATGTCCGGGATCCGCTTGCGAACGACATCGGAAGGCGAGAAGCTGATGGCGCTTTGCTCCACTCCCATGTGAACGCGATGGTCGTGGCCAACATTGGTGTAGACCGAGGTGTGCACCTTGACCGTCATCGGCTTCTTGCCCCGGTCGTACTCATCCCACTCAAGAGAGATGTTTGTGACCAGATGTGGAACCAGATGGCCGTCTTCGGTTTTCCAGTACAGCCAGCCATCAATCGCCCCAGAAACAAGGTACGACTTCAGCGCTTCAGGGAAGGCCTTGAAGTTGGGAATGGGCCGATTGAAGTCACCCTCGCGCGCGGCAATGACCACCTCAAGGGAGCGAGCAGTCTTTGTGTCCTTGACCTCGATAGCCACCCTGAGCAGATCGGCAAGTACTGCGTCTGACAGGGACTCTCCCAGAATCTCGACCTCGCGAGTGCTCCGGGAATCATTTGTCACCTGCTTGCGCTGCTTCGCCAAGGCTTCGACCCGGGTGAGGCTGATGACCTCGTTTGAAATGATGATGGACATGCGTGCTTTCAGCAGGTTGAGACCGGGGAGCTGGCAGTTGAGCTGGCTTGGACAGAGTCCGCCCGGGCGCAGCTTGTGGAGAACGCCGAGCTGGGAGAGATGTGGAACACACCCTCGGCTCGACGAACCACCCCATGCCCACGTCTGCGCGCGGCATTGACGGTGGCCATCGCGAAAGGCTTGTAGTTGCCAGTCTCCACACGGACATGCCCGTCGGTGGGCCATTGCGATGGCTGGGCCACCAGGCTCTGGAGTTGGGCTTCGAGGTTCTTGATGGTCAACTGGGGCATGAGATCTTTCTGTGACGTTGTCTTCTACAGAAAAGATATCTCAAACACACGCCAGTGACAACGAACGGCGATCGCTTCTGACCATCCCTTGGTGAAAATCACAGACCTTTCAGAGCGATCAAGCCTCTGCCTTCTGCTCGAGATGACGCCAGAGTGCGGGAACAACGCGCCGTGCCGTTTGCTCGACAGTCTCATTAACATCTCGTTTGAGATAGAGCCGCTCTGTGAACGTTGGAGGTAATGAGTCAGCCGATACATCTGAGTCAATGATGCTGATGATTTTGACATCCCCTTTGCTGCGAAGACGCGCCTTGAAGCTATCTAATTCGCTCTTGCACCATTTGCTAGCAAGAAAATTCTTCGTGACGAAGAAGATGACAGCTCGCGCATCGTAGATACCGGATTCAACTTCGTTCGCAATATGGTCGCCAACATCGATGTTGACTTCATCAAACCAAACCGGCAATGCTGCAGCCGTTAGGTGTGGGAGTAACTCGCGAATAAATTTTTTATCAAGCGATGAATGGCTAATAAAAACCCCTCCATCATCACGAAGTGGACTCATCGAAATTGATTTGGCCACATCTGATTTTGTGCGGAAATGAAATCCGTGGCTAAAGATAAATTCGAGCATTATTGGAATATCTAAAGTGAATAAGTTGAACCGTCCAAGCTTCATCTGATCACACAAGTATTGGCTTGTTAGGTCAGGGCGGTAAACGGAACCCGCCTGTGCCAAAGTGCCTTTGACATCCGAAACGATCGACTCATTGGTGACGTCTAATCCAAAAAAGACATAAAGGTCTAGGTCGTAGATGTTGTTGTTAATAAGCAGGGTGGCACCGCGAACTACGTCGCCGCCGTGTTTCTGCAGAATCTTCAGCAAGGCATGCTTCAAACTGTCGCGGCTACCATAGTCATGCCGGAAAACCAATGATTTGTACCTCGGCTCAAACTGCTGCGATTTTTCGCCAATGGATTGGTAGTTTGGTGGAATGCTAGAAACATTTTTTATAAGCCCAACCAGTTTTCCCAATTTGAAGTCGAATCTTTTGTTCATTTGTTTAATGTGTAGACTTGGTCGTAGAATTTAATTGAAATAATGGGGTAAATATAAATGCAGGGCTGAAATACAATGAGCGCCCTAATTCATCAGATTTATCGCCCTTTTGCAAACCATTCAGTGGCAGCCGTTGGCGTGCTCAAGCTGCCGAAGGCCTTGCGGTGCGCATTCATGGCCGCAGCTTGGCGCCGGGTGATGGGGATCGCGCCGCGGCGCAAGGCAATCGCTTTCTTCGTCAGGCAGATGTCGTAGTGGCTTCCCGAGGTTTTCTCGGGGCTCTGCCACCAGATGCGTTTGATGCCAAGGGCGTCGGCCATGGTGTGGAGTTCGTCATCCGTATCGGCCAACATGTGGCACATGATGAGGTTGCCGAAGGGAGCTCGCATGTCGTCAACGTAAACAGCCATGTTCGGCCTCCTTGCGCAGTCAGAAAGGGCACTCGGCAGCGGGCGAGGACACCGCGCTCCACCGTGAACGTCGAGGCCCCTCCTTGGCCTGGGCATCAGGGAATGCGGCCTCGATTGCCAGCTCCATGGCTATTTCGCGCAACACCTCCAAGGGCTCGCCGCGCCGTGAGGCCAAGTGAAGCTCACCCTCTGGGTGAACCACGCAGCACCGCGAGCCCGGGCGGTGCGCATAGTGGTAGCCGCCACATGTGCAGGAGCGGTGCCCGCTTGAGCGCATGTGCTCAAGCATCAAGAGGGGATCTTTGCGACGTGTGCGACAGTGGGGGCAACGGAACAGCATGGATAGGCTCCTGGAACCCCAAAGCGCGTCAAGGGACTCGTACTTGGGGCGGTGCAGCGGGCATCGTATGCGCAAAGGATATCAGATACGCACGTACCTCGCTGCGCCAAGTTCCGTCCCCAAAACACTACATCCGAGGAGAGAATGCCCTGGTGGGCGCTGCTTGGGGATCGGTCTCTTCAACCTCTGTCTTCCCCAGGGGCAGGTGGCCCTCTTCTGGATACTCGGTGAACCAGCAAATAAGCGAATCCCCACTCTTGCTCACGGTCATCTCTGAGTCATCACCCCCAAACCACTCGACCAACGCTTTCGCCTGTCGAAGGGTGATGACCAACGCTGGTTCTGTCGGCTTGGCCTGAGCGCAAGCTAGGGCGGCAGAGGCCTCTGCAGCACCCGCTGCCATGGCTGTGGCAATGAATTCGGCTTCGAACTCACTCAGGTAGCGCATGTGTGTGTCGCCACGTTTGAGCTCCCACGCAGTCCCGTCTTGGTGGAGGGTTGCACCGTCGGATAGAGTCAAAACGCGAGCATTCACGATTTCTCTCCCATCTTGGTGGTGGTTGCATGGCCCAGATCGCCATCCAGAAGCACCGTTGTGAGGCCTGCGGGGCGCCCTTGTGGCTGAACCGCTTCCATCTCGCCAAAGCCAGAGTCGCGTATGCCTGCCTCGAGAGTGCGAAGGAAGGCGTCGATGGAGTCTTCGTCGCTCATGCCATTTCCAACTGGTGCGGTGTTGACTGGTACGCGGCGAGAGCGCGTTCAGCATTCAAAAACTGTGAGAAGTCCTCGGAGGGGTCCGTGAAATGGAACTCAGCCACGGAGAAGCGTCCCACAGGGGTGTAGACAAAGATGCCCCATGCCGTATGGCTACCCTTTGGGCATACAACGACATCGCCGTGAGCGACGTGTGCAGGGTGCAGCAGGTAGATGGACGACATGGGACTTTGTGTGTAGGTGTGTGGAGACGATATCACATACACAATTCACAAGCAAGGGCCGATTCAGAAGGCCCACCCCATCAATGGTCGGATCAGCAGAACACGGGCGCAGTGTGAGGGAGAACGATGGTGTCGCCGATTTCGCTTGCAACGCGGCAGCGCATAGCAGCAATCAGCAGATCGGGTCCACGCGCCACTGTGCGTCCACGTGGGCCATAGCGGCGAATGGCGATGTGCCGGTGCCCCTCGGGCGCGGCCTCGTCGTAGGCGAAACTGATGCCCGCCCGCTCGATGATGGGCTCGGCCAGGTGGCGATCCAGGTTCGGCTCGAAGCGCTTCCAGCCGTCTTTGAGGACGTATGGGAAGGTTTTCAGACCCTCGCACTCGGCGACGGCTCTGTTGAGAACGTCTCCAGTGGCGTTCGCGGTGAGCATGGTTTCTGCGATCAGCATGAGGCCTCCTCGGCTACTTCGGTCTGGATCTTGTTGCCAGACACGCGATCAGAGGGGTCTACAAGCCTCACTTCGACACGTCCGTTGCGCGGAATGATGTAGGGGCACTCGTCGGCCCAGAGGTCAGGTTTGTCCTGAAGGTTGGGCACGCAGCTGTGAAACAGCAACCCGGCGTCGCCTGCAAGCGCGCCAAAAATCTTGTACGAAAACACGAAAAACTCCATTGAAAAAACTGGACCATCCCCGGATGCGCCACCCCTGGTGAGGGTGGTCATGCTGCTCGCCGGAGGGTTCTCCGGAAGCAGGCGACCGTGCTGATCACTTGGTACAAATGCTCCCATGCGCAAATCACCGCCGTGTGACAGTCGGCGTGAGCAAGGGGCGTTTGTTGTGTGAAATTGTTCCCGTTTTCACGGGATACGTCTTGTGAAATAGAACCAGTCTTCGAGCGTTGTTCTCACCCGGTCCTGTTCTTGGGCCGTTTGTAGGCCTTGTGGTGGAGCCTATCCCACGGCCCACGAAGTCCCTTGGGGCTGGGCTTGATCCGCGGCCGCCCAGGCTGCTCGCGGTGCCGGCTCCAGTTGCGGTCGTTGGTGGCGCCACACCCCAGATCACCCATCCACCAGTCCAGGCACCAGATGTATCGGTGTTTGCGGCCGAGGATGAGCTTTTGGCGTCTCACATTCATGGCAGCGGCTTCTTCGGTGTTGTCGAGATGGGAACCAGCATGGAAGCTTGCACCTTGAGGCCCCGGCGCTTGCTCTCGTCTTCCATGTCAAGTCTGTCGTTTGCCGCCTTCTGGGTCAGGTGGAAGGCGCCATCCAGGGCTTTCTTGAAGTCAGCCCCGTTGGGGCTCTCGGTCTTGGGCACGATGACCCAGACCTCGGCAGCGTATGCGAGGGCGAGATTCACAGGACACCCCTCGTCCCCGGCTGAGCGGCGAGGGATCCGTCCGCCAGATAGTGATACCCGGCAAAGCGCCGCGCGCCCAAGAATCCATCGGCCCTGTAGACCCGGTATCCCACCAGGTGCCCGGCGATGCGAATCAGCTTCAGATGGGGTTTCGCGGCCACACGTGGCGCGCACACGCTCTCTGCGGTCATGTCGACACCCCGCGACGTTCGCCGGCGGCCGCAGTGGTCAGTGGACGGCCCAAAAGTTCTGCCGGCACAAGGACGGTTCGCCCGAAGTGGGAGTGAACCAGGCAGCGCATTGCGGCTTCGAGCTCGTCATGCGAGATCTCCATGAACTGGGGATCGTCGTTCATGTCGTAGATGCATGCCACCCACCAGCCGTCATGCTTTTGAACCGTGCTGATTCGGTGGCCGGTTTTCAGGGGGCCACCCACAGCCCAGTTGCCAGTTGGATTGAATGGCTTGTAGCCGAATTCAACCTCCAGCACCGGGTTCGTGATGTTCGGAACCGTCGTGAGCGCCCGTCCTTTGTGGACGGTCACAGGGATGCTCAAGGTCGTGGCCACAGCCCAGTTCAGGGCGTGTCCAGTCAACTCGCGAGAGGCGATGTGGAGCATGGGGCCGGTATGGGCGGGCTTTTGTTGTGAGTTCAAGATGCGCTCCTTTCGTTCAGCGAGTAGTTTTTCGACCGGGGCGCCACAGCCAGGCCCCCTGCAGACCGCACCTCTTCCAACTCGTCCCGCAACCGCTCGCACTCAACCTGCATCCGTGCCAGGCAGGACAGCAGCTCATCGTGTGGCAGGGCGTCGACAACCGCCACCGTGGACATGACAACCCACCCCTCGGCCAAGCCCCACACGGGGCCGCGCAGGATGCTGGTGACGCGGCGAATGGTGGAGCGACCTGTTTTGACAGCGGTCTCACCAGGCAGGAGGTCAGCGTGTGGCGCGGCTGTTTCGCACAAGATCAAGAGGTCGCCGCACTGGTAGTCCCTGTCGTCCAGTCGGATTTCGAATCGCTTGAGACCATCCAGGGTCTCCTGAAAGGGCTGGGGGTCGAGTTTTAGGACCACCGTTCGACCCGTGAGTGCGGGGTACTGCGTGTTGGAAGCTGTGGCTGGTGTTGGCATGGTTCAGATCGTGATGACTGTGTGCGTATAAGATATCTGGTAAATGCAGCGACGACAACAAGCCGGCCGGATCATCGACCCCTGTCAACACCTGATGAAACGGATATCCTTTGAGCAAGACATCTTCAAAGGACTCACATGAGCACCAAAACCAGCAACACACCAGGGGGCACAGAGATGCCCCACAGGTTCCATCCCCTGCTGCGCAGCCTCGAAGCGCTGCGCACAGAGATGTGGGTGAACCGAATGCGCACCGCGGAGATGATTTTTCAGAACTTCGACTTTGGTGAAGCCCAGGTCAAAGACTCCAGTGGTTGGACATACGCCAGTGCGTCGGATGAAATTCAACGCACCGTTTTTTTGGACATGGGAAGTGACGCCGGCGGCAACGGCATCAGCGAGCGTGTGTCCTTCCGTATTGAATTTGCGGAGGACCAATCCGCCGCTGTGGACGTAAGCGCAATCGTCCAGCGCACCGGCGCCGCCTTGACCTGATCTCCCCTCACCCAAACAGAAGCGCCTGCCCGCAACTGTCTCAATTCCAGAATTGCTGTCGCTGGGGCACAACATCAACGTTCTGTATTCGACGCGTCCCTTACCTGCTTGATAGAGTCAGCCCCATGAAAAACACGCTCAAAGCCATCTCTTCTGTTCTGCTTGCATGCTCCGTCAATGTCGCCATGGCACAGGAGTTCTATTCCTCTTGGCCGCGAATCGAGCTGGGCAAGATCAAATGGTTCATTGACGAAGAGTCTTTGACGAAGGTCGGCAACACAGTGTTTTTTGACAGCTTCATGAACACAGACACAAAGGCAACGCTGTCGTACGAAACAGCCACCAGGGTCGGGTTCACCTGCGATGCCAACTCGTACGTTCAGATTGTACAGCCGTGGGCACAGGACGAAGGTGAATCCATGCGGGGAGGCCTGAAGTCGAGTCTGGACTTGAATCGATCCATTGAGCTCAACCCGCAATTTGTGACCATCAAGCGAGCCGAGAAAACCCAGGCCCTCACGAGCCTCCTGGCCACTCTCTGCAAGACAAGAAAGCGGGCTGATCGGGATTTGATGATGGTCGTTGCCAAGACCACTGAAGAGGTCAGCGTCGCGCGCCTCTCCACCTACCAGCGGATCAATGCCAACCAAGTCGAAGCCTGGGTGGACAACGTGAACCTTTCCACGTTTGCCATGTTGACGTTCAGGTCGGGAGAATGGGCTCCCGCTCTCAATGAAGACGGGAGTGCGAAGCGCGAGGCAACCATGGGTACCAACCGAAAGACGATCTACAAGCGCAGGTTTGATTGCGAAAGAAACCGTGCAGTTGTCATCTCCTACAACGAATACGACGACAAAGGAAATTCCAAGGACTCGTTTGTCCAACCCAATCCGATTCCGGAGTCAAAGTGGCGAGAAGTCATTCCGGGTACCGTGGGTGAAGGCGTGCTCACGATGTTGTGCGCCCTTTGATTGCATGGTGCCGCGATTCTTTCGCGGCTTGGGATCGACTTAGACGATCGAGTCCATGTGCTCTTGTGCCAGACCAAGCTTCAGGTTGTTGAGCAGCTTCCAATGCCGTTTGAGGATTGGACGCTCCTCACTCTGCATGATGGGTCCCCACTGATCGAGTTGATCCGCGTAGAGGTGCACCTGGTTCGCTCTGCGTGCAGCTGAGAACAGGGCGTCGTCCTCTGGCAGCAGCAGGCGCTCAAGTCTCGGGAGCCCCGAGGCCATACCCATGCCGGCGGGGTCGAAGTCGAAGTAGGCCCACACCGGCTCTGTGCGCTGTGCAATCAGCTTCATGGCCACATTGGTTTTCAGGACGTTGTCGCCTCGAAAAATGGCCAAGACGTCCTTGCCCTGGAAGTCGAGCCATCGGTTTCGTTCCAGAAACCGAAAACTCTCCAGGTTCTCCACCACCAGCAGCACATCGGCCTCCACCAAGCTGGCCTGCTCGAGCGTGAGCACCTGGTAGCCGTGGGTGGCCACCAGGTCACCATCCAGCGAACACCGCCCGTGTGCGGTCTTCACCGCCACCGAGTCGTGGTGGGGCGCCAGTGTCCCGCTTTTTTCCTGCGTGGGGTTGTTCAGAGACGCTTCGCTGCGGCGCAGCGCCTGGTCGGGGGGTGTCAGCGCAATGTTGCGGTTGGCCAGCAGCAAACGCGCGCGCGCGGCATCGGACTCTTCGTAGTGGAAGCGAGAACCCGCCCGGCGGCCCAAGCCGTGGTGAACATGAAAAAACTCGGCAGCCTGACTCGCCGACTTCTCGGCGGCGCTGCGGGAGGCGAGATGGCGCAGGAAAGCGATCTGGGAGTGGTTGAAGCTCATGCGTTCGGGTGCCGGCTCAACCGTGCGGCCGCGTCGTTGAAGTAGTCGTTGTATTCGCCTGGCGCGCGGGGCCTGATGTCCAGGTCGACGGTGAAGCCGGCCGAGGAGATCTGGGAGTAGGCATAGAGCAGCCAGTCTTCATCGGATGTGGCCCCGTCCAGGCCGTAGGCCTCTCCCAGTCGCTGGCGCCAGCGCAGCAGGGACAGATCGGCCTCCTCGCTGAGCACAGCGTCGCTGGAGATAAAGTCAAGGTAGGCGTCGATGAGGTCATCAATTGGGTACGACGGTGCCTGCACGATGACCTGCTGTGTGCTCAGCACCACTGGTGACTCCACCGGGTCGGACTTCTTCGCCGGTGTGGCAGCAGGCAAGCGCCTGGCTGCGGCCAGAATGCCAGAGGTCACCATCTCGTCGGTGTCACTGACGTCAATGTTCCAAGCGGTGGGGAGCCCCATGGGCGGCAACAACCGCACAGCCACCTCGGGTGTGACGTCGACCTCGAAGCCTTCGCTCAGCCGGTTCTTGGAGAGCCAGAGCGACACGCGCGCCAGGTTGCGCTGCCTGGATT
>LNFM01008307.1_pt1 | contig 15737 bp, 11 predicted proteins | sample 596031 | NCBI WGS metagenome assembly LNFM01 (sample SAMN04254537, study PRJNA301005) | activated carbon metagenome | isolation source: dual media filters at the Ann Arbor, Michigan drinking water treatment plant | place: USA: Ann Arbor | reverse complement strand
CACCCCAACGAAGTAGAGGAAAACCATCGGCACGGAGAAGATCATCAGGTTGAAGATGTCCGGCGTCGGCGTAACCACCGCAGCCAGAATCACGATGATCAGAATGGCGTAACGCGAATTCGCCAGCAGGAATTTCGCGGTCGTAATCCGGAGGAACGTGAGGAAGAACACGGCCACCGGCATTTCAAAGACAAGCCCAATTCCCAGGGATACGTTCACGAACAGATCGAAGTAATCGACCAGGTTGATGGCCGGTTCCACGTTAATGTCCTTGCCCATGCCCAGCAGAAACTCCAAGCCGAACCGGAAGGCCACGAAGTAAGCAAACAAACCGCCCATCACGAACAGCCCGGCGGTACAGATGATAAACGGAGCGGCGAACCGTCGCTCTTTCTTGTACAGGCCCGGCGAGATGAATGACCAAACCTGAAAGAGGATCCAAGGGGAGGATAGGAACGTCGCCGTCAAAAGCGGAACCTTCATCCAAATAACGGTAAAGGCGTCGGTCGGGCTCAACTGCTTCAGCGTGGGGGGATAGCCCAGCCGCGCCAGCGCCTCGGCGGCCGGGTCGGAGATCGCCTTCCAGATTTCGTTGGCAAAGATCATCGACAGCAAAAACGCGACGGCAACGCCACCAAGCGCCTTGATCAACCGGCTCCGCAACTCCTCGAGGTGTTCAAGGAAGCTCATCCGGAGCATGCCGTCGTCTTCCTCGTCCTCCTCATCGGGGGTCGAAGCGGGAGGCGGAGTCGTGCCGCCGCCCGAGGAGGCGGGCACCAGCGGGGCAGTTACGGCCGTAGTCGTGGCGGGAACGTTGTCCACCTGCGAATACGGATCGTCGTAGGTGTACCCATCGTAATAATGGGAATCGTGGTCAGCGTCGGTCGTTTGCTCGTGCGAGACGTGCGTCGTCTCGGACGCAGAGGGGTCCTCGTCGGTCTTCACGACCGGGGTGCTTTCCGGTTCTACCGGCACAAGTTCACTGGCGGGGACGGGCCCCTTCTGCTCTTCCGATGACATAAGGTACGGTTTGGATTAACTAGCCACTGAGTTTTGCGACACGGTACCTTCGGCCGCTTTCACCACAAGCGGGGCTTCCGCGGCGGGTGTGGCGGCAATGTCGGCCGGTGTCTCAACTAAGGTGGTCTGTTCAGCGCCCTGAGGTGCGGATGCGCTTACCGTGGATGAAGAGGTTGCGGTTGAATCTGTCAACTGCGGGGTCGATTCCCCGTAGTCGTAATAAGACGAGTCGTCGTAGTTCGTGATCTCGTTCTGGAACTCACGCGTTACATCCCGGAGCTCGTTCAGCTCCTTCATCGATCCGTTATCCCGCTCCAAGGAGTTCATTTCGCGCTCAAACGTAGACCGCAACTCCGACGACGCCCGCCGGAATTCGCCCATCGCCTTCGCCACTGTCCTGCCCAATTCCGGTAACTTTTTAGGACCGAAAACCAGCAGGGCCAGGATGAAAATCAGGATCATCTCCTGAGTGCCGAGCGAGCCCATGGATTGGTGTTACCTCCTTTGAGGAATGAGAATTCTGCTTCAGTCTATCACAGGGTATCCTGGAGCCGATGCTTTACGCGGCTGTCGACCTGGGCGGGACCAAGATCGCGGGAGCCCTCGGATGGGCCAATGGCTCCCTCAGCGCCGAGCAAACCATTCCCACCGAGGCCGACGGCGGCCCGGAACACGTCATCGCCCGCATCGCGGAGCTGGTGCGCAGTTTCGGCGGGTTACCGGCCGCGCTCGGCATCGGTGTGCCGGGCCTGGTCGACCGCGCCTCCGGCGATGTGCTCTTCCTGCCCAACCTGGCAACGCAGTGGCGAGGCGTCCCGCTCGCCCGGCGTCTCGAAGCCGAACTCGGCATTCCCGTCCGCGTCCTCAACGACGCCCGCGCCGCCACCCTCGGCGAGTTCCGCTTCGGCCACTCCGCGCCCAATATGCTCCTCTATACGCTCGGCACCGGGGTCGGTGGCGGGGTGATTGTCGAGGGCCGCCTCCGCCTCGGTGCCTTCGGCGCCGCCGGCGAACTCGGCCACCAGACGATGGAGGCGAACGGCGAACTCTGCAACTGTGGCAGCCGGGGGTGTCTGGAAACCATCGTCAGCGGCCCGGCCCTGGCCCGCGCCGGCGCTGCGTTGCTCGGCCGGCCGGTCACCGTGGCGGAAATGGCCACGCTGCCGGAGTGCCGGCCGATCTTCATCCGCGCCGGGGAGTCGCTTGGCATCGCCGTCGCGAACATGATCAGCGCGCTCCACCCGGAGCTGGTTGTCTTCGGCGGAGGCCTCTCCGCCCTGGGCGAACTCCTGCTGGGTCCCGTCCGCCCCACTGTGGCCGCCCGCGTCCGCATGTTCCCGGCCGACGGCGTGCGTCTGGAGCGCTCGGCGCTCGGCGACCAGGCGGGCCTGCTGGGCGCGCTCGCCCTCGCTTCGCTAGACTTTACCTAAGCGCATATGTCTACGTTTACCTACCTTGATGTCGCCAAGATGATCGATCATTCGCTCCTGAATCCGACGCTCACGGCGGTGGATCTCGAGCAAGGCATTCAACTCGCCAAGGATTATGACGCTGCCAGCGTGTGCATCCTCCCCTACGCCCTCAAGCGCTGCGCCGGGTTGCTCCAAGGCACCACCGTGAAGGCCAGCACCACCATCGGCTTCCCCCACGGCGGCCACACGACGGCCATCAAGCTCGCCGAAACGAAGCAGGCGCTGGCCGACGGCGGCGAAGAGCTCGACATGGTCGTCAACATCAGCCAAGTGCTCTCCGGCAATTGGGACTACGTCGCGCAGGATATCCGCGCGGTGGTGGAAGAAACCCACGCGGCTGGGCAAAAGGTAAAGGTGATCTTTGAGAACGCCTACCTCAACGACGATCAAAAGATCCGCTTGTGCGAAATCTGCAGCGAGATCGGCGCCGATTGGGTGAAGACCTCCACCGGCTACGCCCCCACGGGCGCCACCCACGCCGACCTCATCCTGATGCGCAAACACGCCGCGCCACATATTCAAGTGAAGGCCGCCGGCGGCGTCCGCGATCTCGACGCCCTGCTCGCCGTCCGCGCCCTCGGCGTCACTCGCTGCGGCGCCACCCGCACGGCTACGATGCTCGACGACGCCCGTCTCCGGCTGGGCCTGCCGCCCATCGTATCGACCAAGGCCGAGGTCGCCGGCTACTAATGCGCGTCGAATCGGTGCAGATCGGGCAAGTGCAGGATCTCGGCGATTGGACCACGGCGACTTACAAGTTTCCAGTCGCCGGACCTGTGTTTGTGCATGCGCTCGGCCTGACGGGCGACGCGTCCGCCGACCGGAAGAATCATGGCGGCGTCGATAAGGCCGTCCTGGCGGCCGCCGCTTCGCAGGTGCCGCTCTGGCGGCAGGAGACCGGCAAGCCCGATTGGGCCGCCGGGGCGCTCGGCGAGAACCTGTCTCTTGCCGGCCTCGACGAATCCACCGTCTGCGTCGGAGACACTTGGCAGGTGGGCGAAACGCTTACGCTGCAAATTAGCCAGCCCCGCCAGCCGTGCTGGAAACAGGCCAAGCGCTGGGAGATCAAGGACCTTGTCGTGCGCATTCTCGAAACCGGCCGTACCGGCTGGTACTTCCGCGTACTTGCCGAAGGGCCCGTCGCCCCCGGCGACGCCCTTGGTCTGCTCGCCCGTCCGCATCCGGAATGGACAGTCGCCCGCGCCAATCAAGTGATGCACTTTGACAAGACCAACGGGGCCTTGGCTCAAGCGCTGGCCGCCCTCCCTGAACTCTCTGCCAGTTGGAAGCACGAACTCGGCCGTCGCTTCTAATAGCCGCTTCCGCTCCACAACCCGGTACGGTACCCTAGATCGGACGTAACGATTGTCGAGTTACCCGCACCACCCTAGGAGACCGCGAACTTGGGATACGGCGACAAAAAAACCGACGGTGGCCACACCGCTTCCATGCCCGGCGCGAGCGTGTTGCCCGTTCACGTGGCGCCCTCCACCGGCAAGGAAAAGAACACCATCCGTGAGGAGCTCATCCCCGTCGGCTGCTGGAAGCTCGAAGACCTGCGCTTCGCTTTCGATTCGTCGATGGTGCTGCCGGAAGCGCAGCCCGAGTTTCAGGAACTCGCCACCCTGAAATCGGCCCTGCCCGGCTCGCCGCTCACCATGTTCGGTCACGCCGATCCGGTTGGCGACGAAGTCTATAACAAGGTGCTCTCCGGTCGCCGCGTCCGCGCCGTCTACGCCGTCACCACGCGGGACACCGGCATCTGGGAAGCGCTCTATAACAACTCCGAAGGCACCGGCGACGACTGGAAGCTCAATCAGCTCAAAGTGATGCTCAAGGCGGTCGGCTTTGACCCGGGCAACACCTCCGGCTCCGCCACCACGCAATCCACCAACGCCATTAAAGAATTTCAGCGGAAGAACGGCCTCACCGACGACGGCGTCGCCGGACCCCTCACTCGCGAAAAACTCTTCCGCGCCTACATGGATTTCCTCTGCCCGGTCGTCCTCGCCAAGACCGATTTTCTCGGCCGCGGCCAGGACCCCGGCGGCAAGGCCGACTACCAGGGTTGTTCCGAATTCAACCCGCAAATGATGTTCTCCGCCGAAGAGAACACCCGCTTCACCAACTCCGCCGATAAGACCGAACGCAACGCCGAAAACTCGGTCAACCGCCGCGTCATGGCGCTGCTCTTCCGCGCGGGCGCCAAGATCAATAATGATCGCTGGCCCTGCCCGCGGGCCTCGGAGGGTACGGCCGGCTGCCTCAAACGCTTCTGGGCCGACTCCGCCACCCGCCGCCAGTTCCAAGCCAAGCGCCGCACCAACGTCGCCGACCGCGACACCTTCGCCTGCCGCTTCTATGACCGCATGGTCGGCTCCTCGCCGTGCGAAGGGCCGGTGGTACCGATCGACGACCGCAAGCTCCGCGTCTTCCTGAAGCTCGTCTACCTCGACCCCGAAGGCAAGTGCCAGCCCTTCCCGAAGGACGTCCCCGTCACGGTCGTCAACCCGGCCGGCGACCAGGAAGAGAAGACCATCGCCGATGGCCTGCTGATCTTCGATTTTGATCGCGCCAAGGGATTCTTCACCCTCGCCTTCAAACACCCGGACCATTACATCGGCGTCGCCACCGCCGCCACCAAGAACGCGGACAAAAATCGTTGGATCCCCGCCGCCGATGTCGACGCCGCGGCCAAAGATTTCTACCACCTCTTCAAGCTGCCGAAAGAATGGTCGCTCACCACCTCGGACTGGAACAAGGTCGAAGACCCGCTCTATAACAAAACCGAGTTCCGCTTTGAAAACCTGACGCCTACCTCCGCCACTCTCGGTGCCGACGGCGCCCCGGTGGAGATGCAGCTCGATCCCCACTGGCAGTTCGTTCGCCTGGAATTCTTCGACCGCGCTTTCGGCCACGCCGCGCACAACGGCAAACGTATCAGCGCCCCGCCCATTCTGCTGGAAGGCTTCCGCGACGGCTCCACCGCCCGCGGCGTGGTGCCGAATCCCGACACTCGTTCCAACTGGACCATCAAAACGGCGGACCCCGCCAACCAGACCCAGGCGCTCCCGTGGATTGTCCAACGCAAGGCCGACAAATCCGCCGACGCCCGCCCGCTCGCCAAGGTGCTGCTGCAGTTTACGCAGCCGGCCGAGACGTTCATCTCCTCCACCGACGGCGCCACCCGCGTCATCGAGACCATCACCGATGTGGGCCGGCAACAGCCCAGCCCCAGCCGCATCAAGCTCTACGATCTGCCGGTGCTCTGGAAGTCGAACAAGTACTTCACCCGCGGCGCCGCCACCAACAAGTTCTACGATGCGCTCACCGACGCCGACGTCCTCACCTCCATGGACGCCGCCAAGCCGCTCACCTTCTCGCTCGACGATCTCATCCTCGTCGATGTCACTGGCGCCCCGCATCCGGTCGGCGGCGACGATCTCGCCCTCATCTTCTTCCATCAGTTCAAAAAGCCCACGGGCGGCAATGCGGATATCAAGGATCAGGGCGTCTGGAAGCTCGGCACGGACGTGACGAAAGCCTTCTTCCCGTACTCCGAAGTCAAGATGCCAGTGAAGCATTACGTCCACGACTACGCCGATTGGACCCGCCTCGTCGTCGTCAACGGCAACCTCTACGAAGCCTTCTCGGAGCGCACCCCGGACACCGGAACTCACGAAGTCATCGGCGCCCGCGCCGCCCGGATCTGGATCGACGCCGTTGCCACCGGCCAGCCTCCCCCGAACCAGATCAATCCCCGTCCCACTTCCAATACCCAACGCTTCTTCTCCATCCAGCCCTACTGCTTCCAGGACATCCATCGCGTCCGCACCGCCTGCCTCCCCGCCGGACGCACGAACGAGAACACCAACCCGGTGCCCTCCCATCCCGGCTTCTTCGTTGGACGTTACGACACCGCCCTGCTCCGCTGTTGCGACCTCGAGGGCACCGACGAACTCGCCATCAACCTCAACTACTTCCGGTTCCACTTCGACTTCACCACCCCGCCGCCCACCAATCCCGACGGCACCCCGTTCAACAACGGGAACTATAAGAAGGCGATGCTCGAAAATGTGCCGAAGCGGTGGAACGGTCCGGAGACCATCACCCTTCCCGACGGGTCCGCCGTCGTCACCAACCCGGGGGACTTCCTCTACAAGCCCCAAACCGGCGCCATGCCGTTCCGCTGCCGGCCCTTCCTCTACTGTCAGGACGTGCCCCAGCCCCGCTCTCACTTCCGGCTCAACGTCATTGTGCAGCCCCGCGCCGACATGCTCGGCGCCACCGGCATCGGCAACTTCAGCTCCGGCAACGAGGCCGCCGATCCCACCGGCTTCTTCGTAGCAGCCCACGAAGTCGGCCACGGCTACGCCCTACCCGACGAATACAACGAGCGTTGGAGCAACCGCGCCTGCTCCTATGAGTTCGCCGGCTTCGGTAGCCAGGTGCCCGGCGATCCCTTCTCCGTCGTCTCCGGGGCTCTCATGATGGAAGGCATCCTCACCATCGAGAACCGCTACTTCTGGCACTCCGCCGAATGGGTCCGCGGCATCCTCAGCACCCCGTTGCAGATCGAGTCCGGCGCCTTTCAATACAAGCTGCCGCCCCATCCCACGGCCCCCAATAACAGCCGCTGCTTCGAGTACTTCCCGCTCATCATCGACTCCCGCCGCACCGGCGGCACCCGCGGCAACTTCGATACTTATCTCTACATGCTCGGCAAGGACTCCTACGCCAACCGCCTCAAGCCGGGCGTGGAGTACGACGGCATCCAGTGCGTGCTCGTTAAGATCGCCTGGCAGTTCCCGAACGCCACGGCCCACACCGACATCACCACCCCCATCCAGAGCTTCCTCATCAGCGTCGACACCAACATGAATCGCCTGTTCGTTTTCAACGGTGCCATCGCCCCCGCCAACTTCACGAACTGCCTGGTCCAATTCATGCCGCGCACGCTGGTGGAGAAGTTCATCAACGATGGCACGGCCGCCAACACCAGTTACCTCGCCAACGTTGGAAACCCCGCCAACCAGGCCGCCTACACCACCTCGGTCAACGCGGTCGACGCGAGCCACCCGCGCCACTTCACCATCCGTGTCGTCAACGCCGGGCCCACCGGTTGGCAGAACGCCACCACGCTCCACCTCACCCCCGCCCAGCTCCAGGCCGCCGACGCCTGGAAGTGGTACGCCGACATGGTCGGCATTGATTGTAGCGCCCTTCCGAACCCGGCCACCGGCCTGACGAATGCGCTGGTCCAATCGCGCGTCGTCCGTCCGGCCGTGCCCGGAGCCACGGTCGTGGCCAGTGCATAGGCGGCAGTTTCACTCCGTCTCTCTCGCCGCCGCGCTCGGCTCGAACGGCGCCTCCTGTCAGACCCCCAAACCCCCGAAGGCCAAAGCCATGACCTCGCTCACCGAACAATCCGCCGCTAAACTCGTCCCGCCCCGCCCCGGCGCGTTGCCCCCGCTTGCTCCCGCCGCGCCCGGCGCCCCCACCGGTTACCTCCGGCCCTACGCTAACGAACGCCTCAACTCCCGCCTTACCCGCCCGCTTCCCCCCGGCCCGTTCACCGCGTCGTGGAACGCTCCCATCGATCCCGGCATCAAGCCCGCCGGCCTGCTCGCCTCCGGCGCCTCTGTCTTCGCCCTCGGCCTGGCCGGCTACCATCTCTTCGTTGCGCAGAAGCCGGTCACCCAGGGAGTCACCACCGGCCGGGACGCGGAGCTCCTGCCCGGCAACAACGCCTTCTTCGTCCCGGACCGCTATGGCCGCATCGCGTCCTTCAATCTCACGACGGCCGCGGCCGGCCTCGTCCTCAGCGCCGCCGGCGGCATCGGCACCAAGCGGACGTACTTCCATCGCCGCCCCAGCGGCGTCACCCTCGTCGCCAGCACCGCCGAATCGTCGAGCCCGCATAATCCGGCTCCCACGCGCGTGATGTACCTGCAGGTCTTCGACGCCGCCGGCAACGCCACGGCCTCCCGCGACGGTCTCAACGTCCCGCTGCACGTTGCCATGCATGAGGACTTTCCCGTCCTCGCCCGGCCCGGCGTCCTCGAGTTCCTCGATCTCTCGCTCAACTCCCAACGCCGCCTCGTCATCGACATGGCGCCCCACGGCTTGAGCCTCGATGAAACCGGACGCTCCTACCTGCTCTGCGCCGTTAACCACCGCCAGCAGCTTTGGATCGTTGCTCCCACCGGCGAGTACGTCGCTAGCCGCCTGCCCGAAGGGTTGACCGTCTTCCAGCGCCCGCCCATCGTCGGCTACGACCATCGGGTCTACCTGCTCTCTCAGCAGCGCGTGCTCTGCTATTCAGCCGCCGGCGAACTCGCCTGGCAGTACGAAGCCCCCGCCCGTGTCGCCGGCGCCACGGTCTCTGCCGACGGCCAACTCCTTACCGCCGTTGGCGACGCTGTCGTCGCGCTCAACGCCAAAGGCGAAGCCCGGCCGCTCTGCCGCATGCCCGGCGAAGAGCAGGTGGCCAGCCCCATTCTCGGCTCGGCCGGCGAGCTCTACGCGCTCACCGGCCGCCGCCTGCACTGCTTTGCTATTGGTTAACGCCGCTCGCCAGGAAGCCACCGTCCACCGCGATGCACTGCCCGGTGATGTAGCTCGCTGCGTCTGAGGCGAGCAGCAGCGCCGCGCCGAGCAGCTCCTGCCGCTGGCCGAACCGCTTCATCGGCGTCCGCATCAGGAACTCTTTGCCGCGCTCGGTGCCGTCCAGCAGCGCTGCGTTCAGCTCGGTGCGGAACACGCCCGGCGCGATCGCGTTGACGTTGATGCCTTCCTTGGCCCACTCGACGGCCAACTGCCGGGTCAACTGCAGCACGGCGGCTTTCGAGGTGGCGTAAGCGGTTACTTCGAGCAAACCGACGTAGGAGCTCAGTGAGGCGATGTTGATCACGCGGCCCGCGCCGTGGGCCTTCAGCGGCTCATAGAAGCTCTGGCAGGCGCGCAGCGTGCCGGTGACGTTGACGTCCATCAGCCGGTTCCATTCGGCCTCTTCTACTTGGGCGGTTTTCTTGCGGAAGGTCATGCCGGCGACGTTCAGCAGGATGTCCACCCGGCCAAACTTCGCCACCACGGCATCGCGCAGCGCATCGATCGATTCCCGTTTTTGCACGTCGCAGATCTGCCGCAGCGTCTTGCCGCCCAGCGCTTCAATCTGGTCGCAAACCGTGTTCAGTTCGGCTTCGCGGCGTCCCGTCGGCACCACGGTCGCACCGGCCTCGGCCAATCCCACGGCCAGCACGGCGCCGATGCCCGACGTCCCGCCCATCACGACCGCCACGCGGCCCGTCAAATCCATAAAATTCTTTGCCATAACTCTCCCAGCAGTATATCGCTTGACTCCCAGAGTCATCTGCCCTAGACTTCTACCCTAGAGCACTAGGGTAATGCCACCACTCGAACTCCTGATTCTAAAAACCCTCGCCCGAGCCGCCAACCATGGCTTCGGCATCACGCTGCATATCCAGCAAGCCTCCTCCGGTCTCCTTTCGGTTGAGGAAGGGTCCCTTTATCCCGCCCTCCATCGCCTGGAGCGAGAGGGGTTGCTTTCGAGCGAATGGGGCGTCACCCCCAACGCCCGTAAGGCCAAGTTCTACAAGCTCACTCCCGCCGGCCGCAAGCGTCTCATCCAAGCCGAGGAGTCCTGGCTCCAAACCGCCAAAGGCGTCTCGAAACTTCTGAGGTTCGCCCAATGAGCAAGCACGACGACGATTGGAAGCAAGAACTCGAGTCTCACCTCGCCCTCCGCGCCGACCACGGCGCAACGCCCGACGAAGCCCGTCGCCGCTTCGGCAACCGCCTGCAAATCTCGGAAGCCGTCCGCGCCGTCCACGTCCCGGTCTACCTCGATCACCTCCAGCAGGACCTCCGCTACGCCCTCCGCGGCCTCCGCCATAGCCCCCTGTTCACTGCCGCCGCTTTGCTCACCTTGGCGCTCGGCCTTGGCGCCTCCACCGCGGTCTTCTCCGTCGTTGACCGCATCCTCTTCCGGCCCCTCCCTTACGCCGAACCGGACCGCCTCGTCTGGCTCGGCATGGCCGCGCCCATCGAAACCAACGAGTTCCTCCTCAGTCCCGACTACCTCACCTGGCGCAAATCGCAAACGGTACTCACCCAGCTGACCGCCACGCGCGGCAACACCGATTGCGACCTCACGAGTGGCGATCCCGTCCGCTACCGTTGCGCCCAAGTGGACGACAACTTTCTCTCCACACTCGGCGTCCGTCCGCTGCTTGGTCGCGACCTGCAGGAGTCCGACGGCGCCGAAACCGCCCTGATTTCGCACCACCTCTGGCTCTCCCGCTACGCCGCCAACCCCGGCCTGCTTAACCAGACGATCGAGATCAACCGCCAACCGGTCCGCATCGTCGGCGTCCTGCCCCCCGGCTTTGAACTCCCCACCTTGCAACCCTTCGATCTCCTCCAGCGGATGACGATCCGCCAGACTTCGCAGAGCCGGGCGATGTTCTTCCTCACCGCCTTTGGCCGCCTCCGCCCCGGCCAGACCGCCTCCCAAACGCGCGACCAGCTCCAACCCCTCTTTGCCGAGGCGCTGAAATCCGTTCCACCCCAGTTCCGCAACGAGGTCTCCCTCAAAGTCCACTCGCTCCGCGACCGCCAAACCCGGGACTCCCGTCGCTCTGCCCTCCTCCTCCTCGGCGCCGTCGGGTTGATGCTGCTCATCGCCTGCGCCAATGTCGCCAACCTGCTGCTGGCGCGCGCCCATGCCCGCCAACGCGAATGGTCCATCCGCCAAGCCATCGGCGCCAGCCACGGCCGACTTCTGCGTCAGTCGATCACCGAAAGCCTGCTTCTGGCGGGCCTCGGCACCGCCGCCGGTCTGGTCGTCGCGCGCGCACTGCTGGCCCTGTTCGCCCACTTTGCCCCCAACGGCATCCCGCGCCTAGCCGAAGCAACCATTGACCTTCGGGTGCTCCTCGCCGCCAGCGCCATCACCATCGCCTGCAGTCTCCTGTTCGGCCTCGCCCCTCTCCTTCTCCAACGCGGCCAGTGGTTCCGCTCCGGCCTCGTGGTCGCGCAAATCGCCGTGACGGTGGTCCTGCTGGCCTCGGCCGTCAACCTGCTCCAGTCGCTCATCACCCAACTGCAGATCCCGTTGGGCCTCCGCCCGGAAGGCCTGCTGGTGGCGGAAGTGGGCCTCCATCGGGATCGCTACCCGCAACGCGAGCAACAGCTTCAGTTCTTCGAAGCCCTCGAAGAGCGCCTGGCAGCCATCCCCGGCGTGCAAGCCGTCGCGCTTGCCGATGCCCTGCCGCCGCACGGCCGGCTCATGACCACCATATTCTCCACACTCCAAGTGGAAGGCCGCCCCGCGAACACCGGCGCCCCCACCGGGGGCATGGTCGTCCACCGTCAGATCACGCCGCACTACTTCTCCATCCTTGGCATCCCCGTGGTCCGCGGCCGCGCCTTCACCGAAGAAGACCGGCGCGGCCCGGAGGATCTGGTCATCATCAGCGAATCCCTCGCCCGCCGCCTCTTTCCCCAGCGAAACCCTATCGGCCAACGGATGCGCGCTTTCGAAGGGCCCTTCCGCCCCATCGTCGGGGTCGTCGCCGATGTGCGCAACGCGGGGCTCACCGGAAAGGACGACCCGGAATACTACGAACTCCGGCGCCACCACCCCTCCGCCGGCCGCGGCCATTCGCAGATCCTGCTGCAATCCACCGCCGACCCCGCCAAACTCAATGCCGCCGTCCGCCACGAGCTCCGGCAGCTCGATCCTCATCTTCCGGCCGAAATCTACCCGCTCACCCGTAAGATTGACGCCCTCACCGCCCAGCCTCGCTTCCAGTCGGCCCTGCTGAGCGGCTTCGCCCTCGCCGGTCTGCTCCTCGCCGCCATCGGGCTCTACGGCGTCCTTGCCTTTCTTGTGGCCCGGCGCGCCCGGGAAATCGCCGTCCGCCTGGCCCTCGGCGCCACGCCGTCGCAGGTTCGCGGCCTCGTCCTCCGCCAGGCCCTGCTCTGGACGGCCCTCGGCCTCGGCCTGGGCTCTGCGGCCGCCGTCGCGCTTCAACTCCAGCAAAGCCTGGCCCTCACGGCTGCCGTGCTCGCATTAACTGCTCTGCTCGCCGCTTGGTGGCCCAGTGCTCGCGCCGCCCGCGTGGACCCGGCGACGGCCCTTCGTTGGGAATGACGCAACTCTCTGGGTGCCGGTATATTCTAATGGGTATGGAACAGAACCCTCGCCGTGACTTCCTGAAGTCCGGAGCCCTCATCCTCGGCGCCCCCGCCGTCCTCTCCGCCCTCCAGGGCTCCAAGTCCATCAAAGTCGGCCTCGTCGGCTGCGGCGGACGCGGCACCGGTGCCGCCTCCCAAGCCCTCAAAGCCGATGACTTCGCCAACCTCACCGTCATGGCCGACGTGTTCCAGGAACGCATCGACGAGTCCGTCGACCGCCTGAAGAAGATCCACGGCGACAAAGTCAAAGTCGAAAAGGCCAATATGTTCGTCGGCCTCGATGCCTACGAAAAGCTCATCAACTCCGACGTCGACGTCGTCCTCCTCGCCACCCCTCCCGGCTTCCGCCCCGCCCAGCTCCGCTACGCCATCGAAAAGGGCAAGCACGTCTTCTGCGAAAAGCCCATGGCCGTTGACGTCCCCGGCATCCGCCACGTCATGGAAACCTCGAAGATGGCCAAGGAGAAGAACCTCTCCCTCGTGGCCGGCTTCTGTTGGCGCTACTCGAACTACATCGTCGAAACGTTCAACAAGATCAAGGGCGGTTCCATCGGCGACATCGTCTCCTACTACGGCACCTACTACACCAACCCGGTGAAGCCCATGCCCCCGGCCGACACCCGGCCCGCCGGCATGTCCGACGTCGAATGGCAGATCCGCAACTGGTACAACTTCCAGTGGCTCTGCGGCGATTCGCTAGTCGAACAGGCCATCCACACCGTCGACAAGGTCGCCTGGGCCTTCAACGACCAGCCCCCCGTCTCCTGCGTCGCCACCGGCGGCCGCCAGATTCCCGCCGAAGGCGGCAACATCTACGACCACTTCTCGGTCAACTACCTCTATCCCAATAACGTCCGCGCCTTCGTCTCCAACCGCCAAATGGAAGGCTGCTACAACGAAAACGCCGACTACATCATGGGCACCAAAGGCCAGGCCATCATCGGCCGCGGGCCCAACCCCCGCATCGTCGGCGAAAACCCCTGGACCTTCTCCGGCCAGAAGTACGACATGTACCAGAAGGAGCACGACGACCTGTTCGCCGGCATCCGCAAAGGCGCCCCGCTCAACGACGGCGAACGCATGTGCACGTCGACCCTCCTAGGCATCATGGGCCGCATGGCCGCCTACACCGGCCAGCAGATCACCTGGGATCAGCTCATGGCCTCCCAGCACCGCATCTTCCCCGACAAAGTCGAATGGTCTGGCACCGTCCAGAACGAACCGATGCCGCTCCCCGGCCGCACCAAGTTCCTCTAATGCGACTGAGTCTCTTCTTCCTCCCGCTCCTCGCCTTGGCACAGACGCCCGAGTTCGGCCAGGTCCTGGAGCAGCAGTGCCTCTCCTGTCACGGAGCCGAACGGGGCCTCTCCGGCCTTCGGCTCCACACCCGCGCCGCCGCCCTTAAAGGCGGCACGCGCGGTCCGGCGCTCGTCCCCGGCGACCCCGCCAAGTCCCTGCTGTACACGACGACGGAACTCGCGCCCGGCACCTCGCTCGCCATGCCGCCCGGCGGCCAACAGATCCCCGCGGCCCAGCGCGCCATCCTCAAAGCCTGGATCGCCGCCGGCGCCCCGTGGCCGGAAACCCTCACCCTCAAGCTTCCGGTCCCCAAAGTCAAGGACGACCAAGCCCTCGTCGCCCGTATCCATCCGAAGATGGAGCAGGCCACCGAACTGAAGCCCTACAAGCGCACCATCCCCAACTCCACCGTCGAGTTTGAAATGCTGCCCGTCCCCGGCGATGCCAAGGTCGGTCCCTTCTGGATGGCCGCCCGCGAAGTCACCTGGGACGAGTACCGCCTCTTCATGTTCCAGAATCTCGCCAACGAAGTCCGCGGCGAAAATCCCGTGGTGGAAGCCATCTCCCGCCCCACCAAGCCGTACGTCGAAATGTCGTTCGGCATGGGCATCAACGGCTACCCGGCCATCTCGATGACCCAGCATGCGGCGAACAAGTACGCCCAGTGGCTCTCGGCCAAAACCGGCCAGTTCTACCGCCTGCCCACCGAGGCCGAATGGGAGCACGCCTGCCGCCTCGGCGACACCGAAGCAACGCCCATCAACGAGCGCTCCTGGTACACCGACAACGCGCCCGAGAAGTACGAGCAGGTCGGCAAGAAGAAGCCGAACAAGCTCGGCATCTACGACATGCTCGGCAACGTCGCCGAATGGACGCTCGACCAGTACGACGAGAAGGCCTACGGCAAGCCGTTGCCACCGGAAGGCTACATCGTCTCGACCAAACCCTATCCCCACGTAGCGAAGGGTGGCGCCTGGTCCGATCCGGCCGAAAAACTCGGCTGCGGCCAGCGCATCTGGTCCGACCCGCAGTGGAAGATGCAGGATCCGCAGTTGCCCAAGTCCATCTGGTATCTCACCGATGCGCAGTTCCTCGGCTTCCGCCTCGTCCGTCCGCTGAAGGTTCCCAGTGCTGCGCAGATGTTTCGTTATTGGAATAACGGCGTCGAGCGCGAGTAGCGCCGCCCCGGCGCTCGAACGGTTCGAAGCGGTGGAGCCGCATCTTGGCACCCTCGTCGGCATCACGGCCTATGCCCGCAATGTCGACGAGGCCCGCGCGGCCTTCCGCCGCGCCTATGCCCGCATCGCGGCCCTGAACCAGATCCTCTCGGACTACCTTCCCCACTCTGAACTCAATCAGATCTCGACCACGCCCCGCCCCGTCTCCCCCGAACTCTCCCGTGTTCTCCACACCGCCCAGCAGGTAGCGCAACGAACCCAAGGCGCCTTCGACATCACCGCCGGAGCGCTGATCCGCCATTGGCGGCAGACCAAGACCTTCCCGCCCGCTAACCTGCCCTCTGGCTACCAGCATCTTCACCTCAAAGGCAACACCGCCTGGCTCGACGACCCCGGCATCCGCCTCGACGCCGGCGGCCTCGGCAAAGGCTACATCGCCGACGAAGCGCTAAAGGCGCTCGGCCTCCCCCGCGCCCTCATCGCCATCAGCGGCGACATCGTCTGCGGCGCACCGCCCCCCGGCGAGCGCGGTTGGCGCGTCCAAGGC
>LNFM01017603.1_pt1 | contig 15738 bp, 13 predicted proteins | sample 596031 | NCBI WGS metagenome assembly LNFM01 (sample SAMN04254537, study PRJNA301005) | activated carbon metagenome | isolation source: dual media filters at the Ann Arbor, Michigan drinking water treatment plant | place: USA: Ann Arbor | reverse complement strand
AAACCGTGTTAGTGATGCATTCGGCTGAGCAAATGTATGCATTAGTTGATGCAGTAGAAGATTATCCACAATTTTTGCCGTGGTGTGGTGGCGTACATTTATTAGAGCGCACTGATACCAAAACAAGCGCAACTTTGCATATTAATTATCATGGTATTAAACAACATTTTACTACGGTCAATAATAAGATTTTTCCGCACAGCATGGACATTCAATTAAAAGATGGTCCATTTAAACATTTAGATGGTAGTTGGCAATTTATTGCGCTGCGTGCTGACGCCTGCAAAATTGAATTTAAACTCAATTACGAATTCGCTAATGGGTTTTTAGAGAGAATCATTGCCCCTGTATTTAGTCATATCGCCAATACGTTTGTAGATGGCTTTGTTGCACGTGCAGATAAAGTTTTTATGATTAAAAAAGAAAGTAATTAGCGATGGATAATGAAACAATGACCGTAGAAGTGGCTTATGCGCTACCGAGTAATCAAGTCATTATTCCGATAAAAATGCCATTAAACGCCACGATTGAGCAAGCAATTCAAACCTCTGGTATCCTCAATAAATTTCCAGAAATTGATTTAGCCGTCAATAAAATTGGCGTGTTTGGCAAGTTATCTAGATTAGACGCAAGTTTGCGTCATTTGGATAGAGTTGAAATTTATCGCGCGCTAATCGCAGACCCGAAAGAAGTACGTAAACAACGCGCTGCAGACGGAAAAGTAATGAAAAAAGGCGGCGGTGATGTGTTGGCTGAGGATTAATGCAGTTTAAAACTTAACCAATTTTTAAGGCTTAATTTTTGGACTTAAATTTTAAGACCTGAAATTGTGACTTAAATTTAAAACGAATCAGTCATCCATTCACTTAATTAAAACCTGATTAAAATCAGCGTTCAAACCGTCGAATAAACAACCTAACTGCAATATTGAGAAACTTCAGCCCGCGCTTTATCGGCACCTTGTTTTAAGCCAGCATCATCTAAGTATTCGCGCTCACCTTTTTCGTTCATTTTGTAAACACGTCCGCCTTGTGCGTACGAAGCAAAGTTTGCTCTGGCTGCCTTACAGTTTTCTGCTTTTAGTTTGGCTTGCGATTCTTTTTCTTGTTTATTATTTTTTTCAGTTTCTGCGGTGCGCCGACGTTGCTCTGCCGCAGTTTCTTCTGGGCTTTGTTGAGGGGGTTCCAGCACGATTTGCTTAGGCTGTTCTACAACAGGCGCATTAGTCACGGGTGATAAAGGCTCTTTTCCAGTGGACTTAACCACTTTTTTGGTGCCAATATTTTCTAATTTAGTATTGGATGGCGGTGGCGTGTCAGAATAACGCGTCACACCATCTTTATCTTTCCATTTGTAAATTTCAGCTTGGCTTGAAGATGAAAATATAGTCAATATTGCTAACCACAACACCAAATAGACAGATTTCATTTCAACTCCTTATCAACTATCAATATAACCAAAACTCTATTTAACTCATTGAGTTTACATAATTATGCCAATTTTAGCGATAAATGGATGGTTTTTAACACAATTGATTGTTCAACTTTTAATAAGTGTTGCAAATCGGTATAATCTCGTTTTGGAAATAAGGAATACTCATGCGTTTGCTGCAACAAGCTCTTACTTTTGATGATGTTTTACTCGTTCCCGCGCACTCTGTGGTCATGCCACGCGAAGTTAATCTGAGTACGCAACTTACCCGCAATATCAAGCTTAATATCCCGCTGGTCTCTGCCGCGATGGATACCGTGACTGAAGCGCCCTTAGCGATTGCCTTAGCGCAAGAAGGCGGCTTAGGCATTATCCACAAAAATATGACGGCGGCTGAACAAGCATCGCATGTTTCGCGCGTAAAACGTTTTGAATCTGGCGTCGTAAACGACCCAGTCACCATTCAACCGCATATGACGGTGCGCGATGTTTTAGCTTTAACGCTTAAACATAAGATTTCTGGCTTGCCAGTAGTTGACGGCAACAAAATCGTGGGCATTGTGACCAATCGTGATTTACGCTTTGAAACCAATTTAGATCAAGCCATCAGTAATATTATGACGCCGCGTGGGCGCTTAATTACCGTACGCGAGGGTGCTAGCAAAGAAGAAGTAATTCATTTACTACACCAACATCGCCTAGAACGCGTACTGGTGATTGATGAAAATGACACATTAAAAGGCCTAATCACAGTAAAAGATATTCAAAAATCGCATGACCATCCGTTTGCGTGTAAAGATAGCAAAGGCCGCTTAAGGGTCGGTGCCGCAGTTGGCGTAGGCGCAGAAACGGAAGAACGCGTAGCGGCTTTGGCGGCGGCTGGTGTTGATGTCATTGTTGTTGATACCGCGCATGGTCACTCACAAGGCGTGTTAGACCGTGTGAATTGGGTGAAGAAAAACTATCCAAAAATCGAAGTGATTGGCGGCAATATCGCTACGGCTGATGCAGCGAAAGCACTTGTGGATGCTGGTGCCGATGGTGTTAAAGTGGGCATAGGCCCAGGTTCAATTTGTACCACCCGCATTGTAGCAGGCGTTGGCGTGCCGCAAATTTCTGCCATTAGTAATGTAGAAGAAGCTTTACGCGGAACAGGCGTACCGTTTATTGCCGATGGCGGTATTCGTTTCTCTGGTGATATATCAAAAGCGATTGCTGCGGGTGCGTATTCTGTAATGCTAGGCGGTATGTTTGCAGGTACTGAAGAAGCGCCGGGTGAAGTGGAATTATTCCAAGGTCGTTCTTATAAATCATACCGCGGCATGGGCTCAATCGGTGCGATGCAAAAAGGCTCTAGTGACCGTTATTTCCAAGACAATAACGGGAATGCTGATAAGCTGGTACCAGAAGGCATTGAAGGCCGCGTGCCTTACAAAGGCAGCGTGCTAGCAGTGATTCACCAGTTAATGGGTGGCTTGCGTGCCTCTATGGGTTATGTGGGTGCGGCAGATATTGCGCAAATGCGTGAAAAAGCAGAATTTGTGCAAATCACCAGTGCTGGTATGCGCGAAAGCCATGTGCATGACGTACAAATTACTAAAGAAGCGCCAAACTACAGAATTGACTAATAAAATAGTGTTAAGTAACGGCATAGTTAACACGTGAAATTGACTCATTTATTTAAATTAGGGCGAATGGTTAAATTTTAAAACCATTTGCCCTTAACTTTTAGCATTGATAAAAATGTCCCACTCAAAAATCCTGATTCTCGATTTCGGCTCACAAGTCACCCAGTTAATCGCACGCCGCGTGCGTGAGGCGCACGTGTATTGTGAAATTCATCCTTGTGATGTGTCAGATGATTTTGTGCGCAATTTTAATGCTGACGGCATTATTCTTTCTGGTAGTCATGCTAGCGTATATGAAGACGAAACGGACACTGCGCCGCAAGCCGTATTTGAAATTGGCGTGCCTGTTTTGGGCATTTGCTACGGCATGCAAACCATGGCGCAACAACTGGGTGGCAAAGTGGAAGCTGGTACTAAACGTGAATTTGGCTATGCTGAAATTCGTGCGCGTGGGCACTCTGCTTTGTTTAAAGATATTCAAGATAAAACAAACGCTGAAGGCCACGGTTTAATTGATGTTTGGATGAGCCATGGCGATAAAGTCACTGAGTTACCGCCAAACTTTAAAGTCATCGCCAGTAACGACACAACGCCAATTGCGGCCTTTGCCGATGAAGCGCGTAAATTTTATGGCGTGCAATTTCACCCCGAAGTGACACATACCAAACTCGGCCAAGCCATGTTGGAACGCTTTGTGTTGGAAATCTGCCAAGCCAAGCCTGATTGGATTATGGGTGACTATATTGCAGAAGCGGTTGCAAAAATTAAAGCACAAGTGGGCGATGAAGAAGTCATTTTAGGCTTATCCGGCGGCGTAGATTCAAGCGTTGCGGCAGCTTTAATCCACCGCGCGATTGGCGACCAGCTTACCTGCGTGTTTGTAGACCACGGTTTACTGCGCCTGAATGAAGGCGACATGGTGATGGAAATGTTTGCAGGTCGCTTGCATGTGAATGTGATTCGCGTGGATGCCACTGCACAATTCATGGGGCATTTGAATGGTGTTAGCGAACCTGAAGCCAAACGCAAAATCATTGGCCGCGAATTTGTTGAGGTGTTTAAAGCTGAAGCGGCTAAATTAAAAGCAGGTACTGGCGGCCATAAAGGCGCAACTTATCTAGCACAAGGCACCATTTATCCAGATGTGATTGAATCAGGCGGTGCAAAATCTAAAAAAGCGGTCACCATTAAAAGCCATCACAATGTAGGTGGCTTACCAGAAAAATTAGGCTTAAAATTATTAGAGCCATTACGCGATTTATTTAAGGATGAAGTGCGCGAATTGGGCGTAGCGCTTGGTTTACCGCATGATATGGTCTATCGCCACCCTTTCCCTGGCCCTGGTTTAGGCGTGCGTATTTTAGGTGAAGTAAAAACCGAATACGCCGATTTATTACGTCGCGCAGATGCGATTTTTATTGAAGAATTACGTAACACGATTGATGAAAAAACAGGTAAATCTTGGTATGCCTTAACCAGCCAAGCTTTTGCAGTGTTTTTACCGGTTAAGTCGGTGGGCGTAATGGGCGATGGACGCACTTATGATTACGTTGTCGCGCTACGCGCTGTGATTACCAGCGATTTTATGACCGCGCACTGGGCAGAACTGCCCTATGCTTTGCTGGGTAAAGTGTCTAATCGAATCATCAATGAAGTACGCGGGATTAACCGTGTGGTGTACGATATTTCAGGAAAACCGCCTGCCACCATTGAGTGGGAATAAGCTATTTATTTATTTTTATCAAGAGCTTACATTTTTACGTATGTTATGATGGCATACAAATGATGAGGGGAATGAAGATGAAACTAACTGTTATTGTAATGAGCGTATTCGCGCTGGCATTAACTGCCTGCGTGACTGATAAGCACGCCCACAAAGAATCTCCACAAAAGATTTTTGAGGCAGTCAATACTAAATACCCTAGTGATAAAAATACCTTAGTTTTTATTGATGCCCCCAATGGTTTTGTGGCACCGCGCTTAGCCAATTGTGCGGTTGAAAAAGGCGTTAACAATGGCAAAGTAGTCGCTATCACTAGCGCACTTGCGCTTAAAACCAGCACGGTAATTGTGGCTGGCGAAGATGAATCGTTAACAGGCACAACCCTTGCAAAAGCGCTGGCAAATAATAAAGAAAAAATTAGCGGCTCAAAAGTAATTGTGGTTGGCGCAAAAGAAACGAAACAAAAGTTAACGGATTTGGCTGCCTATAATGATGTTGCAATTGAGTTTATTGATACACCCATTTAAACCATATCAAGACAGCAAGCCAAGCTTAGCCAGTGTAAGCTTGGCTTAAATTTTTATGAGCCGCGGATTTGTTAAAGAAGATGATTTAGAGCATGCTGGTACAGATATACCAGAGCGGCCAGTCAGTCAGCATGCCAATTACGTGACATTTAATGGGTATCATCAGTTAGAAAAGCTAGCGGCAGAATTAGAACAAAAAAGACAGCTATTAAGCGCAAAAAAAGATGAGCAATCAGCCATTCAGCAATTGGCAATGGTCAACCGCGATTTACGTTATGTGGCAGCGCGCTTAGAAAGTGCATTAATCACGCAGCCTGATGTGAATAGCCAAAGCGTGGTATTTGGCGCCATGGTGACTGTTGAGGATGAAACAGGGAATACCCATACTTATGAAATCGTGGGCGAAGATGAAGCGGATATTAAAGCCAATAAAATCAGCTATGTATCGCCGCTTAGCCGCGCATTGATTGGTCATAAAATAGATGACTCAGTGACTTGGCTACGCCCTGCTGGCAATCAACTACTAACGATTACGGCAATATATTTTGCAAACTAAATTTTAGGATTAACTATTTTGAACGTTATTGAAGCGATACAAACCCGTCGTTCTATTAAGCATTACGACACCAATCATAAAATGACGCAAGCAGAAATTGAGTCATTATTGTCACTTGCCATGTTGTCACCTACTGCTTTTAATATTCAGCATTGGCGATTTGTGGTGGTGACCGACCCAGTTTTGCGCCAGCAAATCCGCGCTGTCAGTTGGAATCAAGCGCAAGTAGAAGAAGCATCACTATTGATTGTATTGACCGCTGATTTGCAGGCGTGGGCTAAGCAACCAAGCCGTTATTGGGCCAACGCGCCGCAGCCAGTGCAAGATTATTTAGTGCCTGCCATTGGCCATTATTATGAAAACAACGAGCGCGCACAACGCGATGAGGCGATGCGCAGCTGCGGTATTGCCGCGCAAACTATTATGCTAGCCGCCAAAGAAATGGGTTACGACACCTGCCCAATGGATGGCTTTGATTTTGATGCGGTGAGCAAATTACTAAGTCTGCCTGCTGACCATACGCCAGCGATGTTTATCACGGTGGGTAAAGCCATTAAACCAGCGATGCCGCGTGCAGGGCAATTGGATATAAGCGAAGTCGTCATTTACAACAAATTCGCATAGCTAAGTCTCGCAATAAACTCGCACAACAAATTTTAATTATCTACTTAAGGTATTACCGTGTTAATTAGTAACAATATCACCATGCAATTTGGCGCTAAGCCATTGTTTGAAAACGTTTCAGTTAAATTTGGCGATGGCAATCGCTATGGCTTAATCGGCGCCAATGGCTGCGGAAAATCAACTTATATGAAGATTTTAGCAGGTCAATTAGAGCCTTCCGCTGGCAATATTTCATTGGATAACCACGAGCGTATGGCGTTTTTGCGCCAAGATCAATTCGCCTATGAAGACCAACGTGTGCTAGATGTCGTCATGCAAGGTCATGCTGAAATGTGGGCAGCCATGCAAGAACGTGACGCGATTTATGCGAATCTAGAAGCCACCGAAGACGACTATATGCGTGCCGCCGAGCTAGAAGGTGTATTTGCCGAATTTGACGGCTATACCGCTGAAGCGCGCGCTGGTGAATTGCTATTAGGCGTAGGAATCCCTATTGAGCAACACACTGGCCCAATGAGTGCGGTAGCACCAGGCTGGAAATTGCGTGTATTGCTGGTGCAAGCATTGTTTGCCAATCCAGATGTATTGCTGCTGGATGAGCCGACTAACAACTTGGATATTAATACCATTCGCTGGTTAGAAGATGTACTGAATAACCGTGATTGCACCATGATTATCATCTCGCATGACCGCCACTTTTTAAATCAAGTGTGTACGCACACTTGCGATATGGATTATGGCAAGTTAACCGTTTACACGGGCAATTATGATGACTACATGGAAGCCAGTATTGCCGCGCGTAATCAGCAAGCCAAAGACAATGCCAAAGCCAAACAGCAAGTTGCCGATTTACAAGACTTTGTACGCCGCTTCTCTGCCAACGCATCAAAAGCAAAACAAGCGACCAGCCGTGCCAAACAAATCGATAAGATTAAAATTGAAGTATTTAAACCTTCCAGCCGTCAATATCCGTTTATTCGCTTTGAGTACGATGAGCGCGAAAAATTACATCGCAACGCGGTAGAGCTTAAAAAACTCAGTCATGGCTTTGATAAAATTTTATTTAACGATGTAGAGCTAATGTTTGAAGCAGGCGAAAAAGTGGCGATTATTGGTGAAAACGGCATTGGTAAAACTACGTTTTTACGCTGCTTGGCGCGCGATTTACAACCCAAACACGGCGAAGTGAAATGGACTGACAAAGCCACTATTGGTTACTTTGCACAAGATCACGAATACGAATTTGAGCAAGGCGAAGATTTGTTTGAATGGATGACGTTGCAAAGAGGCGCCAATGACGACGACCAGGTAGTTCGCAGTATGCTTGGCCGTTTATTATTTGGCGGAGAAGACACCAAAAAGTCCGTCAAAGTGCTTTCAGGTGGCGAAAAAGGCCGTATGTTGTATGGCAAACTGATGCTAGCCAAAACCAATGTGCTATTGATGGATGAACCAACCAACCATATGGATATGGAATCGATTGAAGCGCTGAATACCGCCTTAGATAAATATAAAGGTACGCTATTCTTTGTAAGGAAATTAAAGCCGATGGTATTGTAGATTACACAGGCAATTATGAAGATTACTTGGCCAGCCAAGGTGTGGAATAGTTAACCAATATTTTGTAACGAAAAAGCCAGCTTTCGCTGGCTTTTTTGCTTCATTTTAAGCGTTAACTATTCTTTTGCAGAACGTTTACGCTCATGCTCTAGCAAATAGCGCTTACGGATACGAATCGTTTTTGGCGTAATTTCCACCAATTCATCATCATCAATAAATTCAACCGCTGATTCTAAAGTTAATGCGATAGGCGTAATCAAACGTACGGCCTCATCGGTACCAGATGAGCGAATATTGGTTAATTGTTTACCTTTAATCGGGTTTACAATCAAATCGTTATCGCGGCTATGTATACCAATCACCATGCCCTCATACAACTTGTCGCCTGGAACCGCGAACATTTTGCCGCGATCCTGCAATTTCCAAAGCGCATAAGCAACAGCCTCGCCGTGCTCTGCAGAAATCAATACACCATTACGACGACCTGGCATATCGGCTTTAACTGGTGCGTACTCATCAAAAATATGCGCCATTAAGCCTGTACCGCGTGTTAATGTTAAAAACTCACCTTGAAAACCAATCAAACCACGCGCTGGAATGCGATACTCTAAACGTGTGCGACCATTGCCGTCCGATTCCATATTAATCATGTCACCACGGCGGCGGCCTAGCTCTTCCATCACCGCGCCTTGGTTATCATCTTCTAAGTCAACCGTTAAAATTTCGTATGGCTCACATTTTTCGCCATTAATTTCACGGAAAACCACTTTTGGCTTACCGACAGCCATTTCAAAACCTTCACGACGCATATTTTCTAATAAAATCGTTAAGTGCAATTCGCCACGACCAGAAACGCGGAAGATATCCGCATCGGCTGTTTCATCTACACGCAAAGCGACGTTTACTAAAAGCTCTTTTGTTAAGCGATCACGAATTTGACGTGAAGTTACAAATTTGCCTTCAGTACCCGCTAATGGCGAAGTATTCACCATAAAGTCCATCGTCAATGTTGGCTCGTCTACACCTAAATGCGGCAAGCCTTTTGGATTTTCGCGGTCGCAGATTGTGAAGCCAATACCAATATCATCCAAACCAGAGATAATCACAATATCGCCCGCTTCAGCTTCTTCAACTGGCACGCGGTCTAGGCCTTTAAAACCAAGCACTTGGTTAATTTTACCTGTGGCAATTTGTTTGTCTTCGTTCATAATCGTCACAGCTTGACCTGTTTTGATTTTGCCATTTGTTACACGGCCAACACCTAGGCGACCTGTGTAAGTAGAATAATCCAACGCTGAAATTTGCATTTGCAATGGCGCATTGCTATCACCTGCTGGTGGCGCTACATGGCTAATAATGGTTTCAAATAAGGCACGCATATTATCCGATGGCGTTTTCATATCCAACATCGCAAAGCCGTTTAAGGCTGATGCGTACACCACTGGAAAGTCTAGCTGTTCATCGGTTGCACCTAAATTAGCAAACAAATCAAAGGTATGATTAATCACCCAATCGGTACGCGCACCTGGACGATCCACTTTATTAATCACTACGATTGGTTTTAAACCAAGCGCTAAAGCCTTTTTGGTTACAAAACGCGTTTGCGGCATTGGGCCTTCAACAGCGTCCACTAACAACACCACGCCATCCACCATACCCAATACGCGCTCTACTTCGCCACCAAAGTCGGCATGGCCAGGCGTATCGACGATATTAATGTGTGTGCCTTCATATACTAAGGCTGTGTTTTTAGCCAAAATAGTAATGCCGCGTTCTTTTTCAAGATCATTACTGTCCATCACACGCTCAACGACGGCGTACCATGGTCAACGTGGGCGATAATTGCGACGTTGCGCAAATTGCGAGGAGTGCTCATTATTAACTGCCGTAGGTTTGAAAGGGCGCGATTTTAACACATAAAACATGACAACTTGTCTATCTATCAAGAATAAACCTTTGACAAAGTCATATAAATGCTTATAATGCGCACAACTCAAAGCTAAGTCAGTAATTAAACTCAGCTTTAGTCCATTGCCCTGACCCATTGTTGCTCGTGAAATGTTGAAGCGACTATCAAATAGATTCTTAGTTACAAGCAATCTATCTTTTACTGGTTAGCGGCTGTGCCCGTGCGCTGGTAAAAAGCATCTTAATATTTTTTATGCTTTACGCGTTTTTTGTTGATCGCTATTTACATAGCTCAGCATTAATGTGATTGCTTGCGCCCTTTTTGTACTTATTAGAAAGGGACATACTTTGTCTTTTGATTCATTAAATCTACACCCAACTATTTTACGTGCCGTGCTTGAAGCAGGCTACGACACACCAACCGCCGTACAGGCTCAAGCAATTCCGCCAGCTTTAGAAGGCCGCGACATCATGGCTTCTGCTCAAACTGGCACAGGTAAAACAGCTGCATTTACATTGCCAGCACTCAATTTATTAGCCACTCCACATGCGTTAAGTAGCCGTGGCCCACGCATTTTAGTACTAACGCCAACTCGCGAATTAGCGGCGCAAGTGAACGAAGCCGCGCGTAAATACGGTAAATATATCCGCGCTCGTACCGTGAGTATCGTTGGTGGTATGCCTTATCCACTACAAAATAAATTACTATCACAACCTTTAGATATCTTGGTGGCAACGCCTGGCCGCTTTATTGACCACATGGAACGCGGTCGTATTGATTTAAGCCGCTTGCAAATGTTAGTACTAGATGAAGCCGACCGTATGTTAGACATGGGCTTTATGCCAGATGTAGAGCGTATCTGTGAGGCTTTGCCTAAAGAGCGTCAAACTCTATTATTCTCAGCCACATTAGATGGCATTATGCATATCGGTAAACAATTCTTAAATAACCCAATCACGCTACAAGTGGCTGGCCAAAAAGAAAAACATGCCAACATTGAGCAGCGTTTACACTTTGTCGATGACATGACACACAAAAACAAATTGCTAGAGCATTTGTTGATTGCACCAGATATGAACCAAGCGATTATTTTTACCAGCACTAAGCGTCATGCAGACGTGTTGGCAGAAGATTTATATGCCGCTGGCCACAAAACCGCCGCTTTGCATGGCGATATGACACAAGGCGCGCGTAACCGTACGCTAACTAAATTGCGTCAAGGCGATGTGAAAGTATTAGTCGCAACCGATGTTGCCGCTCGCGGTATTGACGTACAAGGTATTTCACACGTAATTAATTACGATTTACCTAAATTTGCTGAAGATTATGTACACCGTATTGGCCGTACTGGTCGCGCTAATAATAAAGGTATCGCGATTTCATTTGCATCAAACATGGACCGCCATTTATTGCGCAAAATTGAGCAATATACTGGCCAGAAATTAGACGCAGCGGTAATTGAAGGCTTTGAGCCAAAACGCGCGATGAAAACAGATGGCCCGTCTTCTGGCAGACGTGGTGGTAGTAATGAGCGTGGTGGTTATGGCGCAGGCCGTAATGAGCGCTCTGCACACAAACCAGGTGACCGTGGTGGTTACCAGTCACGTGATAATAATCGTGGTAGTTTTGGCGATAGAATCATGGGCGAAAAACCAGCTGGTGAAAAAACCTACGGCGCACGTTCTGGCGGCTTCAACGACCGCAACAAAGAGCGTACACATGATGGTGCACGCCCTGCTCGTTCATTTGGCGACCGTCCTGCTTTTGGTGATAAACCAGCATTTTCAAACTCAGAGCGTCCAGCGCGTAATGCAGATCGTTTTGCCAATGAAAACCGTGCAGCACCTTCACGTGAAGTAGATGGCAATAGCCGTAGCTACACTAAAGACACTGACATGCAATTTGCGCGTGAACTAAGTAAAGGTTTTGGTGATAGATCAAATGCGACTAAATCATATGCTCGCAAACCAGAAGGCAGCTTTGGCGACAGGCCAAATCGCGAAGGTTCACGTTCAGCTCCGCGTGGTGATGCACCACGTAGCGCAGCGCCTAGAAGTAACTCTGGCGAAAAATTTGGCAATCCACGCCCACGTCCGACAGGCGACCGTCCTGCGCGTGTTAACGGTGGTGACTCTGCACCACGTCGCCCACGTAGCTTTGTATAAAGAAACCCTATGAAAATGAAACTTAGTTAAATGGATACAAGCACTGATACTGTATTATTTGATGCGTTGGGTCTTGCTGCACCGCTGTTAAAAGCGGTGCAAGAGACTGGTTACACAACACCTACACCTATTCAAGCCAAGGCTATTCCATTGGCTTTGCAAGGTTTGGATTTAATGGCTGGCGCGCAAACTGGTACGGGTAAAACGGCCGCTTTTGCGTTGCCGATTTTACAAAAACTATTACCTTTTGCCAGCAGCAGCACCTCTCCTGCCAAACATCCTATTCGCGCACTGGTGCTTACACCAACGCGCGAATTAGCGATTCAGGTAGAAGAAAGTATTAAAGTGTATGCCAAACATACGCCTTTAAAGAGCTTAGTCGTGTTTGGTGGCGTCGATATTAAAACGCAAACGCCGCATTTAAAAACGGGTATCGAAATCTTGGTGGCAACGCCAGGTCGCTTGCTTGATCATGTTGAGCAAAAAACACTGAATTTATCGCAAGTACAGATTTTGGTATTGGATGAAGCGGACAGAATGTTGGACATGGGCTTTATGCCCGATTTAAAACGCATTTTGGCTTTGCTGCCAAAACAGCGTCAAAATTTGATGTTCTCTGCTACGTTTTCAAATGAAATTAAAAAATTAGCGGATGATTTTTTAACGAATCCAACGCTAATCGAAGTAGCGCGTAGTAATGCCACTAACGACAATGTGACGCAAAAAGTGTATATGGTTGCGCAAAGCAGTAAACAAGCTTTGTTAACGCAATTGCTAGTTGAGTCAAACAGCCAGCAAGTCATCATTTTCACTAAAACCAAAATCACGGCCAGCAAATTAAGTCGCGCTTTACAAAAAGAAGGCATCACAGCAGACGCGATTCATGGTGACAAAAGCCAAAAAGAACGTATTGAAGCATTAGATGCTTTTAAAGCTGGCAAAATCACCGCTTTAGTGGCAACCGATGTGGCAGCGCGTGGCTTGGATATTAGTGATTTACCGATGGTAATTAACTATGAAATTCCAAGCGCGCCTGAAGATTATGTGCATCGTATTGGCCGTACCGGCCGCGCCGGTGCAAGTGGTGTTGCTATTTCACTGGTATGCGAAGAAGAAGAAAAGTATTTAGAAGAAATTGAAAAATTGATTAAGCGTAGCATTAATCGCGAAACAGTTGAGGTTAAACTTAACACTAAAAATACGGCGAAATCTTCACATACGCAAGCAAGCAATGGACAGACTGCAAATGACTCTTTAAACTCTAATAGGCATGTGGCAAAATCGCGCAAACCTTCGCGCGACCCTTGGTTTGACAAGCCTTATGAGCCATCAGTATCTACAGCCCATCAACAGCACTTTACGGCTAGCGCATCTAATAAAGCTCCTGTGGCAGCTTTATTAGGCGGATTACGTTCTAAATAGTTAACACTAAATTGAGCTCGAAAAAACGTAATCACGCTTTTTTGAGCCAAGTTTCCATTTCTTTAGCGTCTAAAGGTGGTGAGTAAAAATAGCCTTGCACATTTTTACAACCACTTGCGGACAAAATATCTGCTTGTTGCTGATTTTCAACACCTTCACCCACCAAATTCAAGCCCAGCGCATCGCCTAGCGCAACAATTGCTTTTACAATCACGCGATCTTCTTCACTATTTACTAAACCCTCTACAAATGAGCGATCAATTTTGACCTCATCCACCGCCCAGCGTTTTAGATAGAGTAAGGAAGAATGTCCCATACCAAAGTCATCTAGCGAAATACTAAATCCCGCTTCTTTAATCAATCGCATATTGTTTTTTACAACATCCGCCTCTTCAAGTAGCGCGTATTCTGTAATTTCAATACACAGCATTTTGGGTGCAATGTCGTATTTGGCAGGAATATTTTTGAGTGTTTTAATCAAGCTTTCTGAGCGCAAATGCCTTGCTGATATATTAATTGAAACGCGCGGGACATTATATTTTTTATCTAACCAAGCCCGCATTTGCTTGCATGTAGCTTCAAGCACCCACTCGCCTATTTGATTAATCAGTGACGATTGCTCTGCAATTTTAATAAACTCTAATGGCGGAATTAAGCCACGCTCTGGATGACGCCATCTGATTAAGGCTTCCATGCCAATCAGTTGATTTTGTACAGTTTCAACTTGAGGTTGGTACACAATAAACAACTGATTATTTTTAAGCGCATGGCGAATGCCGTGTTCCATTTCTAACCATTGATGCGCAATAAAATTGAGATTGGTGGTATAAAACTCAAAATCGTTACGCCCATTTTGCTTAGCGCGATACATCGCTAAATCGGCATACACCAACAACGTTTGCGTATCGACGGTGCAGTACACTCGCTGTTGCTGAATTTCAAATGGCGTTGCAAAAGCGGCAATAATATCGCGCACCAAGCGATGCCCATCCTGCGGCGATGCCCCTTCCATAATCATCACAAACTCATCACCGCCAAGCCTGCACAATACATCGGTAGCGCGGACACGCTCGGTGATGCGTTTAGTCGCCATGATCAATAGTTGGTCGCCCGCTTCATGGCCAAGCGTATCGTTGACCATTTTAAAATGGTCTAAATCAAAAAATAATAATAAAACCTGGTTACCCTCGCGCGCGGCTTTTGTCACCGCATGTTCTAATCGCTGCCTGAACATGCTGCGATTGGGTAAGCCAGTTAACTCATCATGCGAGGCTAAAAACTCCACCTTGCGGCTTAACGCAATCGTTTCACTGACATCGCGGCCAACACCACGGTAGCCAATAAAATTGCCGTTATTGGCAAATACAGGCTTGCCAGAAACTCTTAAGTACACCAACTTGCCAGCTTCATCAGTGAAATGCACAACATAATCTGCAAAGCGCTTATGCATTTGTAAAGTTTTGAGCATTTCGTTAGAGCTATGGCTATGGCATGCTTCTGCTAAATCGGTCAGGCTGTAAAAACTCAAGCCTTTTGGTCCGCCTGTTACCGCATTAATTTTTAAGTGTTCGTCTGATTCCCAAAACCAATCTGCAGATGCTTCTGCAAAGTCTCTAAATCTTGCTTCACTTTCAATGAGTTTTTCTTTTTCTTCACTTAATTCGATGATTTTTTTATCTAACTTAGTGCGCACACGGTCAGCATGTTGCTTATCTAATTTAAGTGGGCTACCGCGATATAAACCACGGCTTTTAGGTAAATCTGTTGGTTGATTCGATTTTAAAATTTCATCCACTATATGCATTAAGTCTGGCATTAGCATCGGTTTTATCAAAAATTTAGTCGCGCCTAGCGATAACGCAAAGCGTTTGTCTTGGTCAGAGGTATAAGTAGCGGTATAAAAAATAATCGGAATATGTTGCAAGCTTTGGTTTTGTTTGACCGCACGACACAAACCGTAACCATCCATTTCAGGCATTAAAATATCAGAAATAATCAAATCCACAGGCTCAGCATGCAAATAAGACAAGGCCTTTAAGCCATTATCAAAACTAGCAACTGTATACCCTTTTGCTACGAGTACTGTTTCTAGCAGCTGCCTAGAGTTTTCGTCATCTTCTGCGACTAAAATATTCACGCATCACCTCACCTTATTGTTTTTTTATTGATAGCTTGTTCTATTTGTTGAATCAC
>LNFM01011197.1_pt1 | contig 15742 bp, 14 predicted proteins | sample 596031 | NCBI WGS metagenome assembly LNFM01 (sample SAMN04254537, study PRJNA301005) | activated carbon metagenome | isolation source: dual media filters at the Ann Arbor, Michigan drinking water treatment plant | place: USA: Ann Arbor | reverse complement strand
CACGACTGGCTAAGGTTTCAAAGAACTTTGTCGTTAATGTCATTTTCTCATTGGCAATCATATTAAAAGCGGTATTAAACTGCTCTTTATAAGCACGCTCTAACTTGGCCAATTCTTTTTGATAACGCAAGGTTGAAAAAGCAGGTGGCTCTGATTTACGCAGGCCATGCTCTTTAGAAAACTTGTCGTACATCACATCCATCATTTTCTTAATTTCATCAATTTGCGCATCGGATGATACTAGACGGCCTTTTAAATCCAAGAAAAAGTGGTCCATCGCCTCACGAATGGTTTTGGTGAAACTGGCTTTCACCATGGTTTCACGCGTGGTATGCACTTGTAATTTAAGCGCCTCCATGCCCAATAAAGTGAATAACTTATTAGTCTGCTGCGAAAACACGCTACGTAGGGCTTGAAAGCGTTGTAAACCTTTTTCAAAATTTTCTTTGTCCACTTTGACTTTATTCATCATGTGTTCAACAACATCTTCGTTTTTGCCACGTAAACCGCGCAATTCTTCAAGCTGCTCTACCACGCCAGATACGCGAGATTCCAAAATCATATTGGAGTTAGCGATTAAATCTTCAATTTCGTTCTTAGTGTTGTCGCGAACGATTTCTTTTTTAGATGGAATCAATTCATCTGACAAGGCTTTTTCAAGCTCAGGCAAGCGGCTTTGCACCAAAAGAGCATCATCGCCATTAATTTTCGCCAACAGCCCTTTTTGCGCGGACGTTGGGAAAATTTGATTGTTCTCTAAACCCAGCAATTCAGCGCTGGTTTTGATTTGCTTGTTAATCTCTTTTTCGATTTCTTTTTCGTTTTTTAACTCATCCCACAAGCCATCGATTTTATTCAATACGGCTAGGCGACCTTTTTGTTTCCAGCGTGTACCGCTAATGTATTGACGCCACACGTCAATTTCTGATTTGGTGACGCCTGTATCAGCCGCCAAAATAAACAATACGGCATGCGCATTTGGCAACATATTAAGCGTTAACTCAGGCTCTGTACCAATCGCATTTAAGCCTGGCGTATCTAAAATAACCAAGCCTTGTTCCAGTAATGGATGCGGAAAATTAATCATCGCATAACGCCAGCATGGAATATCAATGCTGCCGTCTTTATTCAAGCTCATGGCATCGTCGCTGCTGTTTGGGTCATACAAGCCAAATTTTTCAGCCTCTTCTGCCGTCACGCGCTTGGTGCTACTGACTTCTTTAAAGGCAGCAACCATGCTGTCGTTATTATCAACGTTAAACTCAACGACTTTCCATTCATCTGGATAGCGTTTGTACTCTGTGGTGGTTGCGTCTGATGAACGCGTTTCAATCGGCAACATCGCAATCGATGTCGGTTTAGCAGCGTCATAAAGCAACTCAGTCGGACACATGGTGGTGCGGCCAGCGCTAGATGGCAGTAAACGCTGACCATAATCTGCAAAGAAAATCGCATTAATTAACTCAGATTTACCACGCGAAAATTCAGCGACAAAGGCTACGTTTAATTTATCTTCGCGTAAACGCTCTAATAAATTGGTAATACGCTGATCAATTTGCGCATCGTTAAGTTCTTGCTCATTGAGCCAGCTACGATAATCACAAATGCTATCAACCAGCGCTTTCCGCCACTCGGAATACGCTGCAAATTGATGCGCTAGTTTATTTTCTGCCATTGTCGTCCCCACGCCTTATGCCAAATCAAAGCACTTACAGAATCTGATTGCTAACAAGCTTAAAATCCGCCTCTTTATACTTAAAACTACTGTATCACAACATTGATATTATTTAAATTAATCGAAGTTATTATCAGGTTTAATTCATCTAGTTTCTGATGAAAGGCTAATTTTTAGTCATAAACGGTTATTTTAATTAAAAATTTGTGGTTAAAAGCGCTAATTTGCTAGTCATAATATATGTTCTGTTATTATTAATGCCTACATTAATCCCACTTTTAGCAATGACCGATACTCATCAACAACCACATAGTCAATACTCGCCGCGCCCAATCGATATTCGCCTGCACCAAGCCTCGCGATTGTTAGAAATTAAGTTTGATAATAATACTGAATGCCAGTTATCGACTGAATTTTTGCGCGTTTATTCACCGTCTGCCGAGGTGCGCGGGCATGGCGCGGGGCAAGAAACGCTGCAAATTGGCAAAGAGGATGTGAATATCAGCGCTATCGAACCAGTGGGCAATTACGCAGTCAAGTTAGTGTTCACAGATGGCCATGATACCGGCTTGTATTCGTGGGATTATTTATATGAAATGGCTAAAAATTACGAAGCCATGTGGCAAGATTATGTTACTAAGCTTGAAATGGCTGGGCACAAGCGCAAGCAGAATGTTTAGGGAATCACTATGACCGAAAAAACCACGCATTTTGGCTTTAAAACCATTAGCGAACCGATAAAACAGCAAAAAGTGGGCGAAGTATTTCATTCTGTCGCGAGCAAATACGATGTGATGAATGATGTAATGTCTGCTGGTTTGCACCGCGTTTGGAAACGTTTTGCGGTGGATGTGAGCGGTGTGAAAACGGGCGATAAAGTATTGGATATTGCAGGTGGCAGCGGCGATTTATCTAAACTATTCGCTCAAAAAGTTGGTGCTACTGGTGAAGTGATATTAACTGACATCAACGCATCGATGCTTGCCGTTGGACGCGACCGCATGATTGACGCTGGGCTAAGCGTGCCTGCCATGCAATGTAATGCCGAGCAATTACCTTTTGCGGATAATAGTTTTGACTGCGTGATTGTGGCGTTTGGTTTGCGCAATATGACGCACAAAGATGTGGCGTTAAAAGAGATGCAACGCGTGCTAAAAGTGGGTGGCAGGCTGCTTGTTTTAGAATTCTCAAAAGTGTGGCAGCCATTAGAGAAATTGTATGACGTCTATTCATTTAAGCTTTTGCCTTTTATGGGCAAATTAATTGCCAAAGATGCCGAAAGCTATCAATACTTAGCCGAAAGCATCCGCATGCATCCAGATCAAGAAACGCTTAAACAAATGATGATGGACGCTGGGTTAAGCCAAGTGGATTACCATAATTTAAACGCGGGCGTCGTCGCCTTACATAAGGGCTACAAAACGTAGTGTTTTTGATATGCTTAAACCATTAATTACCCGTTTTTTGCAACATATTACAGAGCAAAACAAATGGTCACGGCCATACTTAACCCCTTTTTCGGGCAGAATTTTACAGTTTGATTTTTCGCTACTGAAAGCACATTTAATTATTCTAGAAGATGGTAGCTTAAGTTTAGCTGGTGAAACGGCTAAAGCCGATGCGGTTATTCACATACCACCCAGCTTAGCCATGCGCTTAATGGCGCAAGATGAATCGGCCAAGATGCAAATTAAAATTGATGGCGATACGCATTTAGCCACCGAATTCAGTAAGGTTTTACAACAAATGCGCTGGGATTATGAAGAAGATTTAAGTCATTTATTAGGTGACATTGCCGCCAACAAATTAGTGGCTGGCGGCAAAAAAATAGCGCAAGAAACCAAAAAACAAAGCATCAATCTGGCTGAAATGTTAAGCGAATATTGGCAAGAAGAAAAACCCACAATCGCCAAAAAATGGCAGGTTGAGAAGTTTGTGCAAGAAGTGGATAGCCTTAAAAGTGATATCGCGCGCTTTGAAAAAAAACTGAAAAAACTCAGCAAATCAACCGATAATTCTGCAGAAAGTAACATTGATTAATGCACTACTTTCGCCTACTCATCATTATTTTCATCTTATTAAAGTTTGGGCTAGATGAATTCATCAGTGAGCACGTCAGCTTTAAACCTTTGCACAAACTCATCAAGGCATTATTTTTTTGGCGGAATACCGCTCTGCCTAGAGGGGTGCGGCTAAGACTAGCACTAGAAAAGCTTGGCCCATTGTTTGTTAAATTTGGGCAAATGCTGTCAACCCGTCGCGATTTATTGGCGCCAGATGTAGCAAATGAGCTGGCAAAACTACAAGACCAAGTACCGCCTTTTGCATTTTCAGAAGTACAAAAAAGTATTGAAGCGGCGTTTGAATTACCGTTAGATCAAGTATATAGCCAATTTGATACAACTGCGGTTGCTAGCGCATCGGTGGCGCAAGTGCACTTTGCCCTATTGCCAGACGGTCAGCCAGTTGCTGTTAAAGTGTTGCGCCCGGGTATTGCTAAAATCATTCATCAAGACTTACAGCTACTAAAATCATTGGCTTGGTTATTGCAAACGGTTTCTAGCGAAGGCAAGCGCTTAAAACCGTTAGAGGTGGTAGAAGAGTTTGCACGTCACACCAAACATGAATTAGATTTGACCTTAGAAGCCGCTAATTGCAGTCAACTTGCGCGTAACTTCTCTGAAAATAACGAAATAAGAGCAAAACTACTGATTCCTGATGTGTACTGGGATTTCTGTCGCAAAGAAGTGATGACCATGCAGCGCATGTACGGCACCCCGATAAGCCAAATAGACGTATTACGCGCAAAAGAAATCGACATTACCAAGCTAGCGCACGATGGTGTTGAAATCTTTTTTACACAAGTGTTTCGCGATGGTTTTTTTCATGCTGACATGCACCCTGGCAATATTCAAGTCGCCGATGAAGGCCCAGATAAAGGTAAGTATATCGCCCTAGATTTTGGCATTATGGGCAGCCTAAGTGATACCGATAAATATTATCTGGCACGTAATTTTTTGGCTTTTTTTAATCGCGATTATCGTGATGTGGCCGTTGCCCATATTGAATCGGGCTGGGTACCTAAAGACACCAACACGGATGAATTAGAAACCGCTATCCGTGCTATTTGTGAGCCAATTTTTGATAAGCCATTAAAAGATATTTCGTTTGGCCGCACCTTATTAAGCCTGTTTCAAATGTCACGCCGTTTTGGCGTAGTGATTCAACCACAATTGGTGATGCTACAAAAAACCTTGCTGAATATTGAGGGATTAGGCCGTGATTTAGACCCTAATATTGATTTATGGCAAACCGCCAAACCGTTTTTAAAACGCTGGATGAGTGAGCAAGTGGGCTGGCGTAGCATGGTCAACACCTTCAAAAAAGAGTTGCCCTTTATCTTAAAAAATACGCCACAAATGCCGCGCTTGGTGCACCAGTTTTTGAATCAGCAAACACATGCAGAGCAAGATATGCCTTTGCGCCAAACAATGGAAGCACTGATTAAAGCGCAGCAAAAGCAAGCGCGCTGGCAAAAAAGATTAACCTTAATTATTGGCGTTTTACTTGTACTGCAAATCGCCACCTTTATTGCTTTTGGTTTTAAACTTGTTTAAATAATAGGAGTTAAAGTGATGACGAAAATATTTTCTTGCTTATGTCTTTGTTTATTTATAGCTTTCTCAAGTATCGCGACTGCCCAAAACTCAAGCCCTGTCGGCTTGTGGAAAACTATTGATGATAAAACAGGCAAGCCGCGCTCACTTATCCGTATAAATGAAAACAACGGGGAATTGAGCGCAGTTGTTGAAAAAGGTCTTTTAGCAACCGATACTGGCGATGCGGTTTGTGATAAGTGTACAGATGAGCGAAAAGACAAAAAAATAATTGGGATGACGATTGCCGAAGGGCTTAAGAAAAATGGCGACCAATACGATGATGGTGAAATACTAGACCCAAACAATGGCAAAGTATATCGTTGCAAAATGAAATTGGATGAAACTGGCAATACTCTGGAAGTGCGCGGCTATATTGGCATATCACTGCTTGGCCGCTCGCAAGTTTGGAACCGGGTTCAATAAGCAATATTAAGGGGGAATGTTCGTGCTGATTTGGTTTGTTGTTGCGTATCTACTTGTTTCTATTGGTATAGGCCTAGTTGCGGCAACTCGTGTGCACAATACAAAAGATTATGCAGTTGCAGGACGCCACTTACCTTTGCCTGTGGTGATGGCGACTGTTTTTGCCACATGGTTTGGCGCTGAAGCAGTATTCGGCGTATCTGCCACCTTTGTGCAAGAAGGCTTAAATGGAGTGGCGGCGGATCCATTTGGCTCAAGCATGTGCTTAATTATCGCTGGCTTTTTCTTTTCTACACAGCTCTACAAATTGAATATTATTACGCTGGGTGATTTTTACCGCATGCGTTACAACCGCACGGTAGAAGTGCTGACCACTATTGCCATCGTTGTGTCGTATTTAGGCTGGGTTGCCGCACAAATCAAAGCACTGGGATTGATCTTCAACATGATTACGCATGGTGCAATCAGCGAAGAAATGGGCATGATAATTGGCACTGGAATCGTGTTAACTTACACCACACTAGGTGGCATGCTATCAGTAGCCGTGTTGGATTTTGTGCAGATGATTGTGGTGATTGGCGGCTTACTCTACATTGGCAGCATCGTATCTGGCATGACCGGTGGCGTGGCGCCCGTAGTAGAGCATGCGAGGGCGGCTGGCAAACTAGATTTCTTTCCCAAAGGCAGTGACGTTTGGATATGGGTTACATTTTTAGGCGGCTGGGTGACCATGATGCTGGGTAGCATTCCACAGCAAGATGTTTTTCAGCGTATTACATCAGCCAAGAGTGCAAAAATCGCGCTGTGGGGCTCTATTTTAGGGGCAAGCGTCTATTTCTGTTTTACGTTTGTGCCTATGTTTATTGCTTATTCTGCCACCTTAATAGACCCCGCCGTGTTTGGTAAACTGGTACAAGAAGATTCACAACGGGTGCTACCAACCTTGGTTTTAACGCATACACCGCTATTGGCTCAGGCGATTTTCTTTGGCGCCGTATTATCTGCCATTATGAGCTGCTCATCAGCTACCCTACTCGCGCCATCTGTCAGTTTTGCAGAGAATATTGTTAAAGCTTATGTGCCAAACATGAGTGATGCTGCATTTTTGCGAGTTATGCGGATTTGTTTAATTGGGTTTGCATTATGTGTGCTGCTTTATGCATTAAATTCCGATTTGACTATTTTCGGCATGGTCGAATCTGCCTACAAAATCACGCTAGCCGGTGCTTTTATACCACTAGTGTTTGGTGCTTTCTGGAAACACTCAACCAGTCAAGGCGCCCTGTTTGCCATCATTGGCGGCATTGGTAGCTGGCTAATCATTGAATTAACGCTAGGTGAAGCAAGCTTAATTCCACCACAGTTAATTGGCTTAGCAGTGAGCACTGCAGGGATGATTATTGGGTCATTATTGCCGCAAAAATTTGGCGTTGTTTACATACACGAAAGCTAAATTAACTTGGTAGTGACAGGGTTAGTGATGCTGACAATTTGCGCAAAAAAAAGTAGAGCGTTGCCCTAAGCGAATATTTTTGATTGCGCTTGCGCATATTTTGCATGGTTCATCAGTTCGTCCATATACAAAATATTCTTGCTGAAAATAACCAGGATTACCATCCGCGCCAAAGAAATCACGCAAACTGCTGCCGCCAGCATTCAGGGCATCATTGAGTGTCAATTTGATTTCACTCACTAATTTTTCACACATTTTGAGGGTTAAGTTTTTTGCTGGTACTTCGGGGTGAATTCGGGCGCGGAACAAAGATTCCGAAGCGTAGATATTACCCACGCCTACAACCAAGTGGCTATCCATTATAGTAACTTTAATCGCTGCTGTGCGGGTACGAATTGAATCATATAAATATTGAGCGTTAAATCCAGCCTCAAGTGGCTCTGGGCCAAGCACGCTAATCAGTGCATGTTGGTTAGGCTTTTCACCTGCCCACAGCACTGCGCCAAAACGGCGCGGATCGCGCAATCTTAGTACGCGACCATCATCGAATACAATATCAAAGTGATCATGTTTTTCAGGTGGATAATTGCGTTCTAACAAGCAAATACGGCCAGACATGCCTAAATGCAGCAGCAAAGTGCCAGCAGGAATCATCTTATCGCCGGATTGTTCGCCGAAATCAGCCAAAATATACTTAGCGCGGCGCGTTAAGTTGACCAATTTTTTGCTGTGTAAGGTTTCTGGCAAATGTGCTGGGATTGGCCAGCGCATGCTGGCATTACGAATCACCACTTTGGTGACTTTTTGATTGATTAATGGTAGCAACCCGCGGCGTGTGATTTCTACCTCGGGTAATTCAGGCATAAACTTAACTGCTATTTCAGATTAATTGGCGGGTTCAACATCGTAAACCCGACATCATTGGTAAAATGATACAAAATACCTTCATCAGGACGACCTAGCAATAATTCTGGCGACTCCTGAATTTTATCGAAATGAATTTTTTTGCCATCTTTCAGCTTCACTTCAAATGATGGGTAGGTGGTCTTGCGGTCTGGTGTATAAAGCTCTACCGATTTAGCTGGGCTTTGCTTCCAGCTAAAATCTAGCCATTCATTCATTTCATTTTGAGTTGGTTTTGCTTGCGCAATATTCACTTTCCAATTGCCATCAGCGATATCCACATTTAAGCGTGTTTCTTCCCACTGCTCTAAGCGCGAAAAATCAAAACCAGTAATCTGTTTGGTTTCGGCAGGCGAAAGCGGCAACTTATCAATTAGCTCAACGCTTTGCACGCTGGCGGCCTCTGAATAGCCACCATGAATGAGATAAACTGCATCTTTATAAGCCAAATATTGTTGTTCAGTCACTGGATTATAGGTGCCGAATACAAACTCTTCGTTGCCCTTAGTGCCAGTGAGCTGCAATTTAAGTGGGGGAGTATTTAATCCATATTTAGCTAAATCATTTGCAGAAAATTTGTCTTTGCTAGTCGCTGCAATAATCGACAAAATACGTTGTACAGACATTTGATCGGCACGAGCAGTGTAAGGCGCTGTCATATACCAAAAGCCATCTTTTTTTTCAAAACTGACGGCTTTAAGTGCAGGAAACTCTACTTTAATTGCAGTAAAGTCGGCTAGTTTTAATTCAGAAACAGCATGTTCAATAGGCCCCTCTGTATTGGCTTTTGGCTTTAGATACAAAAACGCAACTAAGCCGCCAATAACGAGCAACATGACTATATTTAATATCCATCTATTTTTCATTTTTACACTTCTTCATTTTCACGCTAGCCCGCTTTACTAGCTTGTATTTTATGCTCTTTAGTACTTAAGCTTTTCTGCGCTTCCACCACAACCAAAAGCCCGCTACAAAAAATCCCAATGGAATAAAGAATTGAAAGCCGTGGAATACCGTCCATGCCACAGCGCGCCCTGTGTCATTGTCGGGAATCGTCACATTAATATCTTTAAGCGGCATCGGTTGAATGGTTATCAACTTGTCGTCACCCGCTAGCCAATTAACAATATTTAAGCCAAAATCTAAATTACCGCCATTGGTAATAAATGTGTTTGATAGGAAATTTGCATTACCCATTACCACAACACGCTGGCCTTTTTTACCGTATTCACGCTCTAATGCAACACCAATATTGATCGGGCCACGCTTATCTGTTTTTTGGTCAAATATTACTTTTTGATTTTTAACACCTGCAGGCGATTTATCTGATTCCAGCCACCCGTTTGGTGCCACTTCTACCAAGCGCCCCACTTTCCAGCCAAACTCATCTGATGCTTGTGCATCAACCTCATGCGCCTCTGGGAAAAGAGTACGCAACTGAAAGCTGCGCGTAATCGCGTGATCGCCATAAGATGAAGCAAACGCTACTTTAGCATCTGCGCCATATTGCGCAGCAGTCATATCGACTGCAATGCCAGGCGAAACCGTAATGCCCAAATAGTCAGCTACTTCTTTCATGCCACGCAAGTTGTTATCATCAAACAACCATAATAAGTTACCGCCAGACTCTAAATACGCTTTGATTTTTTTGGCCTCGATTTCGCTCACATCTACTTGTGGGCTGGCAATCACTAGCATCGCACCATTGGCTGGCACAGCTTGTGCAATCGTTAAATCAGGGTTAGCAAATTTAAAGCCTTTAGCTTCTAATTGTTTACCAAATTCGCCAATATCATGGTTTTTAATCCCTTGTAAATGACGTTCACCATGACCATCCAAAAACATCACCGCTTGCGTATTCGTGCGTGATAAACGCACCAATAAGTTGGTCATTTCTTGCTCAGCAAACGGTGGGTTAATATGCTCAGAGCGTTTGTTGTACTCCACTACTGTTTCGCCATCTTGTTTTACGCCTGCTTCTTGTGCTAATTTTGGCTCTTCAGAAGGGTTAATAAATGTAAGCGTGACATTTTTTTTCTCACGTTGATAACGCGCAACAAAATCAATCATGCCTTTTCTAAATGTATCGCCGCGATTGGCATCATCGTTAGTGGCATATACCGTAATATTCACAGGGTCTTTCATCTGCTTCAGAATATTGACGCTACCTTGCGTCAGAATATTGCGATTGGCTTGCGTAATATCTTTGGCAACACGATATTGACTCGTTAAATAGCCAACTAATACCACCAACAAAATAAATAAAACGACAAATAGCCAGCTCTGGGCCAACATTTGAAAACGTAAATTGCGATTAATTTTCATACGAAGTATCCGATTAGCCTCTTAAGCGGTCTGCATCTAAGCGACGAATGGTTAATGTTAAAAAAGTCATGATAAATAAAACAAAGTAGGCAAGATCAGCAGAATCAATTAATCCACCTGCGAAAGACTGAAAATGCCGCATTAATGATAACTGTGCCATGGTGTTGCTGGGGTCACCTGCAAAAAATCGATCTAAAATCATCAAGGCAAATAAGGCGATAAAGCTCAAAATCGCCGCCACAACTGGCTGCGAAGTTAAGCTTGAGAAATATAATCCCAGCGCAGAAAAGCTAGCCACCAATAAAAATAAGCCGAGCGAGTTAGCTAAAATGTAGCCAAAATCAATATCAGACCAAATATTGAGCGTGAATAACATTAAGGCGATATACACAATCAAGATACTTAAAAATGCTACTAAGCCAACAAATTTACCCAACACAATTTCAGTTAGTGATAAAGGCGCGCTGAATAAAAACGGTAAAGTCTGGCTGCGGCGCTCTTCACTGATTAAGCGCATTGAAAGCAAGGGCACAGCAAACAACATAATAAATGAAGCCAGCCCATACACGGTTTGACCGACAAACTGCGTCACACCATAGCGCTCTGCTGGGCGAATCGCGCCAGACATCACTTCAAAGTAGTCATTTACGCCATTTAAATAATAAGTACCAAATGCAAACATCAAAAGGGCCAGAATAATCCAGCCCATTGGGGAAGCAAATACACTTTTTAGTTCTTTTCTTGCCACATTTAAAATCATGTTTTATTCCTTTAAGCAGCTGACGCTTCGGCTACTGCGGCGTCTTGATAGGTTAATTGCACAAACACATCTTCTAAACTTGTTTGGTCTGGTGCGATTTGGTACAAGCCCCAACCGTTTTTAACCGCGGCTTGCACAATTGCTTCATGTGGCAATTGGTCTTCGGCAAAGCGCACACGCATCATATTATTTTCTAATGTTTCCGCTTCAGATACGCCTGCAATTTGCAATAAATCGGCCGCTTGTGGCGCATTTTTAAAACCAATTAATAATTTATTACCAATGCGTTGACGTTTTAGCACATCAATACCGCCATTAAACACCAGCTTACCTTTATCAATAATTTGAACATGGTCACACACCATTTCAACTTCAGGCAAAATATGGGTAGAAAGAATAACACTGTGATCAGTGCCGATTTCGCGAATTAGGGTACGAATATCACGGATTTGAATCGGGTCCAAACCAACTGTTGGCTCATCCAAAATCACGACCATTGGGTTATGAATAATCGCTTGCGCAATACCAACACGCTGTTGATAGCCGTTTGATAAATTTTCAATTAAACGCTTGCTCATATGCGTTAAGCCACAGCGCTCTTTGGCATTTTCAACCGCTTTTTTGATATTACGGCTGGCTACACGGTGCAATCTGGCAGCAATAGTTAAGTATTCGTCTACCGTAAACTCTTTGTATAGTGGGCGCATTTCTGGCAAATAACCAATTAAAGCTTTGGCTTCTTTCGGGTTTTCAATCATATCAATGCCACAGATTTTGACTGAGCCAGCGCTTGGCGCCAAGTTGCCTGTCAGCATCTTCATGGTAGTGGATTTGCCTGCGCCGTTGGGGCCTAAAAAGCCTAACACTTGGCCTTGAGTCAGATTAAAGCTAACGTTACTGACTGCCTCGCGGCCACCATAAATACGCGTCAGCTCTGACGCTTCTACTGTTAAATTTGTCATCATTGTTGTCTTAATTCTTTGAAAGTTATAGTCTTATATAAATACAAATGAAATATTGCTTAACCTTTAATTATGGATGAACTTGCATTAACTGTCACGGACTAAACACTATTGGTAAATAAATGTTGCCAAAAACAGTGCTCAAATAAAGTCTTATAAAAGTATATGGAAACTAAACAATGCCGCCCATCAAAAAAATAGCACTTGCTCTTTTATTATCATTCGCCACTGCTGGCAGTCTTACCGCACATGCAGAGTCTGTTGAGCCAATGACAAAAGGTCCTAGCATTTCTAATGCTACGCCAGAATTTGTTTATAAATATTTGTTAGGTGAAATTGCTGGACAGCGCGGGGATATTACTTTAGCCAGTCAGCTATTTTTAGATTTAGCTAAGCAAACGCGCGATGCACGTTTAGCCGAACGTGCTGCCAAGGCAGCCGCTTATGCAAACCAACCAGGTTTGGCTTTGCAAGCGGCGACTTTGTGGGTTGAATTAGACCCCACCTCACTCGAGGCGCAACAAGCATCTAGCCAGCTGTTGGTGGCTAGTGGCAATATAAATCAAGCGAAGCCTCATATTAAGCAATTATTAAAAAGAGCAGAAACACGTGCTAACGGCTTTTTGTATCTCAATACGCTGTTAGCCAATCAAAAAGATAAAAATGAAGTGCTGGCGTCTATTAAGGAATTTGCCGCACCTTACCCAACTTTGCCGGAAGCACGCTTAGCTATTGCACAAGCTGCCATCGTTGCTGACAATACCGCTGTCGCCAAATCTGAGCTGGTAGTTGCAGACAAACTGCGTCCTGGCTGGGAAATTGCCGCTCAATTAAATGGTCAAATTCTATTCAAAGAATCGCCAGCTAAAGCCATTAGTTTCTATCAAAGTTTTTTAAAACAATACCCCAATGCCAATGAAGTGCGGATGACTTACGCCAAAACTTTAGTTAATCAAAAGCGTCACGCCGAAGCAAAACCAGAGTTTGTGAAGCTGGTGAATGAATCAAATGGCAGTCCTGAAATCAGTGCGGTTGTTGGATTACTATCCTTAGAATCAAATGATTACAGTGATGCTGACAAGTATTTTGAGCAAGCGATTGCTAACGGCTTTAAAGAGCCAGAGCAACTCTATATTTACTTAGGCCGCAGCAGCGAGCGCCAAAAAAACGATGCGAAAGCACTTACTTGGTACGATAAAATCCAACCAAATAGTGAACGTTATTTAGAGGGCAGACTATCTGCCGCCAACGTAATTGCTCGCACAAAAAATGTAGATGCGGCTATAAGCATGCTTGATAACGTCGATGAGTTAACGCCTGAGCAGCAAATTATTATTATTCAAACGCAAGCCAATATGTTAGGCCAAGCCAAACGCAATCAAGAGTCATTTGATTTAATTGAGACTGCTGTTAAAAATTTACCTAACTCGCCCGAGCTTATTTATGACTATGCAATGGCAGCAGAGCGTTTAGGCAAATTAGAGGTAATGGAAACTGAGCTACGCAAAGTGATTCGTATGAAGCCAGATTTTGCCGCTGCTTATAATGCACTGGGGTATTCATTTGCCGATCGCAGTGTTAATTTGGAAGAGGCAAAAACACTTATAGAAACTGCATTAAAACTTCAACCCAATGACCATTACATGCTGGATAGTTTAGGCTGGGTACATTACCGCTTAGGTAACTTAGACTTGGCTGTAGAAAACTTGCGTAAAGCTTACGATACGCAAGCAGACCCTGAAATTGCGGCACACTTAGGTGAAGTACTTTGGAAGCAAGGCCAACAAGAAGAAGCGAAGAAAATTTGGGGGTTGGCATTAAAAGAGCATCCAGCCAATGATTTACTGGTAGCAACCGCCAAAAAATTTAACTCTTAAATCACAGTATTATTCAATCAGCACAATCCATTTAGATTGGCTGCATTATTAAGCTACAATCCATTTAAGTTAACCACTTAAATGGATTTTTTCTTGTTAAATTCCCGCTATTTTTTATACTGCATCTTTTTACTGCTCAATGCTTGTGCCATTTTGCCTAGGCCACCAGCCGAACAGTCTCCTACATCAATAGCCGTTCATCAAGAGCACCTCGCTAAACTTGAGACTATAAAAAGCTTCTCCTTGAAAGGCCGTTTGGGTGTTGTGACACAAAAACAAGGATTTTCTGGCAGCATCAATTGGCAACACACTATACAAAATGACAATATTGATGTGTATTCACCTTTAGGTGGTCAACTAGCGAATATCAAAAAAACCGAACTTGGCGTTACTCTCACTACACAAGATGGCCGCAGTACCACAGCAAAAACCGCTGAAAGCTTAACCGAAAGCACGTTAGGATTTAAATTGCCGCTGGCAGGACTCAGCGATTGGGCCCTTGGCAAGCCAACTGCAAGTAAAATTGAGGCACGCACATGGGATGCGCTAGGACAACTGCTGACACTAAAACAAGATGGCTGGGATATTGGCTATGAAAACTATGTGGATAAAAATGGTGTTTCTTTACCGGGTAAAGTCGTTTTAAAAAGTGAGCGGCTTAATTTAAAGTTGTTGATTGAAAACTGGTCTGACATCGGCCACTAAAGTCTATTTGTATTATTAATTATTGTAACCATGCAAGATTTTCATACCTTTTTAGCGCCAGCAAAAATCAATTTATTTTTGCATATCACTGGCCGTCGTCCAGATGGCTATCACACCTTGCAAAGTGTGTTTGAGCTACTAGATTTTTACGACATCATTCGGGTTAAATCTAACCGCTCGGGGCTAATTTCACGTATAAATGCCATATCAAATGTGCCAGAAAGCCAAGATTTAACGGTGCGCGCAGCAATTGCTTTACAAAAAGCCACTGGTTGTCAGCAAGGGGCAGAAATCCATGTCGAAAAGCACATTCCAATGGGCGGTGGTCTAGGCGGCGGTAGCTCAGATGCAGCAACCGTTTTAATAGCACTCAATCATTTATGGCAACTGCATCTCACGCGCGCGCAACTCATGCAGATTGGCCTTACTTTAGGTGCCGATGTTCCTGTGTTTATTTTTGGGCAAACAGCATGGGCAGAAGGTGTTGGTGAACTATTGTCACCTGTGCGTTTGCCGTCTCAGACGATGAAACTGCAGCAAGAACCCTATTATGTCGTGTTAACCCCCAATATTCATGTGTCAACTGCGCAAATTTTTACACATCCACGATTGACAAGAGACACGAAACCATTGAAAATAGCGGACTTTTCAAGCGGTACATTTAATCACTTAAGTAATAAGTGCTTTAAAAATGACCTTGAAGATGTTGTGTGTGAGTTATTTCCTGCAGTTGCATCCACCTTAAAATGGTTAAATCAATTTGGTGACGCAAAAATGAGCGGCTCAGGCGCATCAGTGTTTGTAGTGGTCAATACAAAACAAATTGCTGATGAACTTTTTGCAAAAAAACCTGCCAATACCAGCGGATTTATTGCAAAAGGATTAAATAATCACCCGCATTACGAATTAGTAGTTTGATTTATTGGGGAGTCGCCAAGCTGGTTAAGGCACCGGATTTTGATTCCGGCATGCGAAGGTTCGAATCCTTCCTCCTCAGCCA
>LNFM01015004.1_pt1 | contig 15746 bp, 19 predicted proteins | sample 596031 | NCBI WGS metagenome assembly LNFM01 (sample SAMN04254537, study PRJNA301005) | activated carbon metagenome | isolation source: dual media filters at the Ann Arbor, Michigan drinking water treatment plant | place: USA: Ann Arbor | reverse complement strand
CCAAAGAAGAACTGATCGACATGATGGGCATCGTCAACGAGGTGCTGCCCGACACGCGCTTTCGTGTGACGCTGGACAACGGTCACCAGCTGATCGCGTATTCCGCCGGCAAGATGAAGAAGAACCACATCCGCATCCTCGCGGGTGACCGCGTCTCGCTTGAACTCTCGCCTTACGACCTGACCAAGGGCCGGATCAACTTCCGCCACATCGAAGGCCGCGGCCCGATGGTGCCGCGCAAGCCGCGCTGATCTTTTCCTGAGTCGGTGGTGACAGCGCCCGGGCCGGCGCTGTCTTGCTTTGTGCGCCGCCTCAGGCGGTGGCGCTGCCACGCACCCGGCGCGCCCGCACGGCCGCCGCCAGGCCCTGCAGCACCGGCACCGTCTGCTCGAACCCGATGCAGGCGTCGGTCACGCTCACACCCGGGCGCAAGGGCTGCCCCGGCACGATGTCCTGCCGTCCCTCCTGCAGATGGCTTTCGATCATCACGCCCACGATGCGTTGGTCGCCCGCCGCCACCTGCGCCGCCACGTCGGCCGCCACCTCGATCTGCCGCTGGTGCTGCTTGCTGCTGTTGGCGTGCGATACATCCACCATCACCTGCTCGCGCAGGCCCGCCTTTTGCAGCAGCGCGCAGGCCGCGTTCACGTCGGCCGCGCTGTAGTTGGGCTGTGCGCCGCCGCGCAGGATCACGTGGCAGTCGTCGTTGCCGCGCGTCTCGAAGATCGCGGCCTGTCCCATCTTGGTCATGCCCATGAACGCGTGTGAGGCCTGGGCGGCCTGGATCGCGTCGGACGCCACCTTCACACCGCCGTCGGTGCCGTTCTTGAAACCCACCGGGCAGCTCAGCCCGCTGGCGAGCTGGCGGTGGCTCTGGCTCTCGGTGGTGCGGGCACCGATGGCGCCCCAGCTCACCAGGTCGCTGATGAACTGCGGGCTCAGCAAATCCAGGAACTCGGTGCCCACCGGCAGGCCCAGCGCCAGGATCTCGAGCAACAAAGTGCGCGCCATCTCCAGCCCTTCGTTGATCGCGAAGCTGCCATCGAGGTGCGGGTCGTTGATGTAGCCCTTCCAGCCCACGGTGGTGCGCGGCTTCTCGAAGTACACGCGCATCACCACCAGCAGGTCGTCCTGCAAGGCGTCGGCCTGTTCCTTCAGCCGGCGCGCGTAGTCGATGGCCTGCGTGTGGTCGTGGATGGAGCACGGTCCCACCACCACCACCAGGCGGTCGTCCTGCGCGTGCAGCACGCGGGAGATGGCTTCACGGCTGTGCTGCACCAGAGCCTGGGCGTCGGTGTTGGCGGGTTGCCATTCCTGCAGCAAGGCGGGCGTGATGAGCGGGCGAACCGCCCCGATGCGCAGGTCGTCGATGCGGGTGGTGTCGAGGGTGGATGGGGGCGTGGCGTGGGTTTTCATGGAGATGGGCGGGCCGCCAAAGGGGAGGAGCGGCAAAGGCTGCGATTGCGGGGTGATGGGTGCCTATTTTGCGGCTTGACCGATTCAAGAAGGGCCGGCGCGAGACCGAAACACAGGAACCACGTTGCCGTTGGTGCAACGCGTTTGAAAGGCCCCTCATGAAAACCCTCTTCACCATCGCCACCCTGTGGCTGACCCTGGCGTTCGGTTCACCCGCAGCCTGGGCGGAATCGTCGGCCACCACCTTGAACCTCACGCCGGTGTCCACCTCACAGCTCTGGCTCAATGTCGGTGGTTTCTCGCGCCACTTCCACCGCGACGCCGGCTACAACGAAAACAACCTGGGCATCGGCATCGAATACCGGACCAGCCCGGAGTTGTCGTACATGGCGGGCAGCTACTACAACAGCGTGCGCAAGAACACGGCCTATGCGGCGGTGAACTGGCAGCCCTGGATGGTGGGCCCGTTCAAGCTGGGTGCGGCGGTGGGCCTGATGAACGGCTACCCGGCCATGAACCGGGGCGGTCATTTCTTTGCGGCCCTGCCGATGGCGACCTACGAGGGCGAGCGCTTCGGCCTGAACGTCGGGCTGATCCCGTCCATCAAGAACGTGGATGGCGCGGTGATCGTGCAGTTCAAGCTGCGGGTGAACTGAGCGCCCCGGGCGTTTGCTGCGCGCTGAAGAAACGCGGCAACTGGTTGCGCGCGCAACGCTGCAGCCCCATCAGGAAACCGTGGTCGGGCCGGACCACACCGTGCTGCACTTGCAGGTCGTGCTGGATGCGCGCCAGAAGCGCCGCCGCCATGTTGGCGTCGGCCATGGCGCGGTGGGCCTGCCCGGTGCGTGGCAGGCGGAAAAAATCCACCAGCGAGCTCAGCTTGTGGCTGGGTGCCTGCGGGTACAGCCGGCGCGAGAGCAGGACGGTGCAGGCGAAAGCGTGTGGCGCGGGCTCGCCGGCGAGTGCCAGCTCGGCCTGCCAGTAGCGACGGTCGAAAGACGCGTTGTGCGCCACCATGGGCACCGACCCGACGAAGCGCGCTGCGTCGCGCATCACCACCTCGGCGGCGGGGGCATGGGCCACCATGTCGTTGGTGATGCCCGTGAGTTGCGTGATGAACGACGGAATGTGCACACCGGCGTTCATGAGGCTCTGGAACCGGTCCACCACGCGACCCCCTTCGGTGATCACGATGGCCACCTCGGTCGCACGGTCGCCCATCGATGGCGAGATGCCGGTGGTTTCAAAGTCGATGACGGCGATCGGTGAGGACATGTCGGTGGCGGTGGCGGTATCCGGGGAGGCTGCGAGCTTAGCCTTGTTGTGCCGACCCGCTCGAACCCATTTCCATGGGCGCCCCGGTCTGCGCCTTGCAGGGCAGCTCGGCCGCGATGTGCGTGCCCTGCCCCGGGCTGCTGTGGATGCTGAGGTGCCCGGCGTGGGATTCCACGCGCACGCGCATGCCGATCAGGCCGTGGTGGCGGGCGGGCACGTTGTCCGCGTTGAAGCCGCAGCCGTCGTCGCGAACGTTCACCCGCACCCAGTCGCCCCGGGGCTCCAGGCTCACCCAGACCTGCCGGGCCCTGGCGTACTTGCTGATGTTGGTCAGCGACTCCTGCACCAGGCGGTACACGGTGAGCTCGCACTCCTTGTCCAGGCTCACCGCCTGCAGCGCCGTGTGGACGGCAATGCCCAGGCTGCCGGCGGCGTCCTGGCACAGACCCTCGAGTGCCGACACGAGGCCCAGCTGGTCGAGCGACGACGGGCGCAGGTTTTCGATGATGCGGCGTTTCACCGCGATGCCTTCGTTCAAGCGCTGTTCGATGCCGCCCATGCGCTCCAGCGCGGTGGTCGGCAGCTCGGTCACGCGGCGCAGGCGCGCCAGTTCCAGCTTCATGGCCGTGAAGAGTCCACCGAGTTCGTCGTGCAGCTCGCGCGCCAGCCGGCCGCGTTCGTCTTCCCGTGTCGTGACCAGGTGCCCCGCGAGCTCACGCAGCTCGGCGGTGCGCAGCGCCACCTGCGATGCGAGGTACTCGCTCTCGCGCGCTTTCTGCTCGTCGCTGTCACGCAGCTGGCGCGTGAACAGCACCAGACCCACCACCGAGATCAGCACGAGCAGGTGCAGCGCCACCCGGTTGATCATGATGGCGTCAAAGAGCGACACGCGCGCGGTCTGCTGCAGGGCGGCGGCCCGCTTGAGCACCAGGTCGAACTCGGTGCGCAGGCTGGCATAGCTGGAGCGGCCGCGATCGCTGCTGGCCATCAGGCGGGCCTGCGTGCGCTGGCCGCGCTCGGCGGCGTCCATCCATTGCTCCATGGCGGTCACACGCGCCTGGATGGCCATGCGCACCGCTTCCACCGACACCGTGCGCTGCGGGTCCACGTCGGCGATCAGCTGGAAAGCCCCGCTCTGCGCTTGCGCCAACGCGGCGATGGATGCGCGGTGGTCATCGCGGTCGGCCGCTTGCCCGTTGATGAGGAAGGCGCGTGCGGCGGTTTCGGCGTCCGTGAGGTGCTGCAGCACGCGCCCGGCCTGCAGGCGCGCGTCGGTGAGCGCAATGCCTTGAGTCAATGTGGTGCGCGAATGCTGGAAGGCCCCTTCAATGACCACCACGGCGATCACCGCCAGGGCCAGCACCACCGGCATCACGTACCGCGTGCGCGCCACGCGCTCGATCGACGACTTGATCATTCCGGCTCCGCTGGCCCTGCGTGCCGCGGGCCTTGTGGTTCTGAATCTAACGCAGCTCTCCCGGCTGGGTGGACGAGCCATCGGACACCCGGGCGCAATAGGCAATCAGGTCATCGAGCTCGCACGACTTGTCGAACACACGGTCAGCCCCCAGCACGGCGCAGCGTTTGCGGATGTCGTCGGTCGCGTAGTTGGTGAGCACCACGGTGCGCGCGCCCAGGTGGGCCTCTTGCGCCGCCTTGAGCACGCCCAGGCCCGAACCCGAGCGCAGGAAGATGTCGACGATCAGGAGATCGAGCGCGGCGCCATCGTTGCGCAGCCAGCGCACCGCGCCCGGTTCGTCCACCGCATGCCCCACCACCTTCACCTCGGTCAGCTCCTGCAGCGTGGAGACCAGGTTGTCGTAGATGACCGTGTTGTCTTCGACGATGAAGGTGTTCAGGGGAGGCATGGTGGTGGGTGGTGAAAACAGGGCCAGGGCGCCGAAGCATCGCTGCGTCGGGCGCCCGGCAGAGCGTCGTTGAAAAAGCCCGTTGTGTCTGTAGGCGGCTTCCTACATCGCGCAGGGCAGGGCGTTGTCAGCGCACCAGGATGTCGTTGCGCACCGCTTGCACGCCGGGGGTGGTCCGGGCGATCCGCTCGGCGGTGGCGCGCTCATCGGCGGACTTGGCGAAGCCCGACAGCTGCACCGTGCCCTTGAGCGTCTCCACGCTGATCGAGGTGGCGCTGACCGACTTGTCCTCGGCCATGCGTGCCTTCACCCGGGTGGTGATGGTGGCGTCGTCGATGTAGGAGCCCACGGTCTGCTGGTCGCGGGCGACCGCGCAGCCGGTGAGTTGAACGAGAGAGACGGTGGCGGCAATGGCCAACACGGCGTGAGCGATTTTCATGGGGTCCTCCAGGTGTTGTTGCGCCGTGCTCAGCTGTTCTTGGCCACGGTCAGGCGGTTCTCGACCGTCACCACGCCATCGACAGCGGCGGCCAGGGTGGTCGCGCGTTCGCGCGAGGCCTCGTCGGGTGCGGTGCCGGTCAGCGCCACGTTGCCGGCTTCGGTGTCCACATCGATCTTCAAGGCGCTGAGCTGGTCGTCAGCGGCCAGCGCTGCGTTCACCTTGGTGGTGATGGCCATGTCGGTGGCGCTCTGGGTCGCGCTGTCGGCGGCTTTGGAGCCGGCGGCCTGCATGTCGCTGGCAGCCACCTGGGCGTCGTTCTTCATCTCCGTGGCGGCGGATTGCACCGTGGCGGTGGCGTTGTCGACTTGCTGGCCGACGGTGGTGTTGTCGACCTTTTCGCCGCAGGCGGCGATCAGCACGGTCGCCGCGGCGGCGGCAAAGAGGGCGGTGTAGCGGTGGGTGGATGTCATGATGTTTTCCTTTGAACAGCGTTGTGAACGGTGCGCCGGCGGGCGCCGGCGCGGGTGTTCAGGTTTCAGGTTCTGGCGTGGTGGTCGGTGCGCTTCAAACCTTGTCGGTGGGGCGTTTGGTCAGCTTGTCGAACCAGTCATCACCGGCTCGGCGTTCCCATTCGGTCACCTGGCGCTCGGCTTCGTCCTTGGCCACGCCGTAGCGTTCCTGGATCTTGCCGGCGAGCTGTTCGCGGCGGCCGTTGACCACATCAAAGTCGTCGTCGGTGAGCTTGCCCCATTGTTCGGTCACGCGGCCTTTGAGTTGTTTCCAGTTGCCTTCGATTCGGTCCCAGTTCATGTGCTTCTCCTGTTGAGGTTGCGAAGTGTTGGAGCGGTGGGATCACCGTCCTCGACCCGGTGCTGAAGGTCAGCGTCAAGCCGTGCCTTCACTGTAGGCGGGGGGTCAGCGCCAGCGTGTCGGGCGGTGCGCCGTCGCCTTGTAGGACAACGCCCCTGGTCCCCACGGCCGTGTGTAGGCGTTGTCCGACGCGCCCCAGGGGCCGGGCCTGTTAGATTTCCGGCTCCACCCGAAGGCAACCACCCTTGCGAGACCCCCATGATCAGAATCGGCATCGTTGACGACCACGCCATCGTGCGCACCGGCCTGCGGCAGTTTCTGTCCGAGCATGTGGACTTGCGCGTGACGGGTGAAGCCAACAACGGTCGCGAGGCGCTCGATCTCGTGCGCGGGGGCGAGGTCGACGTGTTGCTGATGGACATTTCCATGCCCGAGCACGGCGGCGTGGACGCACTGCAGGCGATCAAGGCGCGCTTTCCCGATCTCGCGGTGCTCATCCTGAGCGGTTTCCCCGAAGCGCAGTACGCCACCACCCTGCTGCGCTTTGGCGCCAGCGGTTACCTCAACAAGGAATGCGCGCCCGAGGACATCGTCAACGCCATCCGCACCGTGTCGCGCGGTCGCCGTTACGTGAGCCCGGCGGTGGCCGAGTTGCTGGCCGACGGGGCCGCCGGTGCGGTGGAGCAACCAGCGCACGAACTGCTCTCCGAACGGGAGATGCAGGTGTTCCTGCGCCTGGCGAAGGGCGAAACCATTGGCCACATGGCCGAGCAGATGTTCCTGAGTGTGAAGACCGTGAGCACCTACCGCTCGCGCGTGCTGGAAAAACTCAAACTCGCCAGCAACAGCGATCTCACGTACTACGCACTCAAGAACGGCCTGATCCAGTGATGCCCGCCTGAGGGTCTCAGAGCATTCGCTCCATCAGCCGGCTCAGCGTTTCCATCGCGCGGTCGTCCAGGCCGCGCCGGCGCCATGCCTCCAGCGTGATCGCTTGGGATGCGTCGCGGTCTCGTTCGAACAAGCGGTTCATCTCGGCGCCGAAATCGTCGCCCAGCACGATCACGTTGAGTTCGCTGTTGGCCACAAAGCTCAGCCAGTCGAGGTTGCTCGACCCCACGGTGGAGAACACGCCGTCGATCACGGCGGTCTTGGCGTGCATCAGCGCGTGTTCCATCTGGTAGATGCGCACACCCGAGCTCAGCAGGTCGTCGTAGTAGGAGCGCCCGGCGTGGAACGCCAGCGTGGAGTCGCTGCGACCGGGCAGCACCATCTCCACCACCACGCCGCGCTCGGCCGCCTTGCGCAGGGCGGTCACGAAGTCGTTGCCGGGGGCGAAGTAGGCCATGGTGAAGCGCACGTTGACCTGCGCCGCGTCCACCGCGGCCAGAAGCGTGCTGTAGATGCGGTTGTCCTTGTCGCGCGGGTCGCTGGCGATCACCTTCACCACGCGCGTGCCGGGCTCGGCCGCGGCCTTTTGCGGGGCCGGTTGGCCCAGCTCGCCTTGGCAGCCCTGCTCGCGCCAGGTGGTCTCGAACACCTGGCCGATCACCGGCACCACGGGGCCGCGCAGTTCGATCTGCGTGTCGCGCCAGCCGTCGTCGAGCGCGCCTTCGCCGGTGGGTTGGCCGCGGCGGCCGAACGAGCTGGAGCCGTACACGCGGCTGATGTTGATGCCGCCGGTGAAGGCCACGTCCTCGTCGACCACGAGCAGCTTGCGGTGGTCGCGGTGCGTCAGGCCCCAGAAGCCGGGGCGTTTGGTCGGGTTGATCGGGTTGAAGGCGCACACCGCCACACCGCCGTCCACCAAACGCTTGAAGAACGCATCGGGCGTGGTGATGGAGCCGACCGCGTCGTAGATCATGGCCACTTTCACGCCCTGCGCGGCGCGCGCGAGCAGCAGCTCGGCCACCTCGGCCGCCACGCCTTCGTCCTCCACGATGTAGCTCTGCAGCAGCACGCGGCCGCGCGCCTGTGCAATGGCCGCCTTCATGGCGCCGAACGTGGCTGGGCCGTCCACCAGCAGGCGCGTGCGGTTGCCTTGGTAAAGGTCGGCGTCGCCGCTGGCGGTCAGCGTCTTCAGGTGGTGTATGACGAGGTCTTTCTTGCCCTCGTTGACCAGGCCTTGCAGTGCCTTTCGCTCGGCCGTGGCCGACACCTGACCCGACGCGCCGCTCACGGTGACGGTACCGGCTTGGGCGTCGGGGATGTCCGCTGTTTTGGGCGGCAGGCTGGAGCAGCCGGCCACCGCCAGCAGCAAGCCCGAGAGGGTGAGTGCGCACAGCCGGCGCAGGCCGGGGGGTGTCCATGAGCGTTGCGTGTGCATGGTGGCGGCGGTGGAAAGAGAGGCCTTGCTGGCGAAAGGGGCTGGTGTGGAGTGTGCGCGTGGTCGGCGTGTGGGTGTGTCGGCAGGGGCAATGTGCAGGTGTCGGACGCCGCTGACAGGCTGGCCGCAGGCCTGCTGCTTCATGGCGTTCCGGTGATGCGTCCGGCCAGGCGCCAGAGCGCCAGCCGGTGGCCCGCGGCCAGGGCGTCGGGCGAGCGGTCGGTCAGCGCGGTGTCGATCTCGGCGGCGCCGGTGGTGGGGGGCGTTGAGGGCGGGTCGTTGGTGAACCACCAGCGCGCCCGCAGGCGCAGCGTCTGGCGTGTTTCATCCGCCACCAGCGTGTCGATGGCCACGCGCAGTCGGCGTGCCACCACCACGCCCGCCGGCGCGGGTGACAACCACACCAGGCCCTCGCCGCGCAACAGCGCGAGATCGGCCGCGAGCCGCATCGGAATGCTTTCGCGCAGCGGCACCACCCAGCGGTGGCCCGGCAGCGGCACCACGCCGGCCGCGCCGCTGGCCACCACCAGCGTGTCGCGCTCCAGCGCGTCGGGCAGGGGCAGGCGGCCCGAGAGCTCCCACACCGCGCCGTCACCGGGTCGGGGCGCGGGCACCGCCTCGGGTGACTCGCTTTTGAGTTCGTACCAGCGCGTGGGCGCCTGGGTGGAGGCGCAGCCCGCCAGCCACAGCGGCACCGCACCCGCACACGTGAGGATCTGGCGGCGCTTCATGGTGCCACCTGTCGGCCGCGCAGCACCGAATCGGGCTGCTGCTCCAGCGTTTCGGCCAGATCGCGCAGGGCGCGCGCGGCGCGCGAGAGGTCGTCCAACGCGCGGTCGGCGCCCAGTCGCAGGCTGGAGTCGTCGGCGGTGGCTTCCCTCAACGACGCGGCGCTGCGGCCCACCTCGTCCGCGGCGCGCTGCAGGTTCTGCACCAGCGGCGCGTTGGGCGCGAGCAGCTCGCCCACCTGGTCCGAGGTCTTGTTGATCGACTGCGCGGCTTCGCCCAGGCCGTCCATGGCTTGGCGGGTGGAGGTCAGCGAGCGTTGCAGCTCGTTGGCCACCGGGTCGATGCGCTGGTCCAGCTTGGTGGCCACGCGGTTCACGGTGGCGGTGATCGCGGCCAGGTCGGTCAGCGCCTGCTTGAGTGCCGAGAGGTCTTCGGCGATCTTGCGGAAGTCCATGCCTTCGAGCTGGTTCTTCAGCGCCTGGATGGCGGTGGCGGTGGTCGGGATCTCGGTCATGTCGCGGTAGGTGCCGCGCAGGTCGCCCGGGCGCTCGGGTCTCAGGTCCAGGTCGACATACAACTGCCCGGTCAGCAGACTCTGCATCGAGAGCTGGGCGCTCAGCCCGCGTTCCACCAGGGCCGGCAGTGCCAGCCCCACGCCCTGGGTGCGGCGGCCGTCGAGCCCGCTCACCGCGTCGCCTTCGAGCCCGACCACCACGGGAATGGAGAAGTCGTCGGTCTTGCGGTCGTAGAAGACCGCGATCGACTCCACGCTGCCCACCCGCACGCCGCGAAACACCACCGGTGCGCCCACTTGCAGGCCATAGACCGAGCCTCTGAAAAACATGACGGCTTTCTCCTTGCGGGTGAAGAGGCTGTTGCCCGCCAGCGCGATGACGGCGGTGGCGATCAAGGCCAGACCGACGACCACGAAGGTGCCGATGAGGGTGGGGCTGAGCTGGCGCTTCATGCGGCTTCGGTCTCGGATTCGGTGGCGCCGCGACGCAGGAAGGCCCGCACGCCGGGCGGGCCGCGGTGCAGCAATTCGTCGGGGGGGCCGAGGGCGGTCATGGTCTTGGTCTGGGCGTCGAGAAAGAGGATGCGGTCGGCCAGCGCGAAGAGGCTGCCCAGCTCGTGGCTGACCATCACCACGGCCGTGCCCAGGTCGTCGCGCAGGTGGCGGATCAGGTCGTCCAGGTGGGCCGAGGACAGCGGGTCCAGGCCGGCCGAGGGCTCGTCGAGAAACAGCAGCGGTGGGTCGAGCGCCAGCGCGCGCGCAATCGCCGCGCGCTTGCGCATGCCGCCGCTGAGCTGGGCGGGTTCGGCCTCGAAGCTGCCGCCCAGCCCCACCAGCGCGAGCTTGAAGCGGGCATCCTGCTCGCAGGCCTGCGCATCGCGGTCGGTGAACAGCTGCATCGGCAGCATGACGTTCTCGCCCACCGTCATGCTGCTCCACAGGGCGCCGGCCTGGAACGCCACACCGAAGCCCTGGCGCAGCACGCCCAGGGTGTTGGCATCGGCCGTGTACAGGTCTTGCGTGCCGTGCAGCACCTGGCCGGCGGCGGGCGCCTGCAATCCGATGAGGTGGCGCAACAAGGTGCTCTTGCCGCAACCGCTGCCGCCCGCGATGGCCAGCACCTCGCCGGGCAACACGTCGAACGTGAGGTCGCGCTGCACGACGTGGTCGCCAAAGGCCATCGTCACATCCTGCACGCGGATCAGGGGAGCCGTCATCGCGTCACCAGTCCAGTTGTTGAAAGACCACCGTGAGCACCGAGGCCGCGACCACCATCCACACGATGGCCTGCACCACCGCGGCGGTGGTGGCGTCGCCCACGGCCTGCGCGCTGCGCCCGGCCGACATGCCCTGCAGGCAACCGGCGAGCGCCACCAGCACCGCGTACACCGTGCCCTTGAGCAGGCCGATCAGCACGTGCGGCAAGGTGAGGGCCTGCGCGCTGGCGTACACGTATTCGAGCGGCGTCACGTTGTAGAGCCCCACCGCCACCAGCCAGCCCACCGCCATGCCCACCAGCGCGGCGAACGCCGTGAGCAGCGGCCCCACGATGAGCAGCGCCAGCACGCGCGGCAGCACCAGGAAGTCCACCGGGTTCACACCGAGCGTGGTGAGGGCGTCCACCTCTTCGTTGGCCCGCATGCTGCCGATCTGCGCGGCAAACGCCGCGCCCACGCGGCCCGCGAGCACGATGCCCACCAGCAGCGCCGCCACCTCGCGCACCACGCCCACGGTCACCAGATCGGCGATGTAGTTCTGCGCGCCGAAGCGCTGCAGTTGTGCCGCCCCCATGTAGGCCACGATCAGGCCGACCAGAAAACTCACCAGCGCCACAATGGGCAGGCTGCGTGGGCCGGTCTGTTCCACCTGCCAGGCCAGGTCGCGCCAGCGCATGCCGCTGTTGCCGCGCAGCCAGCGGCCCACCGACAGCAGCACCTCGCCCACAAACGTGAGCGAGCGGCGACCATCGGCCCACCAGGCCTGGGTGCTCGCCCCCAGGCGGGCGATGCGGCCCGGCGCGGGCGCAGCGGCTGCGCCCGCGGGTGTCTCCGCCAGCGCCATCGAGAGGATCTCGCGCAGGCCTTCGGGCAGGCCTTGCAGGTCGATGGTCACCGGCGGGCGGGCCAGTGCGCTCAGGCGCTGCCACAGGGTGGAGGCGAGCGCCACGTCCCACGAAGCCAGTGCCGTGGTGTCAAAGCGCACCTCGCCTTGCACCAAGGCGGTGGGTGCATCCGGCAAGGCGGCCCGGTGGCCGCGCCATTCCCCGACGATGCCGAGCACCCAGGCGTTGCCGTGTTGCCCCCATTGCGCACCCGCCGCGGACCGGACGCCGCCGGGCGCAGCTGCGCGCGGTTCGGTGTTGGGAAGCGGTTCGGTCATCGTCACAGACTAGGCGCGCAAAGTGCCCCGGTCGGTTCGCTGCCACACATACGCCGCGCTCTCGGGCCTCCACAATGGTTTGCATGACCCATTTGAGCAACACACCGTGCCGTTGAACCCCGGCGCAGACGCCCCTCCCATGCCCGCCCCGGCCGGGCGCTGGCCCCGCCCGGCTTGGGTGGCGGGGGGATTGGCCGGGCTGTTGGTGCTCGGTGTGGTGGTGGGTGAAACGACCGGCTGGCCCGTGCTGCGCCAACCCATGGAGCGCGCCATGACCCGCGCAGCCGGCGTGCCGGTGGTGCTGCAGGGCGACGTCCAGCTCCACCTGATCTGGCGCCCGCGCCTCGAGGTGGGCGGCCTGCAAGTCGCCTCCGGCGAGCGCTTCGAGGTGCCGCACCTGCTCGACGCGCAAGGTGTGGAGCTGGCCTGGACCTGGGGCGATGTGTGGCGCTGGCGCCAGGGCCAGGTCTTGCGCATTCACAGCCTGCAGGCCGACGAACTCGACGCGCAACTGGTGCGCCTGAAGGACGGCAGCGCCAACTGGCAGCTCGGAGCGCCCCAACGCGATGAGAAGCCCGATGCGGTGGCGAGCCTGCCGCGATTCGGCACGCTGCTCATGAAGAAGGGCCGCATCGACTGGAACGACGCGGTGCAGGACGTGGACCTGAAGGTGGCTGTGCAGGGCAGCGAAGGCGAGGCCGTGTCGGGCGCCGACGCGGGCTACGTGGCCACCTTCAGCGGCCGCTACCAGGCCTTGCCGCTCAAGCTCGACGTGCGCGCCGGCAGCACCCTGCCCTTGCTGCAGGATGCGGAGGGTGCGGCCGCGGCGCCGTGGGTGCCGCTGCGCGTGGAAGGCAGCGTGGGCACCTCGCGCCTTCTGTTCGACGGCCAGGCCGCCGCCCTGCTGGGCACCCCGCGCCTGCAGGGCGAGATCCGGTTCAAGGGCCGCTCGCTGGCCGCCGTGGGCGATCCGCTGGGCATCACCCTGCCCCAGACGCCGCCGTTCGACCTGCGCGGCACGATCGACCACGAAGCCGGTGCCTGGCGCCTGAAAGCCCAACGCGCGGTCATCGGCAGCAGCCAGCTGGCGGGCGACCTCCTGTTCGACCAGCGCGAGAAGCCCGCCAAACTCTCGGGCCAGCTCACCGGCAGCCGGCTCGCGCTGGCCGACCTGGGGCCCGCCATCGGTGGCCAAGGCGGCGACACCACCCGGGACGACGCCACCCCACCGGGCCGCGTGCTGCCGCAGCGCCGCTTCGACCTGCCCTCGCTCAAGGCCATGGACGCCGATGTGCAGGTCGACATCGCCCAGCTGGACTTCGGCACCACCGCCATGGCGCCGCTGCAAGGCGTGAAGACGCGTGTGCGCCTGGCCGGCGGCGTGCTGAAGCTGGACGACTTGAAGGCCTCGGTCTCGGGCGGATCGATCGCGGGTTCGACGCAACTCGACGCCAACGCCAGCCCGGCCGCCTGGGTCGCCAAGCTCGACTTCAAGGCCATCGACATGGCGGGCTGGCTGCGCGGCCTCAGCACCGACGGTCCGCCCGCCAGCGCGCCGGCGGCCAAGGGCGCGGCCACCCTGAAGAAAGAGCGCAACCAGGCCCGCCAGGGCGGCGACCAGGCCGTGCAGAGCTACCTCACCGGTCTGCTGTTCGGCAGCGTGCACGTGCGCGGCGCGGGCCGTTCCACCGGCGAGATCCTGGCCAGCCTCGATGGGCCCGTGCAGCTCACCCTGCGAGACGGCACGCTGTCTCACCTGGCCACCGAAGCCATGGGCCTGGACGTGGCCGAATCGCTGGGCGTGCTGATCCGCGGTGACCAGCCCCTGCCCCTGCGCTGGCGCCCACGCTGGCGGTGATCGACAGCGCCGACAGCACCATCCGCATCACCGGCCAGGTGAGCCTGCGCGACGAGTCGCTGGCGCTGCGCGTCGTGACCCGTTCGCACGACTGGTCGCCGTTGTCGCTGCGCACGCCCGTCACCGTGAGCGGCACGCTGGCCGACCCGCAGGTGGGCATCGAGGCGCAGGGCCTGATCGGTCGGGTGCTCGGTGCGGTGGCGCTGGGCGTGGCGGCCGGCCCGGCGGCCGCCTTGCTGCCGCTGATCGAGCAAGGTTCCACCGCGAAGGTCGACCCCTGCACCGTGGCCGCAGCGCCGGCCCAGACAGAAGCCCAGCCAGCGGTGCCCCGCAAACCCTGAGCGGGCGACGGGCGTCGGCGTTTTCCTACACCCGGTCAGGGCATCGGCCGGCCGTCGGCCGCGTCGACGCTGCCTACATTGGAGGCCTCGCAACGGTCGTCGTTGCGCCCCACCAGGAGCCTCGCATGCTGCACTACGCCGTCGTCTTTTTCGTCATCGCCCTGATTGCGGCCGTGCTGGGCTTTGGTGGCCTGGCCGCGGGTGCCGCGAGCATCGGCAAGGTGCTCTTTGTCATCTTCATCGTGATGGCCCTGGTGACCATCGTGGCCGACATCGTGCGCCGCCGCTGAGCATGCCCGCTCAACGCGTGTCGACAGACAGCAGGGCCTTGGCGGCTTCGATGCGCAGCGCCAGCGGCGCTGTGGGGTCGTTCATCACCGTGTGCAGGAAGGCTCGGGGTTCCACCGGCGCCAGGCCAACGGGCAAGGCCTGCTGAGGGCGGGCCGCCGGTTCGGCAGGACGCAGGCACCGCAGGGCGTGGTTCCACGCGTCGGCCGAGATGCATTTCTGCCGCGACAGCAAATCGGCTTGCTGGTCCAGACCGGGTGCCGTGTCCAGCCACGGGTCTTCGCCGAACACGGCGGGCAGATCCGGACTCACAAAGGCCGACCAGTTGCCCGTCAGCGGCTGGTGCGCAGGCACCGCCGGCGCGCTGCGCACAGCGTCGGGGCAGGCGGGGTCGGCGGAAGGCAGCCGCTGAACGCGCGAGATCGCCACCTCCGGCAGGTAGCGCAGGCGCAGCTGCTCCAGGAAGTCGTGGGCCTGCGCCAGCGAGATCGGTTGTGCCAGCGAAAACCACAGCTGGTAGCTCTCGCTGCCATCGACCGCGATGGCCGGGGCAGGCAGTTCCAGCTCGGCCTGGACGCCCTGCCACACGTTGCGCAGCACGGCCCAGTCGGCTGGCCGCGCCAGTCCCAGCACCATCGCGCGCGTGTGGCCGTCCGGGCTCCCGCCAAAGAGGCGCTGCTGTTCGGCGTCGAGCCGGTTCACAGGAAACGCTCCAGGTAGCGCCGCGACGCGCGGTGAAGCTGGTTGCGGTCGGGAATGTCGAACACCACACCGTGCGCGCTGGTGATCAGCAGGCGCCGCTGGCCGGGCAGTCGGCGGATGTCCTCTTCCACCTTGAGCACCAGTTCGGTGGGGCCGCGATCGGTGTCCACCTGCCAGGTGCTGGGCGTGCCGAACGTGCTGACCTCGCGGATGCGCTGGATCACCGGCGAGAACTCGCGCTCGGCCAGGGCTTGCGCCACCGCCGTGCGACGCGGCTCGTCCAGTGCGTCGAGCCGCGCCACGAACACCAACTCGTGCCCGTCGGGGCCGACGATGGAGATCGACTCCATGGGCGCGCTCAGCGGAAACGAGCGCACCACCTGCACGCCCACCTGTGGCTCGGCGCCGGCCACGCGGCACACCCAGCGGCCCTGGGCGTCGCAGAAAAGTTCGAAGTTGGCCAGGATGGTGGTGTTCATGGCGCGAGGTTGCCGGTGTGGGCCGAGGGCTGCGGCAGGTGGTGGGCCAGGGCGTTGTCGACGTGGTCCGGGTCTTCGGCGGCGGCCTGGCGGGCCTGGGCTTCGTGCAGGCGCCAGTAGTGGCCCTGGCGCGCCATCAGCTCGTCGTGCGGGCCCACTTCCACCACCTCGCCACGGTCCATCACCACCAGCCGGTCGGCCTTGCGCAGCGTGGACAGTCGGTGCGCGATGGCGATCGTCGTGCGGCCCTGCACCAGGTTGTCCAGCGCCTTCTGGATCTCTTTTTCGGTCTCGGTGTCCACCGCCGAGGTGGCTTCGT
>LNFM01008301.1_pt1 | contig 15746 bp, 13 predicted proteins | sample 596031 | NCBI WGS metagenome assembly LNFM01 (sample SAMN04254537, study PRJNA301005) | activated carbon metagenome | isolation source: dual media filters at the Ann Arbor, Michigan drinking water treatment plant | place: USA: Ann Arbor | reverse complement strand
TGCGCAAGATCAACATTGACACCGACATCCGCCTGGCCATGACGGCGGCGGTGCGCAAGTTCCTGGCCGAGAACCCCGAGAAGTTCGACGCCCGCGAATGGCTCAAGCCTGCACGCGAGGCCGCCAAGGCGATCTGCAAGCAGCGCTACATCGAGTTCGGCTGCGAAGGCCAGGGCGCGAAGATCAAGGGCGACAGCCTGCAGGTCGTGGCCGCCCGCTACGCCAAGGGCGAACTCGCCCAGGTGGTGCACTGAGCACTGATTGGCGATAATTCCGGGCCCGCAGGCAACCCGCGCCGGGTTGCGCGGGCCTTTTGACTTGTGAGCACCATGACCACCGCCCTGCACACCTCCGCCCTGACTTCCCTGCCGCTGCTGGCGCGCGGCAAGGTCCGTGACAACTATGCCGTCGGCAAGGACAGGCTGCTGATGGTGGCCAGCGACCGCCTGAGCGCCTTCGACGTGATCCTCGGCGAACCCATCCCGGGCAAGGGCGCGCTGCTCACGCAGATGGCGCTGTTCTGGTTCGACAAGCTCGGTGATATCTGTCCGAATCACCTGACCGGCGAAGCACCCGAAAGTGTGGTCACGCCGGCCGAGGTGCCGCAGGTCACCGGCCGCTCCATGCTGGTCAAGCGCCTGAAACCGATCCCGGTCGAGGCCGTGGTGCGTGGTTACCTGGCCGGCAGCGGCTGGAAGGAATACCAGGACAGCCAGGCCGTGTGTGGTGTGCCGCTGCCGCCAGGCCTGAAAAACGCGTCGAAATTGCCGACACCCATCTTCACGCCGGCGGCCAAGGCGGCGGTCGGCGAACACGACGAAAACATCAGTTTCGAGCAGGTCGTCAAAGTGGTCGGCCCCGAACTGGCCGCGCAAATCCGCGACATCAGCATCAGGATCTACGAAGCGGCGGCGGCGTTTGCGCTGACCAAGGGCATCATCATTGCCGACACCAAGTTCGAGTTTGGCCTCGATGAGGCCGGCACGCTGACCCTGATGGATGAGGTGCTGACGCCCGATTCCTCGCGCTACTGGCCGGTCGAGGGCTACGAGGCGGCGTTTGCAGCGGGCAGCAACCCGCCCAGCTACGACAAGCAGTTTGTGCGCGACTGGCTGGAGCAGACCCTGGTCAACGGCAAACCCTGGGACAAAACCCCGCCGGCGCCGCGCGTGCCGCAGGACGTGATCGAGAAAACCGCCGCCAAGTACCAGGAAGCGCTGACGCGGCTGACCGCCTGAGCCAGGGGCCCGCGCTTGGTCTAAAATACCTCCAACCCAAGGAGCGTTGCAGCGAAACCCCGTTTCGTCAGGCTTGGGTGACAGCAGTGCCCACGGCCTGCCTTTGCAACGGCGCTCACCTTTGATGCTAGAGGTGAGCGAATGTCCGAAATCCAGGTTCCCCCCATGAAGTTGTCCGGCCTCGAGCCGGTGGCCATCGGCGCGGGCACGCTGTTCGTCAACATCGGCGAACGTACCAATGTGACCGGCTCCAAGGCCTTCGCGCGCATGATCCTCAACGGAGAGTACGAGCAGGCGCTGGTCGTCGCGCGCCAGCAGGTCGAAAACGGCGCGCAGATCATCGACATCAACATGGACGAGGCCATGCTGGACAGCCAGGCTGCCATGGTGCGTTTCCTGAACCTGATCGCCAGCGAGCCCGACATCGCGCGTGTGCCCATCATGATCGACAGCTCCAAGTGGAGCGTGATTGAAGCCGGCCTGCGCTGCATCCAGGGCAAGGGCATCGTCAACTCGATCTCGATGAAGGAAGGGCTGGAGCCCTTCAAGCAGCAGGCCAAACTGCTCAAGCGTTACGGCGCCGCGGCCGTGGTCATGGCCTTCGACGAAAAAGGCCAGGCCGACACCTACGAGCGCAAGATCGAGATCTGCGAACGCGCCTACCGCGTGCTGGTCGACGAGCTGGACTTCCCGCCGGAAGACATCATTTTCGACCCGAACATTTTTGCGATCGCCACCGGCATCGAGGAACACAACAACTACGCGGTGGACTTCATCAATGCCACGCGCTGGATCAAACAGAACCTGCCGGGCGCCAAGGTGTCGGGCGGCGTGTCCAATGTGTCCTTCAGCTTCCGCGGCAACGACCCGGTGCGTGAAGCCATCCATACGGTGTTCCTGTACCACGCGATCCAGGCCGGTATGGACATGGGCATCGTCAACGCCGGCATGGTCGGCGTCTACGACGACCTCGAGCCGACGCTGCGGGAACGCGTGGAAGACGTGGTGCTGAACCGCACGCCGGTCTACAAGGACGGTGAAGAACAGCTGAGCCCGAGTGAACGCCTGATCGAGGTCGCCGAGACCGCCAAAAGCGGCGCCAAGGACGACAGCAAGCGCAACGAATGGCGCGCGTTGCCGGTACGCCAGCGCCTGTCGCACGCGCTGGTGCACGGCATGAACGAGTTCATCACCGAAGACACCGAAGAGGTCTACCAGGCCATCCTGTTCGAGGGCGGGCGGCCGCTGCATGTGATCGAAGGTCCGTTGATGGACGGCATGAACGTGGTCGGCGACCTGTTCGGCCAGGGCAAGATGTTTTTGCCGCAGGTGGTCAAAAGCGCGCGTGTGATGAAACAGGCGGTGGCGCACCTGCTGCCCTACATTGAGGCCGAAAAACTGCTGCTCGAAGCGGCAGGCGGCGACGTCAAGACCAAGGGCAAGATCATCATCGCCACCGTCAAGGGTGACGTGCACGACATCGGCAAGAACATCGTGACGGTGGTGCTTCAGTGCAACAACTTCGAGGTCGTCAACATGGGCGTGATGGTGCCCTGCCACGAGATCCTGGCGCGCGCCAAGGTCGAGGGTGCGGACATCGTCGGCCTCTCGGGCCTGATCACGCCCAGCCTCGAGGAGATGCAGTACGTGGCCGGCGAGATGCAGAAGGATGACCACTTCCGCATCAAAAAGATTCCACTGATGATTGGCGGCGCCACCACCAGCCGGGTCCATACCGCTGTGAAAATTTCGCCGCATTACGAGGGCCCGGTGGTCTATGTGCCGGACGCCTCGCGCAGCGTCAGTGTGGCGCAGAGTTTGTTGAGTGACCAGGCCGCCAAATACATTGACGAACTCAACAGTGACTACGAGAAGGTTCGTGCGCAACACGCCAGCAAGAAGCAGACGCCGATGTGGCCGCTGGCCAGGGCGCGCGCCAACCCCACGCCGATCGACTGGGCCAGCTACACCCCACCGAAACCGAAATTCATCGGCCGCCGCGTGTTCAAGAACTTCGACCTGGCCGAACTCGCGGACTACATCGACTGGGGCCCGTTCTTCCAGACCTGGGACCTGGCCGGGCCCTTCCCGGCCATTTTGAAGGACGAAGTGGTCGGCGAGGAGGCGGTGCGGGTGTTCGGCGACGCCAAACGCATGCTCAAGCGCCTGATCGAAGGCCGCTGGCTGACCGCGAGCGGCGTGATCGGCCTGTACCCGGCCAACAGTGTCGGCGACGACATCGAGATCTACACCGACGAGTCGCGCAGCGAAGTGGCCATGACCTGGTTCGGCCTGCGCCAGCAAGCTGAAAAAACCGCGCTGGACGGCGTGATGCGGCCCAGCCGCTGCCTGTCGGACTTTGTCGCACCCAAGGTGCTTGCTCCTGAATTGATAGCTGCCCGGGCACAACTGGCAGGGGCTGATGCCCCAAAAGCCCCAAAAATTGAGGACTATATCGGGCTGTTTGCCGTCACCGCCGGCCTGGGCGCCGAGAAGAAGGAAAAATACTTCAACGACGACAACGACGACTACTCGTCCATCATGCTCAAGGCCCTGGCCGACCGTTTGGCCGAGGCTTTTGCCGAAGCCATGCACAAACGCGTGCGCCAGGATTTGTGGGGTTACGCGCCCGGCGAAAACCTGAGCCCCGAGGACATGATTGCCGAAAAGTACCAGGGCATACGCCCCGCGCCGGGTTACCCGGCCTGCCCGGACCACAGCGTCAAGAAAGACATGTTCGAGCTGCTGCAGGCCGCCGACATCGGCATGGCCCTGACCAGCAGCCTGGCGATGACGCCGGCCGCCAGCGTCAGCGGCTTTTACCTGAGCCACCCGCAAAGCGTGTACTTCAACGTCGGCAAGATAGGCGACGATCAGCTGCAGGACCTGGCCAAACGCCGTGGCGAAAAAGCCGAAGATTTGCAGCGGCTGCTGGCGCCGAATCTCTGAGCGGGCCTGCACCCGCCTTACTGCGCAAACAACCGGGCCACCAGATCGCGCATCCAGCGATGCAGCGGGTTGTTATGGGTGCGGTCGTGCCACATCAGGACGACATTGAGCCGCTCCAGGTGCAGCGGCGGCTCGAAGATGCGCACCGGCGCAATGTCGGTGAAGCGCTGGACCAGTCGCTCGGGCAGGGTCGCAATCAGGTCGGTCTTCGCGATCACGAAGGGCACGCCCAGAAAGGTGGGTTTGGAAAGCACGGTGCGGCGCTGCATGCCGACGTTCTGCAGTGCATCGTCCACCAGCGCGTTGTACATGGTGGCGCCCTCGCCAGGCTCAATCGCCACGTGACCATACTTGCAAAAATGTTCCAGCGACAGCGGGCGCTCGAACATCGGGTGGCCGGTACGCGCGATGCCCACGAGACGGTCGGTAAACAGAGGGCGCGTGCGGATATTTTCCGGAGGTGTCGGGAAATAGGACAGTGCCAGATCGATATCGCCCCGGCTCATGATCTCGCCAAGCCGGCGCGGGTTGGGGTTGATCAGCCGCAGCGAAACGTTGGGCGCCTCGCGTTCGAGCGCCGCCATCAGCGTGGGCATCACCACGAAGTCGATGTAATCGACCACGATCATGGTGATCACCTGGCTGGCGCGGGCTGGATCGAACGGCGTCTGTTCATGGATCAGCATGTCCACGCTGCGCAGCACTTCTTCCACTTGCGGGATCAGTTCACGTGCGCGCACGGTCGGGATGAGCGCATTCCCCGACTTGATGAGCAGCGGGTCGTGAAACAGCACGCGCAGCTTGGCCAGCGCCAGGCTCATGGACGACTGGCTGATGTCCAGCAGGTTGGCGGCGCGCGTTACATGGCATTCGCGCATCAGGGCGTCAAAAGCCACCAGCAGGTTGAGGTCGGCATTGCGCAGTCGCACAGGGTTTCCTTGTGGTGAGGCTCTAGCGGCCGTGTCATCCCTCAAAACATTGTATGCATCGAGAGCCCGATAACGGCTATCGGCCTGTGGAATTGCCCCGCTACCAAAAAGCGCCTTAAATCCCAGCTTCACGAGCGGGCATTGGAGACACCATGCACATGACCCGCATTTTTCAAACCACGTGCCGCCCCACCGGTGGCCGCGCCATTTACACATTCCGAGGAGTACCCATGGGCAAAATCCCAAGCATTCGCGTCACCCGCGAGGAGATGCGCAAACGTGTCGCCCTGTTCAGCGAGCTCAAGGGCTCCGACGGTGGCCTGCCGGACAGCCGTTACCCGAGCGCAGAGCGCACCCTGTACAACATCATTGGTTTCCAGCCACCCGAGGGCGATCCGGACAAACACTCGCCGGTGGGCGCGAACTCTGCGCAAAACGCAGCGATCAAGATCAACGAAGGTTTCAACATGGGCATGTGCGAAACCTCGCCTGGCAAAGGTCCGATGATGCACAACCACGACACCAACGAAACCTTCATGCCGCTGACGGGCCGTTGGCGCTGTTCCTGGGAAGTCGATGGCCGCGTGGAGGCCTTCGAACTCGGCCCGCGCGACGTGATCTCGTTTCCCGCAGGCGTGCAGCGCCGCTTCGAGAACATCACCTTCGAAGAGTCCGACAGCACACACTGGCTGCTGTTTGTGATCGGCGGCAATCAGCCTGAAGCAGAGTTCTCCCCCGAGGCGATGGACGAGCTCAAGGCCAAGGGATATGTCGATGCCAGCGGCAATTTCTGAGCCCGGCATGCGTGAGCTGCTGGCGCGACTGGAGGCACGTTACCAGTGGGGTTCCCTGCAGGTGGATGGCCATGAATGGCGCTGGCTGGACACCCAGGCTGCCGGCCCCGTGACCGTCCTGCTCCCGGGATCGGTCGGCGACGGCGCGATGTTTGTGCGCACCTTGCTATCTCTGGGAGAGCGCATGCGCCTGATCGCCGTTACTTACCCGGCGCTGGCCGATCCTTTGCAGCTTGCGGACGGACTCGCGGCCGTCACCGCCCACCTCGCGCTGCCGGCGCACCGTTTGGTGAGTTCTTCGTTCTCGGCCTACTGGTCGCAGTTCTATGCGTTGCGGCATCCCGCCCGCCTGACGGCGCTGGTGCTGGGCAACGGGTTTGTGGACGGTGCCGATCTGGCCGCCAACCCTTTGTTCAACCGCGACTTTGTCGAAAACGTGAGCCCCGAGACCCTGCATGCCGATTGGCTGGGCCGTGTGCGCCATGCGCCGGTGGCGCCGCTGCAGCAATTGCAGGAAATCATGCTGGCTGAAAGGCAATCGCCGGCCAGCCTGCATTCGCGTTTTCTCGGGGTGGTAAGGTCGCAGCCTTGCCCCCCGCTGACGCTGCCGGCGGACGCCATCACGGTGCTTGATTGCGATGACGATCCGCTGATTCCGCCGCATGTGCGCGAACGCCTTCGCGGGCAATATCCCGATGCGCAGCACCTGAGCCTGCCCGCCGGCGGCCATTACCCGCATGTGCTCAATCCGGCGGCTTACGAAGCTTTTCTGACAGCAACGAACTGATCCATCAACACAAGGAGACAAAATGAAATTCAAGCAACTGTTCACCCTCGCCGCGCTGGCCGCAGCGGCCTGTGCCGCACATGCGGACAACTTCACCCTGCGCATGGGTGGCGGCCATCCCACCGGGCTGACTTACGTGGGCGTGTACGACACCTACTTCGCCACCGAGGTGGCCAAGCGCGTGAAGGAAAAGACCGGCCACAACATCCGTTTCATCAAGGCCTGGGGCGGCAGTGTCGCCAAGGTGGATGGCGTGATCGAGGCCGTGCAAAAAGGGACGCTGGATATCGGACTGTCCCCGATCGGCTTCGAGCAGTCGCGCGCCGGCCTGTTGAACTACAGCGCCTATGTGCCCTTCACCTCGCCCGACCCGGTGCTGCAGCAAAAGGTCTCCAATCGCATGCTCAGGGAAGTGCCGGCCCTGCAGGCCAGCATGAAGCCCTACAACAGCCATGTGCTGGGGGCGATGACTTCGGAAGCCTACGGCCTGACCACCAAATTCGACTGGAACACCGTCGCCGAACTCAAGGGCAAGCGCATCGCGCTGGCCGGCACCAATGCGCCGTTGTTCATTCCGCTGGGCGCCGCGCCGGTGACACTGGGCATCGGTGACCATTACCAGGCGCTGCAGAACGGGCTGGCCGACGGCAGCCTGTTCTACATCTCGGGCTTGGAGGCGTTCAAGCTTCAGGAGGTGGCCAAGGTGTTCAACAAGACCGGCTTCGGTTCGCTGAGCACACTGGTGGCTTTCATGAACCTGGAAACGCGTTCCAAGCTGCCTGCAGACGTGGTGGCCATCATCGACCAGGTCGCCGAGGAATCGTCCATGCGTGTGGCCGAGATCAGCAAGCAGCGTGACATCGAGGTGGAAGCGCGCGCCAAGGCCGCTGGCGTGAAGGTCAACACCCTGCCCGACGCGGAGAAAAAGCGCTGGGCCGGTCTGCTCAAGGATCTTCCCGGCAAGGCCGCCAGGGAACTCGACGGCAAGGGCCAGCCCGCGACCGAGGTGCTCAAGACGTATGTCCGCTTCCTCAAGGAGGCCGGCTACAGCTTCCCCGTGGACTACCCGCTCTGACCGGACGGGGACCACAGTTTGACCGCGCCGGCCACCGACGGGTCTAGCCGTTCATGGCTGATCTGGCTCACGGCCATCGCCTGCCTGCCGCCGCTTGGACTCAATGTGCTGGTGCCGCTGGACGCGGCGTTGCGCGAGAGCCTGCAGCTGACAGCGTTCCAGGCGCAGGCCGCAATTGCGCTGTATGTGCTGGGTCTCGCGGTGGGCCAACCGGTGGCGGGCATCAGCGCCGACCGCTGGGGCCGGCGCCGCACCTTGCTGGCGGGTTTGCTGCTCGCCCTGTGCGCAAGCGTGGCGGTGACCGCGGCAAACGATGCGGTGCTGCTTCTGGCGGGGCGTTTTCTGACCGGCCTGGGATTGAGCGTGGTGCTGGTGATTCCACGCGCCACGCTGCGCGACCTCTGCAGCGGAGCCGCGCTGCAGCGTGGCATGGCCATCATCTCGGTCGCATTTGCGCTGATGCCTGCGGTGGGTCCGGTGCTGGGCTGGTGGCTGCTGGACCGGGGCGGCAGCTGGCGCGTGGCGCTGGGGCTGATGCCGGTGCTGATTGCGCTGGGCGGCGCGCTGGCCTTGTGGCGGCATGTGGAGACTCGCCCCGATGCCACCCGCTTGCCGGGGTGGGACACGCTGGCCGCGATCTGGCGCGATTGTGTGCCGCGCTGGGTGGCGATCGGCTTCGCGGCCGTGAGCTCGGTATTTTTTTTGCTGATTGCGCAAGGCCCGGCGGCACTGCGCGAGTCGGTGGGATTCAGCGGCCGCGAGATTGCCTTCGTGCTGGGCGGCACTTACCTGGGTTTTCTTGCCGGCAGCCTGTGGGCGGCCCGGCAGGCCCGCCGCATGGGCGGCCTGCTGCTGTGCAGCTGGGGCGCTGGCCTGGCGGCGCTGGGCGTGGCGGTCATCGCGTCTTGCCTGTGGTGGCCCTCACCGCAGGCCTGGATCACCGGCATGCTGGTTTATTCCATCGGCCATGGCGTGATTTTTCCGGCCGCGATCGGTGTGGTGATGCAGGCCATGCCGACACGCGCCGGCATGGCGGCGGCCCTCACGGGCATGCTGCAGATGGCGGTAGGGGCGGTGGTCAGCGGCGGCGCCGCCTTGTTGCCGGGCACCCCGCTGCTAAGAACAGTCGCGGTGGCGGCGCTGATGGTGGCAACCGGCCTGCTGGCTCTGTTCGCTGCCCACCGCAGCAACGCGGCAATGGCCGATGACAGGGCGCTGAACAATGCGTGAATCTCAACAGGATTGTCTATGAAGATATGGACCGACCGGGCCCTGCTCGGATTGCATGTGATGGGAGCCTGCGTGCTGATCATCCTCACCGCAGTGATCTGCTACGACGTGTTTGCGCGCATGTTGGTCAACAAACCCTTTGCCGGCACCGCGGAACTGGCCGGTGTCGGGCTGGTGCTGCTGACCTTCATGCAGGCCCCGTACGTCATACGCCAGCGCAAGTTGCTGCGCGTCACCTTTTTCCTGGACCGCCTGCCACCGGCGCTGCGCAGCCAGCTCAATGCCTTCACTTACCTGCTGGGCGCCGCGTTTTTCGTTGCCATGGTGATCGCCTCCTGGGAACCCTCCCTGGCCGGATGGAACAGCGGTGAATTTTTCGGCAACGATGCCTTCCGCATCCCCGCCTGGCCGCTGCGCTTCGGCTCCATCGTGCTGTGGCTGATCGCCGCCATGGTGTGTATCGGTTTCGTTGCCGACGGCGTGCGTGGCCGCATGGGTGCCAAAGAAGAAGAACAACTGCCGGAACAGGAGCCAGAACATGTCATTTGAAATGTGGAGCGGCCTCATCGCGCTGCTCGTCCTCGTCGTGGTGGGCGTGCCCATCGTTTTCGCGTTCGCGGCGTCGGCCGCGCTCGGGCTCTACTTCGCGCTCGGCGGGCTTGAGCCCATGATCAACCTGCTGCAGCAGTCGGCGCTGTCGGGCATCAAGGAATACAACTTCATCGTCATCCCGTGTTTCACCGTGATGGGCATGCTGATCGCCCATTGCGGCGCTGCGAGCGACCTGTTCAATGTGGTTAACCGCGGCCTGCGCGGTGTGCCGGGCCGGCTGGCGGTGGCCACCGTGGGCGGCAATGCCGTGTTTGCCGCCGTCACCGGCGTGGGCGTGGCAGCGGCTGCGGCCTTCAGCCATGTGGCTTACCCGGCCATGCGCGAGGCCGGCTACAGCCGCAGCTTTGCCACCGGCTGCATCGCCGGCAGTTCGGTGCTGGGGCTGCTGATCCCGCCCTCGGTGTTCATGATCGTCTGGGCCATCCTGACCGAGCAGTCGGTGGGCAAGCTTTTTGCCGCCGGTGTTTTCCCCGGTTTGCTGCTGGCGTTTCTGTATGCCGTGTATTGCATGGTGTATGCCAAGCTCAGGCCTTCCGCTGCGCCGGAGGTGGCGAAAGAAGACCGCGTGGCCCTGACGCGGGGCCAGATCGGAGGTTCGCTGGGTGTGGGCGTGCTCATCACGATCACGCTGGGCGGTATCTGGTTCGGCTATTTCACGCCGACGGAAGGCAGTGCCATTGGCCTGGTGGGGGCGGCCATTCTGGCCTGGTTCAAGGGCATGCGCTGGCGCGGCGTGTTCGACGCCTTTGTCGAAGCCGGCCGCACCGTCACTCCCATCATGCTGCTGCTGCTGACCGCCACCATCTACAGCAAACTCATTGCGCTCAACGGCATTCCGCAGGAAGTGCAGGCCTTGCTGGAGTCGCTCGGTCTGGGCGTGGGCGGCACCCTGCTTTTCATGGTTGTGGTGTGGTTTGTGCTGGGCGCGATGATCGACAGCATCTCCATCATGCTGCTGACGGTGCCCATATTCTGGCCGGTGGCGATGGCGCTGGGTATTGACCCGATTGTGTTTGCGCTGATCGGCATTCTGGTGATCGAAGCCGGCGTGCTGACGCCGCCCTTCGGCATCGGGGTGTTTGTCGTCAAGGCGGCCATTCCTGATCGCAACATCCGGGTGAGTGAGATTTTTGCTGGCTCGGTGCCCTACTGGGTTCTGATTCTGGTGCTGGCTGCCCTGATTTATGCATGGCCGCCGCTGGCGACCTGGTTGCCGTCGCACATCTGAGATGGCGGGCACTGGACGTTAGTGCGCCGCCCTCAGCACCCGCCGGTACTGCACCGCTTCGGCCACATGTGTGAGCTGCACAGCCTCTGCGCCGGCCAGGTCGGCGATGGTGCGCGCCACTTTCAGGCAGCGGTGGATGCTGCGGCCGGACCAGCCCAGGCGCGCGGCCGCCGTGTTCAGGAACTTCGCGGCCGCATCGTCGAGCCGGCACTGCGTGTCGATGGCCTTGCCCTGCAGTGCCTGGTTGCTGCTGCCCTGGCGGGCCACGGCGCGTTCGCGGGCGGCAACCACGCGTTGCCGGACCGCCGCGGTGCTTTCACCGGGCGGGGTATTGACCAGTTCGGCGGCGGCGAGGGCGCCGACTTCGACGTGGATGTCGATGCGGTCCAGCAGCGGGCCGCTGAGCTTGCCCTGGTAACGCGAGACCTGATCCGGCGAGCAGCGGCAGGCGCGCAGCGATGAGCCGAGGTAGCCGCAGGGGCAGGGGTTCATGGCAGCAATCAGCTGGAAACGCGCCGGAAACTCGGCGCGCTGGGCCGCGCGCGAGATGGTGATGGTGCCCGACTCCAGCGGCTCTCGCAGGGCCTCGAGCGCGGCGCGCGGAAACTCGGGCAGTTCGTCGAGGAACAACACACCCTGGTGCGCCAGGGAAATTTCACCGGGTTTGGGCGGTGAGCCGCCGCCGACCAGCGCCACCGCGCTGGCGGTGTGGTGCGGCGCGCAGGTCGGCCGCTGCGCCCAGCGCTCCAGCGAAAAACGCCCGCCCAGCGAGGCAATGGCGGCGCTTTGCAGCGCTTCTTCGGTGCTCATGGCCGGCAGCAGGCCGGCAAACCGTTGCGCCAGCATGGACTTGCCGGAGCCCGGCGCGCCCATCATCAGCACGCTGTGGCCGCCGGCGGCGGCAATTTCGAGCGCGCGCCGGGCCGCCGCCTGGCCTTTGACGTCGGCCAGGTCGGGGTAGTCCGCTACGGCGTGTTCCGCGCCGGCCTGCAAACGTTGCCAGCCCGCCACCGGTTCGGGCGGCGTGTCGCCCGGCAGGAACTGCCGCACCACGTCGAGCAGGTGGGTGGCGCGGTAAACCTCGGTGCCGGGCACCAGCGCGGCTTCCTCGGCGCTGCCTTCCGGCAGCACCAGCCGGGGCTTGCTGGCGGCCGCGTCCAGGCCCGGCAGCGCCAGGCTCATGGCCAGTGCGCCGCGAATGGGGCGCAACTCCCCGCCCAGCGACAGCTCGCCGGCAAACTCGTAGCCCTCCAGTTTGGGGGTGGCCAGCTGCCCGCTGGCCGCCAGGATGCCCAGCGCAATCGGCAAATCAAATCGGCCGGAGTCCTTGGGCAGGTCGGCCGGCGCCAGGTTGACAGTGATGCGCTTGTTGGCCGGAAACTCCAGCCCGGTGTTCTGGATGGCGGAGCGCACCCGCTCCCGGGCTTCCTTGACTTCGGTTTCGGCCAGGCCGACCAGCGTGAAGCTCGGCAGGCCATTGGCCAGGTGCACCTCTACACAAACAGGGTGCGCCTGCATGCCCAGCAGGGCACGGCTTTGCACTAAAGAAAGGCTCATGTCTGATCGCTCCCTGTTTTCGCACCAAAAATGCGCAATTTGGTGCGCACCAAACCAGTGCAAATCTTGTATTTATTTCAGCTCACTGTAACGCGGCACCCGTGACAAGCGCCGACAACGCGCTGTAAGCCTACAAAATTTGGCACGCTCCGTGCTAGAGGAAACCCGTATTCAAGAAACACGCACTTTTCCACTAACTTTCTATTGGAGCACTCGATGAAATTCAAAGCCACCCACCTTGCCGTCGCAGCAGCTTTCCTTGCCGCAGGCAGCGCGTTCGCCCAGGCCGCCGCCCCGGCGCCAGCGTCCACCGTGTCTTACAACATCGGTGCCACCACCGATTACCGTTATCGCGGTATTTCGCAAACCAACAAGAAACCAGCGATCAACGGCGGCATCGACTATTCGCACAGCAGCGGTTTTTACCTCGGCACCTGGGCGTCCAGCATCAAGTGGATCAAGGATTCCACCGCCAACCCCAACACCACCAAGGGCCCGGTTGAAATCGACGTCTACGGCGGCTACAAGGGTTCCCTCGCCGAAGGCGTGGGCTACGACCTTGGCGGCCTGTACTACTGGTATGCCGGCAACAACATGAAGAAGACGCCTGGCCTGGTCAGCCCCAATACCTTCGAACTGTACGGCGCCCTGACCTTCGGCATCGTCACTGCCAAGTACTCGCATGCCACCACCAACCTGTTCGGTGCGGTCAACAGCAAGAACAGCAGCTACCTCGATCTGAGCGCCAATTTTGACCTCGGCTCCGGCTGGTCCATTGTTCCGCACGTGGGTGCGCAGAAAGTCAAGAACGGCAACTCCTACACCGACTACTCGGTCACCGTGAACAAGGACATCGACGGCCTGATCTTCAGTCTGGCGGCTGTCGGCACCAGCGGTCTCGGCCCCTACACCCTGCCAGGTTCCGGCACCCGTGACCTCGGCAAGGACGGCCTGGTGTTCTCGATCAAGAAAAATTTCTGAAATAACACGCACCTAGCTGAGGTAAAGGAGAACTCATGAAACTCGTAACGGCCATCATCAAACCGTTCAAGCTGGATGAAGTGCGCGAAGCACTGTCCGGCATTGGCGTGCAAGGCATCACCGTGACTGAAGTCAAGGGCTTCGGTCGCCAGAAGGGCCACACCGAGCTGTATCGCGGCGCCGAGTATGTCGTCGACTTTCTGCCCAAGGTCAAGATCGAAGCGGCTGTGTCCGACGAGCTCGTCGACCGCGTGATCGAAGCGGTCGAGGGCGCGGCCCGCACCGGCAAGATCGGCGACGGCAAGATTTTCGTCTACAACCTGGAGCAGGTGGTGCGCATCCGTACCGGTGAGACCGGCAAAGAGGCGCTGTAAGCCCTCCATCCATCAAGAGAACATCAACATGAAAAAACTACTTGCCTCCCTGGCTTTGGGTTTGAGCCTGTTCACAGGCGCCGCCGCCGTGCTGGCCCAGGCCCCTGCCGCCGCTCCCGCCGCCTCCGAAGCCGCTGCACCTGCAGCGCCTGCAGCGCCTGCGGCGGCCGCCACACCGGCGCCTGCCGCAGCGGCCGCACCTGCGGCTGCCGAAGCCGCAGCACCTGCTGCGCCTGCGCCTGTTCCCAACAAGGGCGACACCGCCTGGATGATGGTCTCGACCATGCTGGTCATCCTGATGACCATCCCCGGCCTGGCGCTGTTCTACGGTGGCCTGGTCCGCAGCAAGAACATGCTGTCGGTGCTGATGCAGGTCATGGTCACTTTCTCGATGATCGTGGTGCTCTGGTTCATCTACGGCTACAGCCTGGCCTTCACGGAAGGCAACGCCTTCTTCGGGGGATTCGACCGGCTGTTCATGAAAGGTGTCTGGGACAACGTTGCGGGCACTTTTGCCAACGGCGCGACCTTCAGCAAGGGCGTTGTGATTCCTGAAATCATCTTCGCAGCCTTCCAGGCCACCTTTGCCGGCATCACCTGCGCGCTCATCGTCGGCGCCTTCGCCGAACGCATGAAGTTCTCTGCCGTGCTGATGTTCATGGTCATCTGGTTCACCTTCAGTTATGCGCCCATGGCCCACATGGTCTGGTTCTGGATGGGTCCTGACGCCTACACCGCCGCCGGTGTGGCCGAAGAAATGACCGCCAAGGCCGGTTACATCTGGCAGTCGGGTGCGCTTGATTTCGCCGGCGGCACCGTTGTGCACATCAACGCCGCTGTGGCCGGCCTGGTCGGCGCCTACATGGTCGGCAAGCGTATCGGTTACGGCAAGGAAGCCATGGCACCGCACAGCCTGACACTGACCATGGTCGGTTCGGCCCTGCTGTGGGTGGGCTGGTTCGGCTTCAACGCCGGCTCCGCCCTGGAAGCCAACGGCTTCGCCGCCCTGGCCTTCATCAACACCCTGGGTGCCACGGCAGCCGCGGTGCTGGCCTGGTGTGTCGGTGAAGCGCTGATGCGCGGCAAGGCTTCGATGCTGGGTGCAGCTTCGGGTGCAGTGGCTGGCCTGGTGGCGATCACCCCCGCAGCCGGCAACGTCGGCATCGGTGGCGGCCTGGTCATCGGCCTGATCGCCGGTTTCGCCTGCCTCTGGGGTGTCAATGGCCTGAAGAAGATGCTGGGTGCGGACGACTCGCTCGATGTGTTCGGCGTGCACGGCATCGGCGGTATCCTCGGCGCCCTGCTGACCGGCGTGTTCAACTCGCCAAGCCTGGGCGGCCCCGGCTATGTGGCCGACTGGGTCACGGTGACCATGGTCACCGCAGCCGACTACTCCATCGTCAGCCAGGTCTGGGTCCAGCTCAAGGCGGTCCTGATCACCCTGGTGTGGTCCGGCGTGGTGTCCTTCATCGCCTACAAGGTGGTGGACCTGACCATCGGCCTGCGTGTCAGCGAGGAAGACGAGCGCGAAGGCCTCGACATCACCTCCCACGGCGAAACCGCCTACAGCCGCTAAACCCGGTACACGCCGCAGCTGCCTGGCAGCTGCGGCAGGATTTGAAATAGCGAGAGTCTCCTTTGGATGTTCGGCCCGCCAGAACTTCGGTTCCAGCGGGCCATTTTTTTTGCGCGCCGCACATGCGTCTCTTTCAGGCAGGGGCCGCGGCCCCTTTTTTCCACTGCACAATGGCGGCAGGAGACGCCATGAACAACGATTTCATCACCCTCTCGGAAAACGGCCTGCGTTGCGAGATCAAGCCGGCGCTGGGCGGGTGTATCACCGGCCTGTGGCTGGACGATGTGCCGGTGCTGCGTTCGACGCCGGCTGCGGAACTTTCCACCGTCCGGCTCTCGGGCAGTTACCCGCTGGTGCCGTTTTCCAACCGCGTCGGCCATGCCACGCTCAAGTGGCAGGGCACCAGCCACCCGCTG
>LNFM01008299.1_pt1 | contig 15747 bp, 13 predicted proteins | sample 596031 | NCBI WGS metagenome assembly LNFM01 (sample SAMN04254537, study PRJNA301005) | activated carbon metagenome | isolation source: dual media filters at the Ann Arbor, Michigan drinking water treatment plant | place: USA: Ann Arbor | reverse complement strand
CTTACGGCAACTATCCTACTGATTATCGTGCAATAAGTCGTGCCTAGGTTAGATGCAAAACAGATGATGAAAATCACTATGAAGAATAATATTAACAAAGTGCTTTGTGCTAAGTCTTGAATCAAGGCTTTTCTGTTCATGATGCAAAGTATCTAAGTATTTTGTAGTACTAATGAATAAAACAGAGTTGATTGCAGCAATCGCAGCTCAACCATATAATCCCCAAAATGGACATTCTCATTTTCAAATTCCCAATTTCCTATTTGAAGATAATTCGTCTAGAATAAGTTCGTATTGGCGCTCACGCTCTATATTTATCATCTGATTTAAAAAAAGTAGAAAATATAAATCAGACAACAACAGGCAAGGGATTACAGCGATGTATTTGAATTATCTCTATAATTACTGTTAAACGGCACAGTAGCATACATGTCAGCCATTCGAGATCATATGGAATTTTTCTTCACGTATCCGCTCTGGGCTAGAGTCGCACTGTTTATCCTTCTCGCGTTCTTCGTTCTAATCTTGTTATTCGTGTCTAGAAAGTCCGATGAGCCTACGGCTGAAGAAGCCTTTGTAGTTAATCCCGTACAAGCTCAAGGAAAGAACATCTACATACGCCTTGAAGATAAAGTAGCTAACCCTACAACCGAAACTTTTTTTATAAAACTACAATTCGACCTGTGGTCTAAATATAAAGTCACAGTAATAAATGTCGATCTACAGTATGCCGTACCGGCAATGCCGGTAGAAAAGAAAATCGCATTCGATGGCAAAGCTGATGACAAATACGAACCTTTGGATGGTTCGTTGCGTTTCGTTAACCGTAAAGAAATTGCGGAAAACAGTCTCGTTAATGTGTTTGCCTCTCAGCAATTCATGGCGAATTACAGCACCACGAAAGACTATGATATTGTGAATGTGGATATCGAGTTTTTAGGAGAAAAATGGCACGGTATTCGCGTCTTAAAAATTACGGGGCAGCTTTCAACTCAAGGGAAGTTGATTAACGTCAAAGCTGACATTGTTAATGAAACACTGAGAACACACAATTAAAATTACCGTTTAGCAGTGTTTGCAATGGTCGGCCGCAAGCAGTCACCTCTAAAATGCTGGTTGCATGTACGCTTTGTAGTGGGTGATTACCACTTAATCGTGGTTTCTTTATTACCAAACGCTTCTAGAAACGCATAGGGGAAATTTGCCGAGTCAAATGGTTGCTCAGCTAAACTAGTAATTGCTTCTTCAATTTCTACTGCGTTCAAGTGTTTATTCTCTCTGGTTATTATCAATCACTAAACTTATTGGTAGATGTACCGCAAATATTTCTTACTTCAAACCGCAGCTATTTTGAATCTCACATTAATTGTTCAATTCTACCATCTAGGCAATTAGCGAAATGTCATACTAGCGACTAAATAACAGGGTATTGAGGGGGCGGGTACATTTAGTGAACCTTCATTCAGGGCTAACTTTTAAGACTGCCGACTGCATTAAGTATTTTTGCTATTACCTTGGCGTGACTTTCAGTTCCATCCCAAGCGTTACTTAACGCATCCATTAAGACATGATTGTGTGACGGGTCAACTTTATCACCAACTATTTTTATTTTTGCATATTTGCATATTTTATCTACGTTTTTAGAGCGTCTTTTAAACTTACCAGAAAGTATCAGTGATACTTGAGATTGATTAACTTCAGTTTTTTCAGCTATTAGAGGCTGTTTTATGCCAGCCTGTTTAAATTTCGCAGTTAGTTCATCGGAAATAGACTTTGGCGTATCTATGCAAGTTGACTCTTTCATATTTGCATTTTTGCATATATTTTGGTAAAATTGCAACATATAATTGCATTAAGAATATTCAACGCAATATGAAAAATAGCTATTAGAAATATAAAGATGCGATATACTCCTAACGTGATTTCTTACTTTACATCGCAAGCAGGCAATACTGCAGAGACAATTTTTAGACAGCCGACCAATGGCCCTGAGCTAGACATTGTTAACATGTATTGCGAGGAGCACCTTGCTAGCCTGGGTGTAAATGAGTCGTTATCTATTTTTTTAGAGCCTAAGCTTAATACTGGCTTTCCTGACATTGTTGCGGTATTTTGGGATAAAGAAGTATCACATACATGGCCTGAAGCTCGCGCCAACCTTACATCCTCTGATATGGCCATAGTGCACCATGTAAATTTGGTAGGCCAGATACCGGTAGAGCGGTTAGTCAAAAGATTTGGTACTCGCAAAACAAGTGGAATGATGCTTCGATTGTCAGACTCACAAGTAGCTGAAGTCAAATCTGATGAAATTTTACGCAAACCTTTAAGCAATACCTTCGCAGTAAAACGAATCGTTGCAATCGAGGCCAAAGTCAGAGATTGGAGCAAAGGTTTAGAGCAGGCCTTTCAAAACACTTTGTTTGCCTCCGAATCATACTTGCTCCTAGAATCATTACCGAACTCCCAAAATTTATTCAAAAATGCAGAAAGACTGGGCGTTGGCATATTGGATAAAAACCGATCCGTCACACAACCTTACCTTAAGTCAAAAGTAGGATCATTACCTACCTCTCATGCTGCTTGGTTATTTAACGAGTGGGCGTGGAAGTTCTCAAATAATCTAGAAGGTTAATGTCTTCACAACCCTATAGCTTGGATGTTCTAACACAACAACTAACTAGTTTAAACGGGTTTGAATATGTAGCGACTGGCGGACAAAAAACCGTCTATGCCGCAAACCATCAGGAACATGGTCGAGTTGCACTTAAATTACTTATTCCAAGCTCCAGCCCAGAGAGATTTGATAGAGAAATTGCCTCTGTGAATGCGATTGGGAATGGCAGAGTTCCCCAAGTCTACGAATCCGGCAGACTAATTGAACCATATCATGATCATTTATGGCTTATAGAGCAGTGGGTCGATGGTGTGTCACTTAAAGATAAGTTAGCACAAGGCCCAATCTCGAATGCACTTATTTTGCAGATTGCTTTTGACATGTTAACAGTGCTAGTCGAGGCTGAAGCACATCAAATTGTCCATCGCGATATCAAACCAGACAATATTCTTATTGCACCAGACGAATCAAGTTGCTGGCTCGTTGATTTCGGCATAGCGCGTCACTTGGGCAGGACTTCATTGACGGCTGGATTCATGCCTCATACACTAGGATATGCCCCCTTAGAGCAATTAAATTGTCTCAAGTCAGAGATTGATACAAGGTCCGATTTATTTTCATTAGGTGTGACGCTTTATGAGTGTATTGAAGGAGTAAATCCTTACACAAGTGGTGTAACAAGTGTAGACGAAGTCATTCACAGAATGAACACAGTAATTTGCCCAGAAATTAGCCGTCTAGTAGATAACAAGGGTGATTTGAAAAACCTAATAACAAGTATGACTCGCCAAAAAAGAATGCACCGTATATCAACTGCAGCCGAGGCATACGGATGGATGCGTGAAATATTTGATATGGGAGCTGTTTGAGTGCAGATTTGGCTTCATGTAGAACGCATACTTAGTCGCCATTCAAAATATCTAAACCAAAGTATTAAGGACCTAACAATGGAATTATATTTACAGTTTGGTTATGGAATGATGGAACACAGTCGTTCACTAATAAAGTATTGGGGTAGTGGTACTGTCATATTAAGTCCAAGAGACCTTAATGAGACTCAACTTGAAAGGCTATCTAAAGAAACTATAAAATTAGGTGGTACCGTAGTATTAGACCCTCAACTATACAACCCAGTATTAACCAACCACGATAGATTAATAGTTCATTCATTCTGGCCAACTTCTAGTATATTTCCAAATGGACCAGAATTAAGCAAATGCCTAATAAATCTAATCGATATTAATCAGCGAATAGGTGCTAAGCAAATCATACTGCCAGGCATGATTGCAAAGCGTGTTGACGATGATTGGTTAGAGTCTCAAAGACAGGTAATTGAAGAGTCACAGCGTTGTGACACAAATGGCCTAAGCACAATTATGACGGTGGCGCTAAGTTATGATGCACTTAGAAATGATGATCAAGTTCAGCTATTGCTTGAATCATTGCCAGAATGGGATGTGCCATCAATCTACTTGGTATGCGAACATCCCAATGGCGATTATTTAGTAACTGATCCTGGATGGCTAGCAAATGTTGCAGATGTAGTAGCGGGAATAAGATTAGCTGGTAAACAAGTTATTGTAGGCTATTGCAATCACCAGATGCTTTTAGTGGCGAGTTCAGCAGCAACTGCAATTGCATCCGGAACTTGGATGAATGTCAGGTCATTTAATGAAGAAAAATTTATATTACAAGATGATGATGAAATTAAACAGAGATCGATTTGGTACTACGCCCCACATTTGTTTTCTGAATACAAAATAGGTTATCTGGATTTAGCTAAGAAAAGTGGAGTGCTAGATAACCTCCGAACAGATGATGTATATGGTAGTAATTTCGCAGACGAGTTATTTACAGCTCCACAGCCACAATTAGCAGGCTTTACTGAGCAACAGGCATTTCGCCATTATTTACAATGTCTTCACCATCAAGCAACAAATTCGGTTAAACAGACCTTTGATGAAACTATCGATACTTACGTAAAACAACTAGACCAAGCGGAAGAAGCGCTTAAAGTCCTTCATGCAAAAGGTATCAAAGGACAAAAACGAGATTTTCTAGAATCTATAGATGCTAATCGAGGCGCAGCCAGCTATTTGATTTCAAATAGAGGGGCTGTATTACGCCGTAAATGGCCTAGTTTGATATCTTAAGGAATTTGATTGCCAACAATACATGTAACACCATTTCCACAAGATACACCTTGGCAAGATTTTGAGAAAATGACCTTGCACGCAATGTCTCTTAAATGGGGAAGTCCTAATCTGCAGGGAGAGGGACGTCCGGGACAAGGCCAGGACGGGGTAGATATATTTGGCTCTGATTATTTAGGAAGACCAGTAGGAATCCAATGCAAAAAATATAGTGGTGTATTAAAGATAGATGTTGTTCAAAAAGAAGTGAAGCTAGCAGAAGCATTTAAAGGAGCTACTCTAAATTGTTTATATATAGCTACGACGGCACCCCACGATGTGAAATTGCAAAGAGCAGTGCGAGCTCTTTCCGAGGAGAGGGTGAAGGAGGGAAAATTTGCAGTAGGCATATTATATTGGGACGATATTTTTACAGGATTATTGTTAGACAACAACATACTTATTAGCCATTTCCCCTATTTAAAGTTTCCTGACCCAACTATCGTTAATTCAACTAAGGCAAATAAACTCTCTGCTTTTATGCTGGGTTATTATGGAAGCTTTCTATTAGATTATCTTGAGCTAGTCTTTAGTGAATTTGGATGGATGGCACAACAAGATCCTGAAGAAATACGGACTGTACTCAGGATTATTAGGCAGAACTGCAAAATTGCACCAAAAGAGCAAGTTGTAGAAATAACGGCTTGGATTGATGAAATAGAATCAGAGCTTTTTATGGCTAAGCCCAAAAAAGATTGGGAGAAAATTAAGTTATTGTCAAAACGAGTAAGGGATAGGAGTAAGTATTTATCTTCACTTCTAGAAAATTTTGAAACCGCCAGTTTTATTGAGTTGGGTCTTAATATTGGGGCAGTGAATTGGACTGATGGCAAATTTACAGAAGAACTAGCAAATAAATTAGCCCAAAAAATTTATATGTTATTAATTGGTGCAACTACTATGCTTCCTAAAACATTGGACCGAATAATTGATAAAGACTGTTACACAGCGGGTCCAGTACTTTATAACTTTGTGGACAGAGAACTTCGCTGGGGTGATTATTAATTACGAGATTGGTAGATATATAACAATCCATTAAACTTTGTGCTATATCAATGATTGTTTATATTGGATTTCAGAAATATTATTAGACATCAATTCTTCTTTCCATAATGTCAGCATTTCTTCAAATTTAATGATGGCTTGAGCAACGTCAGATCGACCAGCAGATATAGATTCTTTAAGGTCATCAATGTTTAAACTCATGCTTTCATGAATTTGACTTAGATTCCATATGGTTTGGCCAATATCCCAAGCTTTAGCCTCTTTATAAGCAGCATGAATATACCTCATAAGCGTTTCATCATTCTCATGTTGGGATAGGCTGCGCATCTGTTGTAATACAATCAATTCCGATGGAGCAGTTAATTCTCTTCTTTCGGCAAACTCCCTAATACCAAGTAAAAAGTTATAAGCCAAATCTGTAAAATATCTATGTCGAAACATATGAAGGCAAACTGTAGAGTCTAAGTTTGCAAGTTTGGCGATATCATGCATTTCATTGGTAAGGGTGCTTTCAGCAAGTGGTTGACCAGCTGATGAAATGAACAGAAAGCCGCTATCATTTTTCTTACCTACTTCATTTCGTATAAGACTCGCACGAGCTCCATTGATAAATGCAACGACTGGCTCAAGCCTAGATTTTAAAATTGGGATTGCTCTCCACTTTTGACGTTTTGGAGATTTAGCCACATTTAAATTAAGTATCCCTTCTTTATAAGCTAAAAGGATTGCCTCAGTTTTAATTTTAGCCATTTCAACACGACGTGCGCCAGTGGCTCTTGCTAGATGAAGCATAACAGCCCGTCTACGAATAATGTAGTTACTTTGATTGCTTTTTATATTTGCAATAAATAGCTTTTCTAGATCATTCGAATTAACTGGTTGGCGTATCTGATGTGAGTTTCGAGTTGGGAACGAGGTGTGAGACCAAAAATTAAAAGATCTGCCCTGAGACCTATAATTCCCTCTATGAACCGTTATATTGCAATTCTCGTGTACTTCCCCAACTAGATGCGGGCATGAAAAAAAGTCTTGGTACCAAAATAGAAACTCTAAAACTCTTCTGCCAATGTTTAGAACTTGATTACTTTTTCGTAAATGCCGTAATGTGCCATGATTATCTAAATCTTTCTCATCATTGAGTTGCATAATAAATAATGCAAATTTATTATCATCCAATTCAGAAAATGCGACCCTCTGTTGAGCACAAAATCTTATGAATGGACTTAAGTTTTTTGCATAAGTAAGTAAAGTACCTCCTGAATTAGAGGAACTCTTTCCTGCTTGATATTTATTATTTAGGTATAGAGTGGCTGGCCAACATGTGAGTCCGTTTGGCCAAACAAGAATAGGAACAGTTTGAGCGGATTTGTTTTTTACCTGACCATCAGGCAAAATTAGCCCAGGTAATTCATAGTCCTTACTACTCAGAAAATATAATTTAGTTTTCTCCGGATATTCCAATTTTACTCATCCTTCACTAAAGTCAGTGCTGGTGCGCCAGGTTCGCCAAACCGTCTTAGATGTTGATCAAGTAAGCGGAATTCATTGTCAATATTTATATTTCCAGCTTGTACTTTCTGTAAATGCCTACGATATAAATTCAGCAATTGAGTATATTTTTCAGCCATAAAAACATGACTATTAATTAAATTTTGTTGGACTTTTTCTAGCTCATTAATTTTATCCTGGTAGTAAGATTTCGAATTCTTCTTTTGAGTACGGTTCAGTTTGAATAGATATGCCTCATATTTTTCTATGGATTGCTTGCGTAGAAGATCTAATTCATCAAACCCATTTTTCAATATTCTGTTGCATGTCATCTTCAGGGTATTCAAAGACATGGATTTTATTCCGAGATCATCTATCGCAATTCCCGCAAGCTTTGATTGAGCCTTGCAGGCCTCTATCAACTTCTGATTTGCATCTCCCGGATTGTCAATCAATAACTGAAGAGCACTGACTCTTGCAAGCAATGAAAGCTCATTGGATTTCATGGCCTCAATACGATGTCTAGGGGTTTTAGGTTTGTTCATCGCTACCTCACCTTTTATTTAAGAGCCAAATTAGATCGTAATTGTTGCCGTTTTCGTCGCGAATAAATTTTGGTTCAACATCCAAATCATGTTCAGAAATCAGATTCTCTATAAAATTTTCTAAATCACTTTTTTCTACAAGTTCAATATTGGTTTTATTAAAATGTGTTAACAACAAATTCTTAATTTCCGAAATCGCCGCTTCATTCTGATCGGAAGTTGGTTGCCTGTTTTGCAATACATCTACTGCATATACTGCTTTAACCTGCTGCAGCTCTTTATCATGACCTTCAAAGGATTCTAAAATGTAGGACCAAGTTTGCTCAGTTTCTGCATGGCCTAGATACCATCCCAATGTGTGTAACTCACCCAAGCCCATTTTATAAAAAAAAGAGTAAGCCCAGAATCTTCTAAATTGATGCGAACGAAGATACCAGCGCTTACCTTCACTATCCAGGGGTATCTCAATATAGTCACTGAACACGTCTAATACTGTTTGAAAGCGTGTCTTTGAAAGGGGTTCACACGTATTTAAATTGGCTGTAAATCCATAAAACAAATCTTCACTTTTGAGATTATGTATCTCTTGCCAAGCAGAATTCAGCCGGCGGATCAATGTAATGGCTTTTGCTGCGATGTTAGGTATACACCTTGAGGGTTTACCTTTTAGATTACCAAAATTATCTTTGCCAAGATCAAATCTCAAATACCATCCTTGACCAGCAATTTTTTCTAGACAATTGTTGCTTAAAGTCCTTATCTCTACCTGTCTACGTGCAGCGGTCGTTCCAATGATAATAATGACGCTAGCAAGCAGGAGTGTAAGTGCATCCTCAAGTCCCATATGATCACGAACTACGGCAGCACGTGCGTTACCTCCATGACTATTAAATCTTTGCAGTGAACTGCAACGATAGATATCGCCAAGTTGGGTAATGTTTAATCCTGCAAGTGCTTTAGGGGAATCTAGCAAGCTTGGAGCGTATTTAGTTGAGTATTCTGTATAGAACTTTAATGATCGTTTGCCTTTGAAAATATCTCCCCCTATCTCCTTAAGTTCTCTTCTAACTTTGAGTGCCGTGTCAACCAAAGCTTCCCCATAGACCAGCACATAATGAATAGCCTCGCCCAAGGCGTGCATCGCAATTTCAGCAGGTATTGTCTTGGTTCTACCTTTTGGAGTAAGCGCGATGTGGTTTGAAAAGTTAAAGTTGAGACTTTTAAGTACGATAGGGGGAGGTAGGCCAGAGTCTAGATATAGTGAAATTAGATGAAGCTTTTTAAAGGTTTGCGTCCAACTGTCATGTGAAGTCTCAGAAACTATTATTTCATTCTTCGCTTTTTCATGAAGATATTGCTCACCAGAGGTTAAATATTCACGAAAATTTGTTGCTGTAAAATCAAGAGTTTTAGTATTTTTAACGGCATAAAATGCTCTAAGCTTGATTTGCAATTGGGGGGATAAGGTGTCGTATTTAATTTTTTGATGAAGTACCTCCTCAAATAAATTTTCACACTTGAGTCTCCCCTTATCAAAAGAAACGTTGGAATAATAATTGTTTTTTTGTAGCCAGGCTCTCAATAGCGAAGTGTCAACTTCACTAAAAATTAGCCATGGTTTCAATAAAGGGTCTACATATCTAAGTTCATAGGATTGTTCAATATTCTTATTTAATTCATTCAACAAAACAGCATCTTTTTTGATGTTAGATAGTATTTCAGTGAAAGCAATTGTCAATCTGACATCTAGATTAAGTAGTTGTGTTTTACCACCAAGCAAAGAGAGAGGAATGAATTCATTTTGAAGATCGTTTGTATCAATCAATTCAAAAAGTCGCTCTCGGGGATTAAATCTCTTTTCATGTAAAAACGTCCATTCCGCAAGGGTCATGATCCTGTTGAAAAATTGGAAATGGTAACTAAAGTTACAGCGTTTGCTTATGCGGCGGTGTGCTAAATAGAAAACAATTTTTTTAAGTTTATTAAGTGCATTTCTATAGTCATTAGTGATTTGATAGTTAAGGTGACTCTTAGTCGTTATTCTGCTATTTTGGCTTTTAGACTCAGTTCCATTGGAGGTGAGATAAACGCCGCTTGGCATGATTCGATGCCAATCAAAATATAATTCTTCATGACCAGGATGTTTGATATGCCATTTGTTATCATAAAAGTTACTTAATAACCATGGTGCGGTTAACTCTTCTTCATGATTGATTTGAATATCGTTTAGAAAATATAAGGAACCCGAGTATTTTGGACCTGTTAAATTATTAATCGCCATTTTCAATTCTGCACTCTAAAGTTTAAAGTCGTACGTAATTGAGTTAGGCGATCTAAAGCTGATTTATAAATGGATTTATGTTCGATATTTTCATAATGCGTTGAACTAAGAATGATGTGAAGTTTGGCAGCAAGATGGTTCCAAAAAGCAGGTGCAATACCGGTAGTATGGTTTTTTATTATTAGTTCTTTTGGAGATAATTGGGCTTCTTCAACGCACTCGACGTATCTGAAGAGGGCTGCCAATCCAGTTTCTGAGATCGGGATAAATGCACTATCTTGAAGTTCAACTGCAATAGATTCAGATTGGCTATTATCAGCAGTTAATGCAGAAATCTTTTTATCCAGTACCCTTAACAAAACATCAGTTTTGTTAGATTCAATTCGAATAAAGTTTATGATAAACAACTCAAGCTCTTGATGAGTGGCGAAATCAACGGCATCTAAAATATTTATTCTTTTATCAAATGCAGCAACAAACAGCATTTCATTTTGAAATTGACGTACTTTCCGCTCCCGCAAAAGATCTTTGATTTCTGGTGGTACATAATGACGCATTGAGGTACTTACCTGATGCCCCAAGGCTTGCGCTACTCTATGCCAATCCCCACCACTTTTGATGTATTCAATCACGGCATGAGAATTCCTTATCATTGAGTAACTTGTATGGGCTAAATGTGAGATTTCTTTATTGCGAGCAATAAACTTTTTAAAAGCCTTGCCTGTTGCACTTACACAGCGTAGTCTCAGAGGGGTAGCAACGACGGTATGGCTCGTTAATCCTATGAATAAGGCATCACTCAGCTTCTCGTCATGTTTCATCGCTTGGCGATAGGGTTCTGTGCGTTCTTTGAGGAATAACATCACTCTTTGCAGTCTAGGGTCAAGCAAGTCTGATTTGTATTCATTTACGCGACCTTTATCAACGATAGCAATTCCACAGTTGTTTCCCTTTTTTTGCAGATTTGATGCCTTCATTTGGATTACAGGCCCTAAATTACTAATTTCCCTACATTTGATAATGATTAATGTGACAAAGTAAATCAAACTTTCATGCGTAATAGTCCCTAAATATTTTTGAAGCATAACTCTGTCATATTTATGAATCTGTCTGACAACATGTGGAGCCTTCGAAATCACTTCATTTCGATTTACAAATCCACCAAGTCTATTCTTAATCCACCAAAGACAATTCGCGAGACCATTAGGGTGTGCCGTAGAAATTAAGCTCGTACCATAAGGACAACTCAAGGATATATCCCCACGCTTAACCACTTTTTCGATGATGACTTCGTCTTTGCTTGATGGGTCAGAAGGCAATTTTTTTAGAAGCTCGCTGTCAGCTTGACTGGCGATTTCGCACCCTAATTCGTAATCCGAAATTAGCTGTTCAATTTTTTGATAGCACACCTCCGCAATCAAATCCAAATTTGTTTGTAGATGGCATTGGAGCGCGACCAAATATTCTGACGTGGTAATTGCTAGGGATTCAGTTGTTACTATTTTTGAAAAGAAATTTGAATGATCGATTTCTTGAGGGGATTGACCTAAAATTTTTATTGAGTCAGATTTGGTGTTACGTTGAGAAAGGGCTTCTTGATTATGAAAAGGAATCTTGTACCAATCCCATTTAGGTAGGGCCTTTTTCTTTTGGCAATACTCTACAAAACCCCCGATGTTAGTCCAATCACGCTTTAGAGTTGAAAGCTTACATTTACTTGCTGAGGGGTTATTAGTAAAGAACCATTCCAAAAAAATCAGATGTAATTCATCTAAATCCTGACTATCGTCCAAATCGTAATCACCTATGTTTATTTTGAGTTGGGAAATACATAATCCCCATTTGGCAACCTGATGAGCATAACTAACCGGAGGAACAGCTCTGGTTTTGGAAAATGCTTGTATTTGATTTACTATCTTTTCTGCGAATACTTTGCCAAAAACTAGAAGCGCGCTGAGATTTACCGAGTAAGAAATGCTACTGTCCTTATTTTCCAATACAGTAATAATTCTCTCATCAGTAAACTCTGATTTTTTTGTGTTGTACATAATTTCAAATACTCATTTTTAGGTTAGTAAATGGTAAACACGCTCTTTAATTTATATGACATATGTCAATTAATTTATATTAACAATTAACCATGATATTTATCATTAAATACAAATGATTGCGTTAATTATAAATGTAAGTGAGTACTAAAAATTTCTAGGGAAATGCTCGAAGTGGGCGTAGATGTGCCCAACGCCAGCCTGATGGTGATTGAGCATGCAGAACGTTCGGGCTTAAGCCAATTGCATCAATTGCGGGGACGAGTAGGTCGCGGCGCGGCCAAAAGTACCTGCATTTTGCTATATCAAAACAAATTAAGCGAAACCGCCAGAGCCAGGCTAAAAGTGATTTTTGAAAGTAACGACGGCTTCGCCATCGCCCAAGCCGATTTGCATTTACGCGGCCCAGGTGAGTTTTTGGGTACGCGCCAAAGTGGTGTGCCCATGTTAAAAATTGCCGATTTAGAACGTGATATGGATTTATTAGAAGCTGCAAAGAGTGCGGCAGACAGCCTAATTAAGCAGTATCCATCAGCAGTAGAAGCACATTTACAACGCTGGATGCGCCATGCTGGGGAGCTGGTGAAAGTTTGAAGCAAAAACACAATCATTCCGCATGGCAAGTGAATCCGATATTGGCGGGGCGATTGAAGCCCTGGTTGATAGATAAAGGCTCACTCACTTTGCGTTTGCAAAAAAATTACCCAATTTTTAGGGTTAAGTCTTTGCGCGTTAATCACGCAAAGCCGATAATTGATGAAGCTTTCATGCTTAATTTACCGATATACAAGACAACATTAATCCGTGAAGTTTTGTTGTTGGGCAATCAGCAGCCAGTAGTTTTTGCGCATAGTGTATTGCCGCGAGCTTCTCTACGGGGCGCATGGCAAGGGCTGGGGAAATTGGGTAATCAGCCACTAGGCGCAGCTTTATTTGCCAACCCTAGAGTAAAGCGTGCACCACTTAGCTATAAAAAATTGTTGCCACATCAAGTTTTATACCAAAAGGCAACGCAACATTTAAGCACTAAGCCAGCATATTTATGGGCGCGGCGTTCGGTTTTTAGTTTAAATTGCGCTAATATTTTGGTTACTGAAGTTTTTTTACCGCAACTACTATCCTCATGAGTATACAACAATTCATTAAAAAATCAGATGCCTATGAGCGTTTGATGCGATTAGATAAACCGATTGGCATTTTATTATTGTTATGGCCAACACTTTGGGCCTTGTGGATTGCCAGCCGTGGTAAGCCAGATTGGATTGTAGTGTTGATTTTTGTGACAGGCACGGCATTAATGCGTAGTGCAGGTTGTGTGATGAACGATATTGCAGACCGCAAATACGATGGTTTGGTTGAACGAACCAAAAATCGGCCGCTGGCTACAGGTGAGGTGAGCGTTAAGGAAGCCTATTTATTGGCGGCTGGTTTAAGTCTGCTGGCTTTTTGCTTGGTATTGCTGTTTAACAAAACGACAATTTTATTATCGTTTGCAGCCCTATTTTTAGCCGCAAGCTACCCATTTACCAAGCGTTTTTTAGCCATTCCACAAGCTTACCTAGGCATTGCTTTTGGATTTGGAATTCCCATGGCGTTTGCGGCTGTTAATGATTATATTCCGCTCATTGCATGGATTTTACTTTTGGCCAATGTGTTTTGGGCAATTGCTTACGACACCGAATATGCCATGGTGGATAGAGATGACGATTTAAAAATTGGCATCAAATCATCCGCCATTTTTTTTGGCAAATTCGATGTGATTGCCGTGATGCTTTGTTATGCAGTGATGCTCAGCCTATTAGCTTATATCGGCCAATCTCTAGGCTATAGCCAATATTATTACTTTGGCCTTTTATTAGCGCTGGGCTTAGTGGTGGTGCAATATCAAACCATCAAAAATCGGCTCAGGCAAAATTGCTTCAAAGCTTTTTTGCACAATAACTGGATTGGTTTAACCATTTTTGCAGGCCTTGTAGTTGAGTATTATTTTAAATACTCATCTTAAAAGCTAATTTTATGTATTAAACCAAGCTGTTATCTAACAGGCGCTATTTATATTCAATTAAATTAAACTCAAATAACTCTGCATGTTCTTCCGCATGAGTAGCGTCCACTTTTGCGGCTTCTACCAAGGTTAACTCTTCGAGCTTTTGCAATTTGTCTGCTTTGCTCGCTGCTAATTTTGCATCTTTTAATTCTTTAATCGCCATTTTTTTCTCATCCAATTGAATTACATCTGCTTTGTTCACATTGCTTTGGGCAATGCCTCTTAATAAAATTAATTCCTCTACAACGCTTTTCTCAAAGCCCACACGGGTTTCAAGGCGGCTGTTGTAAATTAAGTCATCCAAATAAACTAAAGCGGCAGGCGTTCCCCATGCTTGTTCCAAACCTGTCATTAAACGTGGAAAATCTTCTAAATTTTGTTTTGGGCTGGCTTCATCATTGCTAAAACCGGCAACACGAATATTGAAGTGCTCTTTAAACTCAACCGTGGTTTGCTCATACATCGCTTGTAAATTTTCTCTTGCCAATAAATCCAACAAAAATAACCAAATAGTGACGGATTGTTTTGGAAAATCTAGTAAGTGATTCTGTAACAGCTGAATCGCTAAACTGGTGCGGCCATGTGATAAGAACACATCGGCATGATCCAAAATATTGTGTTCAAAAATATCTTCTTCAATTTGAATCGGGGCGGAAATGACTTGTGTTGCTTCAAAATCAATACGCTCTTGCTCTGCACTTATTTTTGTAGTCGCATTTGCTTCAGATTCAGGTTTGTTTTCAAACAAAGTATCTTCAAGTCCTGAATCTTTGTAATACACAAGGCTATTTGAATTTGCATCTAGCACGTTCCAAACATCATCTGCGTTATCGAGTTGTTGAGATTGACGACGACGGCGCCAGTAATCTGCAGCAAAATAGCCGCCAATTAATAAGCCTAAACCCGCTAAATATGGCCACCATTTTGTAGCGCCACCTAATAAATAGGATGTAGGCAAGTTAGATGTGGCTATTGGCTGCGACGTTTGCTGCTGTAATTTATTTTCGGCTTCAAGTGTGCGATTGCGGTCTTGCAAGCTGGTAATTTGTTGCTCTAAATGTGCAAGGCGATTACTCAATACAGTCGCTTCGTCTTCTATGGCGATAGTGCTAGCAAGTGCCTGTGGCGCAGTGTCAGCTGAGAAATGTAATTGCTTATCTAGGCGCAAACCAATCATATTGGCTTGATTGTCAGATACGCCGCCAGAAATGCTTAAGCGAGGCTTAGATTCTTTAGTAATTGGTAAACTAGCAGGCTTTTTTTCTGTATTAACACTTAAAACAATATTGTTGTTATTGACGGCTTTAGTATTTTTACTTTGTTTGGTGGCGCTGTTTTTCTTAACGCGAATAGTTTGGCTATTATTTGTTTTAATCGCTTTCGACCCTGCTACAGCAGATTTCTCAACAATGTTGTCGGCTATTTCAACACTATTGATGGATTCTTCATCACTTGGTTGTTGAAGTTCAGTGGTTAAAAGCGGGTCAATCAGCAATACATAATCGCGGCGGAAAGTGCTGTCAC
>LNFM01008297.1_pt1 | contig 15749 bp, 16 predicted proteins | sample 596031 | NCBI WGS metagenome assembly LNFM01 (sample SAMN04254537, study PRJNA301005) | activated carbon metagenome | isolation source: dual media filters at the Ann Arbor, Michigan drinking water treatment plant | place: USA: Ann Arbor | reverse complement strand
GGCCGGTGGCTTGGCGCGTCGGTCGGTCTGTTGGCCTGCCCGATACCTGGCTCTCGCCTGCGAGCATCTCTGAGGATGATCGCGGCGGCGCTCGGCTATCGGTGTTCGATCGACTTCGGCAACTGATTGTACAGCCATGCCGGGCAGAGGTATCTGGCACTTGTTCCGCCGTTCTTCACAGGCCTTGCATCTGCAGTGTGGGTAAGTGGGCGCCAGATGCTGAAACATCGAACGTGCTTGGTGAGACAGAGGCGGTACCAGTCACCTAGCCATTTGCGGGCCGGAAGCCTCAGCTAACTGCTGTCTGAAAGACTTACGGCGCCGATCTTTCGATCGGCGCCGTAAGTGCGTTCATGCCGCCCCCCTTAGTAGAGGCCAGCGTAATGTCCGGCCAGGATGGCGTAGCAGATGGCGAGGGTGGCGTAGACAAGGGCCATGGACGATTCTCCTTTCACCAATCACCATACTAGAAACAATGTTGCTTGTCGACCCAATATCTACATAAGAACGCATAGACACGTCAGATACGAAATCTCTGATGCGTGTGGCATAGGAACCTAGGGTCAACCTCACCCAGACCTGCGCGAGCGGCCGACGCTTGTGCGTGAGGCTTAGGCTGAGGCCCGGGAAGAGGCGGGGCTATGGCAGCGCCGGACTGGCGGCGTTGCACGCCGCCGCAGGGCTGCAGGGCTGCAGGCGAAGGGGTTGGTTGGACCAGGACGAGGTCAAGGAACGCCTGGCACGGACTGCCGGGCGGGGGGATTACCGGGGCAGGGCGCGGATGGAGCCGTCCAAGAGACGGGGACAAACGCAGCAAATAGCCGGATCAAGCGGGCGTCTGGCCGCAGCACGCCAGAGCCGCGTCAGAAGGACCAAAACGAACTAGAAGGCGAGCGCAAGCGGCAGCGCCAGCTTTGACCTAGAACGGTAGCGCGAACGCGATAGGGACCTAGGTTAGGAACATAAGCGCGTATATTCAACCAGGTCTACTTGCCTCGTCTTGTGTTGCCCTCCCTCAACGACAGGCCGTCCAGAATAAGCCTGAAGTAGTTCTGATCACTCTTTTCGAAGTTCTTGGGATACGTTGCTACCAACTTAAACATTTCGGGCGCGACTTTCGGAGGAGGAGGCCCACCCGTACCGCCGCCTACGCCACCACCTTCCTCCCAGAACGCAGGCTGCGTAAGCGAGAGAGGCTCCATCTCTGTCCAATCCGGAGTAATTTCAGGCCAAATGTCCTCAGACCACTCGATGAGGGTGGGGCTGATCTTGGGGGTTTCGGAGGACGAAACTATTTGCGCCCAAAATTCTGTGTACGCCGGGTCTGGGTTTGGGCCAACATCGGCTTGGAGGAGCCCCGCCCCGCTAAGCTTCTCAGTGATAAACTTCTCGTATCGCTTCTTAAGGTCAGACATCTTTACACCTCCTAGTGCAACTGTAGCGGAAAACCCGCATCGGATTCGATTCGACATGCGAAAGAGGCATTCGCCTCTTTGAGGCTAACAAGGCTAACTCTCATTGCTTCAAGATGATTCCTTCTGAATGTGCCCCAAGCCGCAGGATTGTCCCCAGCCTTATTGATCTGAAATAGAAAATCAGCGATATCAGAATCAATCCTCTCAAGTGCATCCTTAGTTGAGACTATATTTGATACTCCTGAGGCAACGTCAGTCGCAATCATAAGAGCATTTACGGCAGATGCCAGGCGGCCAAGTGCCTTTCCACTGAAAGACTTCGACTGCCCCCCGACGATAGAGGTCGTTAAAAGAACTCTATCTGAAAAATACCCAACCACAATCCTCTGGGCAGAGTCACTTTTGTTGTAGTAAAGTTGCAACCCCATGAAGCCGGTAGCGCTCAACACTTCGTATGTAATGACACCACCAATAGCTATAGGGGTGGATGCATAGATGGCAGCGATTCCCAAGCCAACTAAAACCGCACCCTTAGCGATATCAATTGCTAGGTTTACTTGCTGAGTGTCCAACTTGCTGCGTAATTCGGCTCGCGCGCCTTCGAGGCTGATGATCGAAGTCTTTGACTGCTGAATGTATGACGTCAGCACGCCATGTGGATTCAAAGAAAGTTCAGAGAGCTGAGCATCTACTTCCAGAAGCAAGGTGTCTACGTGGTCGCAGTTCCCTAGGGGAAGAAGAACTTCGCTTGAAGGGTTGTGTGCCAAGTACCATGTCATGTCAGACGGCCTCCTTCCTCAATGCTACCTTTCTGGCGCCAATTCTCTGGACCATGTGAGAGATAAGTGGCCGTACTACTGAGCAAGTACCGCTGTGTGCTAGAGACTGCCGCTCAATGTCAGTTGCCTCAGCGACTGGGAACGTACTACAGCTACCAAAGAAGGAGCAGTCTCTGCAAAACTGCATTACGCGCTCTGCAGCGCTTTCACATGAACGCTCTCTGCCTAGCGAACTCAGAATCGCCTCACTGGAGTCATGGAAAATATTCCCATATGACATTTCACGGTTGTAAGTGTCGGCGACCGAGTAAATTTGGCCGTCCGTGTCAACTATCAACACAAATTCCTTCTCAAACTTATTATAGACAAAACTGGAGCGGCTTGGGTTTAAGTGGTTTAATGCGGAAATGAAGTAGTCGTATATTGGATAGATTGGCATTGGGCGCCCATGGGAGAGCCAAAGATCCATTGTTGTGGCCATGAAATCTACTATCTCTGTGTCTTCTATCGCGTGCTTGTCGACCTGTTCTTGATTGTGGCTGCGATAGAATGGGAGTATTCTATATGGTATTTTGGATGCAGAGAAGAATTGAAATATCTCGTTTGGGTATGATATGTTAAATCTATTCAAGACAACGATTGCGCCAAATCGGATACCATGGCGCGACAGTGTGAACATGCCGTCAAGTATCTTTTCTTGAGCATCTGTCCCGCTTTTTGTAACGCGAGTCGTACCAAACAGATCAATGGAAATTGATACGTTATCGAGGCTTCTCAATAGATCGACATGTGGCTCAATACTCGTGGTTAGATTGGTCTGTAGAACATGCTTTTGTCTGCCATTTTTTAGTTCTGTGCGTGCGACTGCAAGAGCGTTGGAGAGGTACCCTTTTGGTAGCATTAGGGGTTCGCCGCCGTGCCAACATATGTGAGGATCTAGGTCGAAGCTCTCGGAGATTGTGCGAATTTTGGAGAATATGGTTGGGTATAGTTCAAGAGGAATGGAAGCCTTATTCCCGAGATCGCCGAATTCATAGCAATAGGTGCAGCGTAAGTTGCAGTACTTGCTGCACTTAAGTACCCAAGTCATGTAGCGCTTGTTTTGGGACACCTCAGGTTCCTCCTGAGTCACAAGGATAGCAGTTTGCTAAGAAATTTAAAGAGTTTGGGTCGAGTGATAGTTAGCCGTGTTCGCTGTCCAAAACAGGTCGTTTTTGTCCCTTCCCCCTGCCCCACCCAGCATCAAGGGCTTAGGGCGGACAAAACCCCATGACAAAACCTTTGCAGTTTTGGGAGGTTTTTGACACTGTGCAGCATGATCATCGGATATGCTCGCGTCAGCACAGAAGACCAGAACCTGGACGGCCAGCTCGACGCCCTGAAGGCGGCGGGCGCCGATAGGATCTTCGCTGACAAAATCACAGGCGCGGCGCGCAACCGGCCCGAACTGGACCGCTTGCTCGATCAGCTGCGCCAGGGCGATGTAATCACCGTAACCAAGTACGACCGCCTTGCCCGTTCCCTGCGCGATCTTCTCGACATTGTGGACACGATCCAGGCGCATGGCGCGGGGTTCCGGTCGCTGGCCGAGGACATCGACACCACCACGCCCGCTGGGCGGCTGGTGTTCCATGTCTTCGCTTCCATCGCCCAGTTTGAGCGAGAGCGGATTTCTGAGAGGACGAAGGAGGGGCTGGAAGCTGCGCGCAAGCGTGGCCGGGTGGGCGGCAGGCCCCCTGCCCTATCCGCCGATCAGAAGGCCGAGGTGCGCCGGATGCGGGACGAGGAACTGCGGCCCTTGCCTGTAATCGCGCAGCTTTTTCGCGTCAGCACGAAGACGATCCGCCGAGTCTAAATGAGTTCTAGGAGGCGCGGTGCGGCCTTCGAGAAATCATAGGAGTGTGTGGGCTGTCCGGCATTCAGCTTACTCTTGATGAACTCACTACGCTTTGCCCACAGCCTCTTTGCTGACCTTAACTGCGCAGAGGTGGCATCCATCAGTCGAGGCGTTACAGGGAAATCGAGGACATTGGCTTTAGTTACATGAAAGCCATCGCCGACAGTTCTCCAGTAAGCAAAAAACAGGTCTGAGGCCAACAACAGCAGCACGCGATGGAAGTCGTCTTGTTCCGCAAAGCGCAGACAATGTGCTCCACCGCCAGGTGTGTCCCGTATGCCGATGAAGTTCCTCGCTACAGCAGCGACGTACAGTTCGGAGGAGCCTCTTGGGTGCAGAAGATCTCCGAGGCGAGTGTAAGTTCGGTTTTCAGTCAAATACCCTAGGACAATCCTGTTCGCCGGTCGAGGAAACTGACCGTCAAACTGATAGTTGGTAACGTCGTGGTAGGTAGGCACAGCTTCTAAGAAGCTGGCACGATCATACTTGGACCACCTGTGCAGTTCAGTTGAAAGAACTCGATGGGTTGCAGAGGGCCGCAAGGTCAGGATTGAGCACCGCTGGCTGTTCGCCTTGTTCGTATTTGTGTGACCTGGCTTTCCTGACTTGAAAAGCGTGTCAGGGATGTTGTCAAAGTGCGAGAGAACGAGCTCTTGGCCGCTGGCTACCAGCATCTTTCGGAGTTCCTGGAAATCGCGACTAAACGCAACCGAGATTGGTAGAATGAAGTGCAGCGCGCCGCGTTGATCCGCATGGCGTAGTGCAATTTCTACGAAGTCCGCGAACAGATTCTTCCAGGGCGAGGACCCCGCAGGATTGCTCACAAAAGGAGGATTTCCAAATACCGTCAGAGGCTTACTTGATCGTGCCACCTCAACGCTGAGAAAATCGCCGCAAGTAAAGCTGACTTTCCCAAAAGTAACATGCCAGCGAGAACCAAGCGCTATCAGTTGCTCTTGAATGAAGGCCAGGGCACGCTTGTTAATGTCCACTACGCACAGTTCTATTTCCGCCACTTCCTGCGGGCGGAGACCCGTCAACGCTAACCGGTGCAGCAGGGCGAAGATCAGTGCGCCTGCGCCCGCCGCTGGCTCCAAGAAACGAGTTTGTCTGATGTAATCCTTGCTTGCAGACAGATCGTCTAGGCCATGAAACCTGAAGAACTCGCGCCAGAAGAACGTCGCAACGTCAGCTGGTGTATAGTACGAGCCGGACAGCTTCCGTCCATTTTCGGTCCCACAGGGCGACAGATACGACAGCTTCAGTTCAGCCTCTTCTGAGGCAATCATTAGTTTGCATAGATCGTCAACCCACTCGGATTGAGACGCCGCGCTCGAGGTAGTCGTCTCGAGGTCTGAGGCGAGCGTCTGCCGGGACAGAGTATCTTCTGCCATCGAGTGCAGCAATGTCATCTAGCCCCCTCCCTTGCTCTGTTTCACGCAGGTACGCTGCTCGTTCTTGGTTAAAGATCAGTGTCTGCCTTGGCCCAGGTAGCAAAAGAGCATCGTCGTAAAGACGGTGATGCTCTATGCAGAGGGCCAAACCATTCTGGACTGTGTTTGGGCTATCTTCCTCAGAATGTGGAACGATATGAGCGGCTTGGACCAGTGCCAGTTGCCGGTTGCAGATGCAGCAAGCCCTTTCGTAGGCGCCGAGAACTGCCTTCTTGAACCGTGGGTCTCGAGGGAATGCCCGGCGTTCATATATGAAGCGCTCCCGGACGCCTTCATCCGTAACTTCGAATTCACCGTTGTCCCCCAAGCCCGCGTCATCCAAGGCCTTGGTATGATCGCGGATCAAGCGCTGAACCGATGCTTCAGACGGGAGACGATGAAAGTGGTCGATGTTCTCTAGATAAAGACCGAGAGCCGAAGATGGCAGGGCGATTGCAAGGCTGTTTTCATCGAGGAACTTGGCGCGGAAGCTATGTACTGCAGCCAGGTTGGCCTCAACGCCCCCAAGTTGCGACTGCCGCGCGTAGACAGAAACAACGGTCTTGGCCTGCAATGAGAAAACGTGCCGGGGATCCCAAGCGACAAACGTCTTCCCGCCGGGAAAGAAGCCAAGGAAGGCGGCTTGCATCCCTTGGTCAACCCTAGATCTCTGTCGCTCGATCAGTCCCCGGCTAATTTGAATGCGCACTTCGTCATCATTGTCCCGAGCGTTGCCAGAGTCGTGGACATAGGAAATGTGTGTTGAATATGTTCGCTGATTCAGCCGAAGGACCGTAGGGTTGTGCCTGTCCACGATCCGAAAATCTTCGGAATAAGGCCCCAAGGCATCTCTGACAAAATTGTACAGAAGAGCGCCGTCTAACATCAGTCTATATGCTCCAGAAGGTGAGAGACCATACGTTCTCCGAGCAGGCACGGCACGGCATTTCCGATCTGCTTCTGTACAGACCGGCGATTTCCATGGAACTTGTACCCGCTGGGGAATGTCTGGATGGCAGCTATCTCGGGGACTCTCAGGCGGCGGCTACTCCAGTGGAACGGGCCAACCCAAGGTCCAGGCTGTGCAGCGATCGTGATGGACGGCTCGTCGGGATGAAGCTTGTGAAGAAAATTCCAGAACCGACCGCCAGAACGGAAGACACGCCCGCCATAGTTCTCTAGGTCTTTCAGTGCGATATAGTTCCGTCCGGCCGGTACAGCTAGCAGCTCCGGGTAGTAGGTTCCTTGGCTCGCATCCTCTTGATGCTCCGAAAACTCAGGACCTGCATAAGGTGAGATTAGCGGCCCAACGCCAACATATGGAGCGTACCCGTTTAGAAGTGCAGGCTTCGCCGGATCACCATGGGTCTGCTTGGGGAATGGTATCTTGTGTTTGCCTCCACGCACGCCAAAGACGAAAACCCGCTTCCTTTTCTGAGGAACGCCAAAGTCTGCGGAATTGGTTTTGAAAACAGTACAGGTGTAGCCGTGCGCCTCGGCATTAGCCACGAAGCCGAAGAAGGCGGCCTTGTTGGTTGGGTGCAGAATGCTCTCAACATTTTCGAACAGGAAGCCTGATGGCTGCATTTCGCCAAGCGCGCGGGCGAACTGTCCGAGCATGTTGCGAGGATCTTCTTCGATAAGACGATTGTCGTTCTTGACCCAATAGCCGTTCTTTGAGAACGGCTGGCAAGGCGGCCCGCCGATGAGGATGGACGGATCGCCTGTCCGCCACTGATCAAAGTTCACGGCCTGGATATCACGCTCCAGGACTACAGTCCCAGCATGGGACAAGTTCAGCCGCAGGGTTTGCGCCGCATCGGGATCGTTCTCGACACATGCAACAATGTGGGCACCGGCTTGAACCGCCCCCACGTCTAGGCCCCCTGCCCCGGAGAAGATACTTACGCAATTGACCAAGGCTTAGGCTCCGTTCCTGTTGTTTTCTTTTGTGTCCAGGTCCTTCAAGTAGACCTGCCACATTTGCTCGATCAGCTGGCCCTGTGTGAGTCCCAGCTTCTCAGCCTCGAGCGAAATAGCTTCACCAATCTGCGGCATAAGCTTCGGGTGCATCTGATAGGTGCGCGGACTTGGCTTGCGCCCTGGCCTCTTCCGTGGGGAGCGATCAAAGAAGCCGCGCGCTTCACCGACCTCATCCACACGCCGAACCTCTTCTGCGGAAGTCTCTTTGGGCCGCGCTGCAAGCCCAGATAGTCTATTTGAGACGCTCATAGACTGCCTCCGTGAATGCTTTGGCGTTCTCCAGGGCCTTGTCGATCTTGCCGCCTGTGACCATGGCAGGATTTTGGGCCATTGCCGTAAGATCCCCGCCAAATGCAAAGATCTCAGAGAAGGCCGCCCGTGAGACTAACGACGGCTCGACAACATCTATCCCTGCGCCGCGTAACTGCTCTTCGAGCTCCTTTTGAACCCGACTTTTTACCGCTGCATTCGTCTTTGTCAGTACGACAGCATGACGAATTTTGCGCCCCAACGCCTCTTCTTCCTCTCGCACGAGAGCCAGCGCTTCAGAGCCGATTTCTGCGTCCAGCGCTGTTGGCTGCATAGGGACGAGAACCAAGTCCGCTTGTGATATGGCCCGGCTAACCATCTGTGAGGCAACACCCTCAAGGTCAACAATCACGATCTTCCCGTCCCCGTCAGCGCCTCGGATAGCGGGGACAATTTCTGAGCGCCCTATGTTGTTCAGCAGTGTGACGCCGCTCGGTAGGCCATGCGCGGCCCACCTAGATAGAGACTTGTTGGGATCGCAGTCCAGAACCGTGACGTCCGCGCCCATGCGAGCAAATTCGGACGCCAGAAGGACGGCACACGTTGATTTTCCTACGCCACCCTTTGGGCTGGCCATGACAATGACAGGCATTGATCCAAGCGTACCTCACCTTAGTTGGGCAGACCATATCAGTTACCGGATTTATTTTCAACACCGGATTTAAATCCGACACCGGAATAATATCAGTTACCGGATTTATCTCCCATATTTATGGCCTTCCGCGCCGCTCGAACCACTTCTTGCAGAAGCCAAGGAAAGCCTTGTCTGGGTTCTTGGGGGCATCAAGCCCACCATCCGCCATCCAGCTGCGCCATTCACCTTCAAGGACATAGACATCCCAACCGGGAGCCATCATGCGTGCTTCCGTCAAGGTGTCGGGGTTCAGCCGCACGGATGCAAAGCTGGGCACTCCCACGGACTGTTGGTCTTCAATCATTGTCCCGCGATTTGTGAAAGTTACCATGTCGCCGTCCAGCTGGACGCCATAGTCGGGAATATGAGCATGCGCCTTGTCATGCTCCACGATGTTCTGGATCAAGCGTCGAAACTCCCGTAGGGTCGACGAAGAGCCGCATTTTCTCTGAAGAACGGGCAGGGTAATCCGCCATTCTTTCTTCTGGCCACAGTGCTTGCGCGCCAGTTCATATATGCGCCGCTCAATCGGCTTCCGCAGGCGGAAATAGTCGCGATGGAAGGTAAGGACTTCCTTCGCCCGGATCGCGTTGAAGACCCAATCCGAAAGCTGGACTTCAATTTCTTGCATCCGCCCGTCGCGGGTCTGTCGGACGATCCTTGCCCGGTCGATGATGCTGAAAATGTCGAGCTGTTCTGTTTCTCCGGTTACGATGTTGGTTTCAATCTGCGTACCCTGCAGCCGGATCAGAGCGCTTCTCAGTGCATCGTAACCACGGCCATCAGTGACGCGATTTGTTGCCTTCAGGAAGTCGTAAGCCTTCATTCTCAAGGTCTTGGAGGGTGTTTTGCCATCATTGATCGCGGCCATCAGCTGACTGATACAGTAGATGAGGACATCGCGGTCATGGATGGTTGCTAACCCCTCGGCGGAGGGTTTCACTTCCACAAAATTCTTGCCGGATTCGTCTTCGTATCTGCGGATGCGATGGTCAGGCTTCGTCGAAAGCGAGAAAATCGGGTGCGCCATAGAGGCCATGTCACCCTTGGGGGCGGCATCGAAAATATCACAAACGAAAAGGTCTGCCTGTTCGAGACGATCAGGCAGAAGCGGAGACTTTGTTTCGTTCGTGATTTCACCCACCATGCACCTACTTTCGTGATTTCACACACGCCGTCAAGGCCCTTCGTGATTTTACACACGGCAAGGGCGTTATCGTGATTTTACACACGTTTCTTCGTGACTCTGCACACGCTCTTTCGTGACTCTACACACAGGGCGTCCTGAATATTCTTTTTTTATCAAAAGTTTAGACGCGATTATCCACAACGTAACACAGATTCTAACACCATATAACACACACCCAAGCAGCCCTTTTCACTCTCACCCGGCGTAGAACACGCAGGCCTGTTTGCCGCTCTCTGGACCCCGCAGCCACTCGCCCCCAAGGACAACACAGGCGGTACCGTTGCCTGCAAAGAAGCGGGGCAGGGCGATGCTGAGACCGAGCACCAAGACCAACCCGAAGAGGGCTATGAACAGGGTGTGCTTTTTCCAGCGTTCCGCCTTGGCCAACTCGTCGCGCAGGCGCTGAAGAGTTTGCTCTTCGTGCCGGACCAGTTCGCCAAGGGATCGGCTGGCGTCCTGTCGATCGGCAGCGAAGTCGACATGCAGAACTTCCAGCCGGTCGAGAGTGACGGCCAATGCCTTGTCGATCTCGTTGCCAATATGGCGGCCATAGCGCTGCGGATCAGCATAGGCCTTGGCCGCCTGTGCGGCATCCCGGCTTTCAATCGCGGTCCTCTGAACCGCCGCAAGGGTTTCCCCATACTGATCCAGCTTTTCCGACATCTTGGCGACGACGACACCCAAAAGATCTACAGTTTCACTTAGCACGGCCAGGGATGGGGCAGGGGCGGCAGAACCGGACTTAAGCATTGTGACTTCCGTGATCGGGGATAAGCGATAGGTGTTCAGAGATCGGTATTGTACGATCAGGGTTCAGATTTAGGATTTGCAGGTTGCGCATCCGGTGATCGGTGCAGCCCGTCAAATTCCCTGTCGGCGAAGTAGCGCAGCTTGCGGGCGACCATCACCGGCTTGCCCTGGACGCGCAGCAGCTGAATATGGGGAGAAATCTGCATGATCTCGTCCGGGGTCATCAGGTCGCGCGCCGTGACGTTGTAGGAGGTCGAAGGCGCATCGCCGGGCTTGTGGCTTTCAGTCTGATAGCCGGTGGTTTCCCGCCCGATCATCTGGCTCAGCCATTTCGCCGTCTCGAAGTCGTTCACTCCGAAAGTCTGCAGCACGCCCGCGTTGGCCACGAAGGTATTGGCCCGCGCGCCGTAGAGGTCCTTCAGCTGGCTCATGTCCTGAAGGATCGGCCAGAGTTGCAGCCCATAGCCTGCCATCAACCCCATGGCGCGTTCCACCGCTTCCAGGCGACCCAGGGCGGCGAATTCATCGAGGAGGAACAGGGCGGGCTGTTTCAGGCGCTGTGAGCCTGCCTGAGAGGCCTCAGCGTCCCTTGCAATGTCCTGAAGCGCCTGTGCCACCAGAAGGCGCAGCCAGCGGCTGTAGGCATCGAGGCGGTTCGGGGGCAGGACGAGGAAGATCGAGGTCAGATCATGCCGCAGGGCCGAGAACTGGAAGTCTGAGCGGGCCGTCGCAGCCACGATGCGGGGGCTGTCGAGGAAATGGGTGTGGCGCTGCGTCGAAGACATCACCGAGGCCGCTTCGCGGTCGGATTTGCCAAGGAAGCGGTTGGCGGCGCGGGCGATCAAGCCACCAGCAGCGGGACTGTCCTGCATCAACTCCAGAAGGGCGCGGAATTTTTCGGGCGGCAGGGTCAGATATTCCCGCACCGTGGCGAGAGTTTTGCGATCTTCATCCTCATGGGCGACGGCGAACATGATCAACCCCGACAGCAGCGCCTTGGCCTCTTCGTTCCAATGTGCGTCTGACTGTTGGCCGGGTGGGTCCATCACTAGGGCTTCAGCCAAGGAGGCGGCATCTTCGCCCAGGTCGAGGCTTTCCACGTCAAGCCGCCCGAGGGGGTTGTAGGCCGAGGCGGGCATGCCGGTGACGCCGAAGGGGTCGAGGATGTGAACCGCGCCAAATCGCTTGCGCGCCTCGCCCGCGATCTTGGCGTTCTCGCCCTTGGGGTCGATCACCAGCACCGAGCGTTCGGCCAGCAGCAGGTTGGGGATCACAGTGCCCACACCTTTGCCCGCACGGGGTGGGGCGAGGGTCAGAAGGTGCGCAGGGCCATCATAGCGCAGCAACTTGCCGGTAGCGAGGTCGCGCCCGATCAGGAGGCCGTCACTGCCTTCAAAGGCCGCGCGTTCCTTCTTGGTGGCAAAACGCGCTGAGCCGTGGCTATCGCTTGGCCTGCGGCCCCAGAGCTTGATGCCCGTCCGGTTCGACCAGTCATTCGCCCCGGCGATCCAGCCAGCAATCAGCATCGGCCAGAATAAGACCCAGTGCCAGAGGGCTTCGCCCATCGGCACGTCCGACAGGATGATGATCAGGATCAGCCAGGCGAACATCGCAAAGCCGGTGGCGATCACCATCCAGACGAAAAACCACACCGTAAGGATCGGGGTGAAGACAACGAAGAGGGACAGCCGCGACAGCAGCCCCAGGGCCGAGGTTATGTATTGCAAGATGGGTCAGGTCCGGTTGGAAGGGCAGGGGGGAAGCGACGAGCTGCGCTCGCCCTTTACGATGGCTCGCTGCGCGAGGATGCCAGATGCCGGGCCCGCTTCTGCAGGCCCGCAGGAAGCGCGGAACCGGGAGTGGCAGACGGTGGGACGGCGGAAGGATCTTCTGCCTTGTTGGCGGGCTGCTTCGCATCCCAGCCTTCGAAAGCCTTGCGGTCCTGTTCACGGGGCAGGTTGCGGACCAGGCGCTCGATCATGGCCGCAGCGTTGGAATCCCGTTCGGCCAGATCGACCAGCGCGCCGCCGAGGATGATCTTGCGCCGGGTGTCCAGCTTGCGCGCCTTCGTCGCTTCCCGGTTCTTCAGCGCAAGGAGCCGGGCTTTGGCCTGGGCGTAGCGCTTCTCAGCGCGTTCAAGTTCTGTCTCAGCCATTCGTACCTTCACACACGCCGGAAATTCAAAACATCCTGGGGTTGAATGGAGCATTGACGGGGCAAGGTCAAGCGGGTACCCGTAGGCCTGTAAAGGTCAAGGGCGCACTTATGCAAACTCTCCATCGCCTGCGGCGCTTCCGAGATTTGCGTGCGGTCTCTCCGGGGGCATGGCCCCCCGCCGACGGCGTCCCCAGTCTGGCGCTTGTTGCGCCGGATCAGGAAGCGCGTCCCGCCTTCCCGAACCCATCCTGGCCAAGCCTTGCGCGGCTTGGATCACGCCCCGCTGTCCCTGCCGCCCTCATTGGAACTGGGCCCGAGAGCGGGGCGGTTCCGCGAGGGCGCCCGTGTCAGCGGGCGATCCGGTTCCGCCTATCCCGAGAGCGGGACAGGCGGCCGGATCGGGTTTGCAGCGCTGCGCTTGTCCGGCAAGCCGTGGACCCTCCTGGCGATGGTCGCGCGCATGCCTGGCAGGATGATCGCCAGCCCGTCGGCGTAGCTGCATATCTGCCAGATTACGCTTTGGTCTGCTTGCCCGGATGGCAGGCTGCCCACTTGCCCGTTTACCTGCCTGCCGGTTTGCATGTCTGGCAGTCCGCCTGCTTTTGCCCGTTGCCGGTTCGGTAGGGCGCGGCCGTGGCCAGCTATCACCTCTCGGTCAAGACGATCAAACGCAGCGCAGGGCGGTCAGCCACAGCGGCGGCGGCCTATCGGTCGGCCTCTGTCATCGCCTGCGACCGCGAGGGGCGCATGCACGACTACACCGCCAAGCGCGGGGTCGAGGCCTGCTTCATTCTCGCCCCTTCCGATGCCCCCGATTGGGCGCGTGACCGCGCCGCGCTGTGGAACGCTGCCGAGGCGCGCGAGACCCGGTCCAACTCTGTGACCGCCCGTGAGTGGGAGCTGGCCTTGCCGTCCGAACTGTCTGACGCCGCGCGGATCGACATAGCACGGGCCTTCGCGCAGCAGCTCGTCGAGCGGTATGGCGTGGCGGCAGATGTGGCGATTCATGCTCCGCACCGCGAGGGCGATCAGCGCAATCACCATGCGCATATCCTGACCACCACCCGTGTCTTGTCCGCCGAAGGACTGACCGACAAGACGCGGGTGCTAGACGCGGCCAGCACCGGAGGGCCGGAGATCGAGGCCATGCGTGGCTACTGGGCCGAGTTGCAGAACCATGCCCTGGAGCTGGCGGGGCAGGAGGAGCGCGTCGATCATCGGTCCCTAGAGGCGCAGCGCGAAGAGGTGCTGTCTCTAGGTGATACGTTGAAGGCCGAAGAGCTGGACCGAGAGCCGGAGCTGAAGCTTGGCCCTGCCGCCAACGCCATCGAGCGCCGCGAGCAGCTGATGGCAGAGGCCGAGGGCCGCGACTATGAGCCGCTCACCCAGAGGGGCGCGCGCGTGCATGCGACCCGGCAGGCCAAGGCCCTGTTCTCGGAAATGCGCGAGCGGCTGGAGCTTGCGCGCGATGCCTGGGCCGAGGCCCGGGAAGAGGGTCAGGGCCATGTCAGCGCCGGTCTCGCGGCCTTGCGCGCCGCCGCAGGGCGGCAGGCGAAGGAACTGGACCAAGACGAGATCAGGCAGCGCCTGGCGCGGATTGCTGGGCGAGAGCAGGGCGAGGAGCATGATCACGAGCCGGGGCAGGGGACTCGGAACATTCGCGGCAGGCTCGCCGATGTGTTGGGCAAAGCCAGAGCCGAAGATCAGGAGCGGGAAAAGGCCCGCCAGAAGGAGCGCGAGCTGGAGCTGGACGAAGAGCGCAGGCGGCAGCGCGAACTCGACAGGGATCTGGGCTGGGAACTGTGAGAAGGTTTGCGTTGACAAGAGAAACAATGTTTCCTATAGTTCGTATGTGGAAAATGTGTCTTCCTGCCGAATCGGTGGGACCCAGAGCAATCGAGAGTGGGTATGCCAAACAACACTGCAGCAGCGGAAATGGTCGATTCCCTGAAGAAAAAGGAGATCTCTTTCATTGAGGAGTTTCTCGAGGCAATCAATCGTGCCCGAGAAAAAGACCAGTGGCTCCAGGATGATGTGTTTGTAGAAATACTGTCAGTTGGTATGAGATTTGCTGCCCTGACGGCCGCTGATCTGTCTCGTGATGAGTCCATCAGCAGGAGTGCTGTCAGTAAGTGGGTAAATCATACATCTGTTCCAGCCTTCCCTACAAGGAAGACTGTCGTTCTTTGGATTGAGAAGAATCTGAAAGAGAGAGTTAATACTCTCCGGGGACAAGTGAATGCGCAACCCGAAAATACCGAACCGATCCCTGAACTTCAAGACGTAGCGTGAGGCTAGCATGGGCTCCAAGTACAAGACTCTTCGTTTCTGTGAATCCTCTTGGAATAGCTGGCGTTCAGCGCCAAGAGAACTAAGATTTCAGATGGCAAAAGCGCTTGGGGCCCTATGGTCTGCTGCCTCTCGAGGTGATCACAAGCCTGGCTGGCAAAATAGCTTTGGTACGGGGATACTCTCGCGACTTTTGGACTCGGTGCAATTTGTGCAACATGGAGTCCGCGTTGTGTATGGGACATTAAACAGAGAAATTAGAATTGATTCATTGGGAGTCGCTGGCCCTGATGGCGGCGATGGCGGTGGATTTTCTGAGGGTTACTCAAACATTAGAGAATTCAATTTTGAGGTTCGAATTTCAGAGGCTAACGGTGACGAAGGTGATGTAACGGAATCTATCGCCGCCGATATCATCGAGTGCAATTTGGACCGCTTCGCAGAGTGGTTTGCGTTTGTGCTTTCTGAGAATGGCGACAGTTCGCTTTTTCTCGAGCACTGCGGCTATGAGATTACGATATCGTCTGCCGTGGTTCTGGATAATGAATCTGGCAAACTTTCTTCGCATACTGATGGTCCGGCGACGAGTTCAATTCGGTTTCCGTGCCGAACTTTCAGCATTCGTCAATCAGTGACTAAGAAGATCGCAAGGAACCGCGTGCTTCTATTTAGTGACGTCGGTGGCTTTGGGCTTCGTTTGCGTCTTCTTTTCTTGGTCATCCAAATTCACCATGGCCGGTCTGTTGGCCTGCCCGACACCTGGCTCCCGCCTGCGGTCACCTCTGACGAAGATCGCGGCAGCGCGCGGCTATCGGCGTTTGGTCGACTTCGGCAGCTGGCAGCGTCGCATGACTTGGCCGCGGACTTTGTCACGGGCAGTCGGTCGATACTGCGGCCGGTGGCTTGGCGCGTCG
>LNFM01024287.1_pt1 | contig 15751 bp, 15 predicted proteins | sample 596031 | NCBI WGS metagenome assembly LNFM01 (sample SAMN04254537, study PRJNA301005) | activated carbon metagenome | isolation source: dual media filters at the Ann Arbor, Michigan drinking water treatment plant | place: USA: Ann Arbor | reverse complement strand
TCTATCCTCTAAGCGATCTGCTTCCTTTTCTGCTGGGTCGCTTGCAGAACAAGCCACACCGGTAAAAATAATTAATAAAATAGCGGTTATTGATATCGAAAATTTCTTAAATTTAATCATTTTTTAATCTCCAGTTGATTGAACTATTTATTGGAAGCTTCCATTCTTTATGGCGCATGAATAACTTCCTTGATTAGGATATTTCAATTAAGGACTTTCATCTGTGCGGTAGCATACCTTCGAAGATGGTAGGTGTGGGAATCATTAATTAACTTTTTAGGTTTAATCGGTTATATGTCGCGACGTAAAATAAAACTTATCATTTAATTCAAACTAAATTTAATCCAGAAAGGGGGCATAGCCTCCTGTATTTGTTTCTTTTGCTCTAAGAAACCTGCGCTGTTAATCAAATTTAATCAATAACCTACATAACATCGCAACAAACGAAAAACAATTGTATCAAATAGTTTATTCATTACTCTTATTGTTACTTTCGCTGTTTTTTTATCTGTGAGTAATTTCACTCGTCTCCATTATTTAATGTGGGTAGTTGCCTTACAATAAGCAGCTATAGGGCATATTGTTTTTCTATTTACTGTATAACCTATAGAAATTAACCACAAAAGGCACAAAACGGCTATTCAAACGTTATTTTCTAGCTATTTACAAGGGGCATATATACCGAAAAACAAGGTGTTTTGACCTATATACAGCATGATTTCTTTACCCTAGTGTAGAGTCTCTCAAAAGCTGCATGAATAGGGTACCCTCTTAAATTCATTCTATTATTGTCTTGACTGCGGGGTCCACTTTAATGGAACGATTCGGTAGCGATGGCGAAATGGCTTAGCGAAAAAGAGGGCGTTAAGTATCGCCTGCCAACTGAGGCGGAATGGGAATATGCCTGTCGTGCCGGTACACGCACACGCTATGCAAACGGCGACGATCCGGAATTCTTGCCGACACTCGCCAATATTTTCGATGCGGATGCCAAAGCATACTGGCCACGCTGGGTGGAATTTACGTTGTCAGGCCGTGATGGTTTTGCATTCGCCGCGCCTGTTGGCAGCTTTGCGCCTAATGCCTGGGAATGGGTTTCTGATTGGTATGCGGATGATTATTATGCCAGATCGCCTGTTGACGATCCGCAAGGGCCGCCCGATGGTGTCGTGCGCGTACGGCGTGGCGGCTCTTGGCATACCTGGTCCTTGTACGCGCGTTCATCCTATCGCAACTGGATTTCGCCGAATTCGCGCTACGTGTTGGTCTGGATGCGTTTGGTTCGTGAATTGCCAGGACGCTAAGGAAGCTCTGATTAAGTCCTTCGGCAGGCTCAGGATGAACGGTAATATATTGATTACGTTCGTGGTGAGCTTGGTGGGATCAAAGAAATGCGGTTAAAGTGATTTTAGCCGCTTTATGCAAATAATCAGCTCCGTTCACATGGAGTGTGTTGGAGTGTGTACGGATTGCAATCGCGCATTCAACAAGCGCGCCATCCCTTCTGCGCTTTGCCGCATCACCTGGTGATGATTCCATCTGAACACGGGTGACGCAATAGGCGCAATGAGATTCATCCACAACCGGTTGGTGCGAACATGCCACTGATAACGTACGACGGTGGCATTATCTTCGCGGGAAAAACCCCACCGTCCCGTTCCGATCACTTCACCGTTTGCCTGTCCTTCCAGAAGGGTGAGCGGCACAAAGCGGGTCATACGAATATCGAACGTAAAGCGATAGGGAATCCGGCCCTTCCAGGTAAAACGATGTACACTGCCAATCCCATCCGCATCGCCAGAAGCAAGTTTTTCTACTTTCTCGACACCTTTCCACCAGGCCGGCCAATCTAGGCAATGGCTAATGGCATCGCAAACCTCCGTTAAAGGTGCATCAATACGCCATTCCGTAATAAATTTGTATTCGGCCACTTTTTCCCTATTGATCAAAGAAATCCGCAGGAAACATTGGATTGATTTGATAATCCGACATTTCCACCAACTCAATCAGACTGCCATCCGCTTTATAGCTTATGACTTTGAGCGGGAAACCGGTTGTTACATCCAGCCACAACTGAAATTGTGATACCCCGCTGACACTAGTGTCTAATTGCATAAATATAAATATTTAAGTAATCTTCTGCTTATTCAACGCAAGCAGGAGGTTTTCATGACACGGGTAGCAGCAAAGGTAACGTGCAGCGATCAGGATCGAAAAGAGCTTGAGCGATTGGGGGCTAGTCGCACAGAGCAAGCTCGTTTGGTCGAGCGCGCAAAGATTGTGTTGGGCTGTCTGGCGGGTGAGCGTAACGACCAGATTGCGGCACGCATGAAGTTGCAGGCGAATACGGTAGCGATGTGGCGCAAGCGCTTTATAGAGGGTGGCGTCGCGGCGTTACGTGACCGAGCACGCAGTGGCAAGCCACCCATCTATGATTCCAGCGACTTGCGCGACAGAATACGCAAACAGCTTGAACTTACTCCACCCGAAGGGCTTTCCAGCTGGGATGGAAGAACGCTAGCCGAGGCACTGGGCGTGTCAGATGATGCTATTTGGCGCATTCTTCGCAAGGAGGGCATTCAACTACGGCGCATGCGTTCTTGGTGCGTGAGTACTGATCCGGAATTTGCAGCCAAAGCAGCAGATGTGATTGGCTTGTACCTGGGGCCGCCAACCAACGCACTGGTGTTGAGTATTGATGAAAAGCCGTCGATTCAAGCCTTGGAGAGAAAAATCGGCTATGTTCATACCAGCAGCGGAAAAATCGTGCGCGGAATCAAAAGCACGTACAAACGTCACGGCACCGTCAATCTATTTGCTGCGTTGAACGTGGCCACCGGCGCAATCCAGTCCAAGGTCACGGCAGTCAAGAAGCGTTCGGATTTCCAGGCCTTTCTTGATGACGTAGTAGCCGAGGTGCCTGTCAAACAGGAAATTCACGTGATTTTGGACAATTACGCAACTCACAAGAAAAATGATGACTGGCTAGCCCGTCATCCTAACGTCCACTTCCATTTCACGCCCACCTCGGCAAGCTGGCTTAACCAAGTAGAAATTTGGTTTGGCATCTTTACGCGCAAAACACTGGCCGGGGCAAGCTTCCAAAGTACGGAGCAACTAACGCAAGCCATCGAAGCATTTGTGAAACACTACAATAAAACTGCTGCACCGTTTATTTGGAGGAAACGCGAGGTAAGAGGAGCTCAACTTAGAAATACAATAGTTAACTTATGCAATTAAACACTAGAGCCGAATTCGCCGTCCACGATAAGATGTATCACAGCCTGGTTGGCAATTGATTCTGTCCCAATCACTGTGGTTTTTCCCTGGTTTTGCAGTGTCATGACATTTTGATACAAAGCGCCCAGATCCGAGCGGTCAACCCGCTGACCTGAAGGGCTTTGAATCAATTTATTCTCCGGGCTGAAATTGAACGAAGGAAAACTGCCGTATCCAAATAACCATAATTTAACCAGTTCAGTCACAGGACTATAGATCAGCACCGCCCCCTTAAATGCAGGTGCAACCACCCCATGCGCACATAGCCATGTTTTTTATAGTAATAGCGGATGATTTCCTGTCTATTAGATTGGCCGCCACTTGAGGACTTGAGGGTAGCTTGATAAGTGTCAACCTGCTGATAATAGTCAACGGCACTCTGTATAGGGTTTGGGCTGTTAGGAAGGAGTAGCGCCATCGTAAGCATCGCATCGGGTAGCATTATAAAAGTACCTCAAGATAGGGCTGTGACTCATTTTTATCCACAAAAACAAATATATGAAAGTTTTATGATGACAGCAATGGATACCAATTGTATCTGTAAACAGTTAAGTGCGGTGTTTAATCGCATACTTTTATCTAACGATTTCAGTTACATTTTTGGTGGCCAATTGTGTGTTTCGCTCTGGCAGTGCTGGCACCATGCATAGAGCGCATCGTACATCACTCTACCGTGTTTGAGCATTTCGTGGTCGTTGGAAAAGTTTTGTGACAGACCAAGCGATAGTGCATACAAGCCCGCGGATTGCGGCGTCAGATCAAGCCGTGAGGTGTCGGCTCCACGCACGATAGTAGCGAGTTGTTTGAGAGCCGGATCATCCAGGCTGTATTTGGCGAGGAAGGCATCAAAACTACACAGTTCTCCGAGGCGGCTGAGTTCTACGCCGGGAATATCATAGGGTATTGCGCCAGTGTCCTCGGCCACGCGTAGCACATCTCCCGTCGGCACATAGAGGAATTCCGCTGGCGGATCAATAAAACGGGCAATAAGCCACGGACAGGCAATGCGGTAGATCTCCGGATGTTCACGCGTAACCCATTTCATCACTCATCTCACAAAATTAGGGTTTTTAGGATTAAACCAACCACCGCACAGGCCGCGATGACGTGAATCACGCTGCTTTTGAAGCGGAACAGCGCAACGGCTGCGCCGAGTGCGATCAACGCGGATACCCAATCGAAAGTGCCGTCGAAGCCTTTGGGCCAGAGAACGTAGTAGCCAAAAAACAGCGCCAGATTCAGAATCACTCCGACTACGGCTGCTGTGATGGCGGTCAATGGCGCAGTGAACTTCAGATCTCCGTGCGTGGATTCAACCAGCGGCCCGCCGGCGAGGATGAATATGAAGGAAGGCAGGAAGGTAAACCAGGTCACCAGTGTCGCCGCCACGGCCCCGGCAAGAAACATTGCATCCGGCGACAAAACCAACGAAAGCTACAACCATAATAAGCGGTCCCGGCGTTGTTTCACCCAGTGCCAAGCCATCGATCATCTGTACCGGTGTCAACCAGCTAAAGTGTTCGACAGCACCCTGGTAGACATAGGGCAGCACGGCATAGGCGCCGCCAAAAGTCAGCAAGGCCGCTTTGGTAAAAAACCACCCCATTTGTGTCAGAGTGTGATCCCAGCCATATGAAGTAGTCAGAAAACCCATGGGTATCAGCCATAACAACGCACCGGCAAGGACGACCTGCGCCAACCGGCTCCAGCGGAACTTGGCATGCAGCGGCGTCGGCGTGTCATCGTCGATGAGGGCGGGATCGGAAGATGTTTTTGTCTTTCGGTGACCACCCCCGGCTTTGAATTTATCCGGCGCGATGCGGGCGCCGAAGTAGCCAATCATTGCCGCAACCGCTACAATCGCCGGGAACGGCACATTAAGAGCAAAAATGGCGACGAAAGAGGCCGCTGCAATGCCCCATAACCAATTATTCTTGAGCGCACGCGAACCGATGCGATGAGTTGCTTGCACCACGATGGCGGTGACGGCAGGCTTGATGCCGTAAAATAACCCTGCGACCACTGGCACATCACCGTAGGCAATGTATACCCAGGACAGAGCAATCAGAATTAGTAGTGAAGGCAGCACGAACAGCACCCCGGCAACGATTCCGCCCCAGGTGCGGTGCATCAGCCAGCCGATGTAGGTGGCGAGTTGCTGTGCTTCCGGGCCGGGGAGCATCATGCAGTAGTTGAGCGCGTGTAGAAAACGCCGCTCCGAAATCCGATGCATGATGGAAATTTGTCCGGCAGGGCCGCCAAAGCTGATGAAACCCAGTTTGAGCCAGAACATGAAGGCTTGCCAGAAACTAACGGATTGGGGGGGCAGGGTTGCGTTGGGGATAGTCTGCGGTTCGGGTTGATTCATTGCGAAGATATTCCTTTGTTGAAGCTTGCAAACAATCCGTCAAATACGGGGGGGCGCAGCAGTCAGCAGTTCATCGTCGCCGGTGATGGTGTCACGCAGCCCGGCGAGCACACTTTCCACGCCAACCGCTTCGGGCGGTTGCACACCGCCGACATCGAGGTAATGCACCATCAATCCCAGGCGTGTGAGCGCATTCTGTTCCAACGTAAATCTCACCAGCTGTGCCGCAGCCTTCTCGCTCCAGCATTAAATAAACGCCGTCGCCGCAGCACTGCGGCACCAGATGCCTTGAGAGTTCGGCATGTGCGTTGCCGGAGGATTGCATTCTCGGTCGGTAAGCTGGTGATGAAGGAAAGCCAATTAATCATGAAGTGAAGTTTGCATTACTGAATAATTCGCCTTTCCCTCGCTACGATCACTATTCTTGGGCAGCCTCCTAGCGGATAAAGCCGGGTATTTGCGTTTGTCTATCTAAAAACAGCTTACACATTTTCAATCTGGTTCTGCAAAGCACTGGGAAGTTACTGCTGCTGCTGCTGCTGCTATTAGATATATTGCTTTAATTACTACATGGCCTTAGAAAACACAATCGGTTATACTTAAAACTTTTATTAATTTTGATAGATAAAACTATGAGTGAATATCTTTTTACTTCAGAATCTGTTTCTGAAGGGCATCCTGACAAAGTTGCCGATCAAATTTCTGACGCTGTTTTGGATGCAATCCTAAGTCAAGATGCCAACGCGCGGGTCGCTTGTGAGACATTATGCAGTACCGGTTTAATTGTGTTATCGGGTGAGATAACAACGCATGCTTCTGTGGATTACAACATTATTGCACGGGAAACTGTTAAGAATATCGGTTATACCAGTTCTAATATCGGTTTTGATTCTACTACGTGTGCGGTCTTAACGGCTTTTAACAAACAATCTCCGGATATTGCGCAGGGGGTTGACCGTACCAAAGAAGAGGAAATGGAGCAAGGGGCTGGAGATCAGGGACTTATGTTCGGATATGCTTGCGATGAAACACCGCAACTGATGCCCATGCCAATTTTTTATGCACATCGATTGGTTGAACGCCAAGCCGAATTGAGGAAAAAGGGCAAATTAGCATGGTTGCGCCCTGATGCCAAATCGCAAGTTTCAGTGCGATACCTGAATGGTAAGCCACAGTGTATTGAGACGGTTGTGATTTCAACACAACACGATCCTGAAATTTCCCATCAGGCTTTGACGGAAGCGGTTATTGAAGAAATTATTAAGCCAGTATTGCCTTCTGAACTTATTAGTGATCGCATCAATTATCTGGTAAATCCAACAGGGCGTTTTGTTGTGGGTGGTCCGATGGGTGATTGCGGTTTAACCGGTCGTAAAATTATTGTAGATAGTTATGGCGGTGCCGCACATCATGGTGGCGGTGCCTTTTCTGGTAAAGATCCTTCTAAAGTCGATCGATCAGCGACTTATGCCGGACGTTATGTTGCGAAGAATATTGTAGCGGCTGGGATTGCCAGCAAATGTGAAGTACAGGTTGCCTATGCCATTGGTGTTGCAAGACCTGTTTCATTGATGGTCAACACATTCGGCACAGGCAAAATCGCTGACGAAAAGATTGTCGAATTAATTGAAAGGCATTTTGATTTACGTCCCCGCGGCATCATTCATGCACTTAATTTGTTACGCCCTATATATGCTAGAACTGCAGCATATGGACATTTTGGACGTGAGCTCCCTGAATTCACTTGGGAAGCTACGGATAAGGCTACTCAATTACGTGTCGATGCTGGTCTATAAATTATTCGTAGCATTTACCGCTATTAGTAAGTTCTAATTGATTCTTCCCCTATGCTGAGGAGCGCTGCAGCGGTTTTTTCCGTGAGGCTCAGCACAGGTGGGTATTGTTACAACGGCGCTCGTTCATATTTAAGGAGAAGATTATGAACGCTGTGCTTAACCCAAAAGGTGGTTCTTTTACTGACTATAAAGTTGCTGATATTTCGTTGGCAGAATGGGGACGTAAAGAAATAGCAATCGCCGAAACAGAAATGCCAGGTTTGATGGCATTGCGTAATGAATATGCGAATCAGAAGCCACTAGCAGGCGCACGTATCGCAGGTTCTTTGCATATGACGATTCAGACTGCTGTGCTGATTGAAACATTAGTGGCTTTAGGAGCAGAAGTGCGCTGGGCTTCCTGTAATATTTTCTCTACCCAGGATCACGCCGCTTCAGCCATAGCAGCTAAGAACATACCGGTATTTGCCTATAAGGGAGAATCTCTGGAAGATTACTGGGTATATGCTCACCAGATATTCGAATGGACAGTCGCGGGACAACCCAGTGGCGCCAATATGATCCTGGATGATGGCGGTGATGCTACATTACTGCTTATTCTGGGAGCCAAAGCTGAGAAAGATCCTTCAGTTATTGCTAATCCTACCAACGAAGAAGAAACCGTATTGTTTGCTTCAATCAAAAGCAAATTGTCATCCGAACCTAACTGGTATTCAACAAATCTTGCCAGAATTCGTGGGGTCACTGAAGAAACCACTACAGGGGTTCATCGTTTATATGAAATGCATAAAAATGGAGAACTTCCGTTTCCAGCATTTAATGTGAATGATTCTGTCACTAAATCAAAGTTTGATAATCTTTATGGCTGCAGAGAGTCATTGGTTGATGGTATCAAGCGTGCTACTGACGTCATGATTGCAGGAAAGATTGCAGTAGTTTGCGGATATGGTGATGTAGGTAAGGGTTGTGCGCAATCATTACGTGGTCTAGGCGCAACCGTCTGGATCACGGAAATTGACCCAATCTGCGCGCTTCAAGCAGCCATGGAAGGGTACCGTGTGGTTACGATGAACGATGCTTGTGATCAAGCGGATATTTTTGTTACAGCGACTGGTAATTTGCGAGTTATTGCACATGATCATATGTTGAAAATGAAGGATCAAGCGATAGTTTGTAATATTGGACATTTTGATTCGGAAATCGACATTGCATCTATCCAAAAATATCAATGGGAAAATATCAAACCACAGGTTGATCATGTGATATTTCCGACAGGACGCCGCATCATTGTTCTGGCGCAAGGCAGGTTGGTAAATCTGGGCTGTGCTACTGGGCATCCTTCCTTTGTAATGTCCAGTTCATTTACCAATCAAGTATTGGCACAGATGGAACTATGGCAGAATGGGGAAAATTATCAGAAAAATGTTTACGTCCTACCCAAGCAATTGGATGAAAAAGTAGCGCGTCTGCATATTGGGAAGTTGGGAGTGAAACTCACTGAATTAACGGATGAGCAGGCATTATATTTAGGTCTTGATAAGAACGGTCCCTATAAGCCAGCGATGTATCGTTATTGATCATTTAATCTTTCTGAACGGGAGAGTCGTTTGAATGGACATAAATTCGAATGATTCTCAAATTTAGCAATAGCTTGTTATAAAACAGAGCTGATTAGTATTCGTGTTAGTGTGGATTGAAATAATTCTGACCCTATAGACTCGTGTAGATGAAATCACAAAAGAAATTTTCCCCAACTTTCAGCTTTGAGCTTTTCCCGCCTCAAACCCCGCAAGGTGTTGAGAAACTCCGGTTAACACGCAGGCAATTGGCTCAATACAATCCTAAATTCTTTTCTGTAACTTTTGGTGCCGGCGGCTCAACTCGTGAACGAACACTGGAAACAGTGTTAGAAGTTCAAGCAGAAGGACACATTGTTGCTCCTCACCTTTCTTGTATTGGCTCGACGCAGCAGAATATTCGAGCTATTCTTGAAAAATACCATCAAGCAGGCATTCGGCATATTGTCGCACTCCGTGGCGACTTGCCATCGGGTATGGCACAAGCTGGGGAATTTCGTTATGCCAGTGAACTGGTTGCATTTATTCGTCAGGAATTTGGATCTTCGTTTCATATCGATGTGGCTGCTTATCCGGAGTGCCATCCACAAGCGCGTTCTGCACAAGCAGATTTCGAAAATTTTAAGCGGAAAATTGAAACCGGAGCCAATTCTGCGATTACTCAATATTTCTATAATGCGGATGCTTATTATCATTTCGTCGAATCTTGCGATTCAGCGGGTTTGAATATTCCGATTGTTCCGGGCATCATGCCAATTAAGGTGCTGAAATTCCGCGCTGGATTCGAAAAAAACTGGAAGGTTATAGTGATGATAGTGCATCCATTCAGGCTTTTGGATTGGATATTGTTACCGACCTTTGTGAGCGTTTATTGCAAGCCGGTGCACCCGGATTGCATTTTTACACGTTAAATTCAGCCGATTTAACGTCGATCATATGGCAGCGCCTCAATCCGAAAGGGAATACTATTTAATATAAGTTTCCTTGTTTGGTTTGTTATTTTGATCCAATGCAGACCGTAAGGTCAGCAGGCTGTATGATCTTTTTCCTCAATTCTTTAGCCGGTATATAATACGCCTCACTATTCTGATTAAAATAATAAAGCACGGGGTTTCAAAATGAAAGAAGTAACAGTTGATCCAGATAAATCCACAGCCGAAGTCACAATGCCTGGGATAGCGACTTCAAATGTTTCAACAATGGATGCTTGTATAGCGCACGCAAGAGAAATAATAACTGCTCAGCTTGAACGCATTAAAAGCAAAGATTATGACTTTGCGCCAGAATTTAAAGAGATGACTATTCAACTTTATTTATTTGGGGTGATGTGGAAATTTGCTGAAAGCTTGGGAAATGTAAATGATGCGCGTGAACTGGCCTTCGCAGCTTTGAAATCCATGCTGATCCAAGATGGGTTGCATAAGCGGAAAGTAGCCAAACGCATTGAGTTTCTGAAAAAAATGTCTAAAATTGAAGATGATCACAATGCATTGGCCGTAGCTATTGGATATGAATCTGAGTCTGATGATAATAGTCTGGCAGAAGTTTTTGATCATTACGTAGATGATGTGCAAGTCTCTGGCGCCTTCTGGCGACTGTATGATCGTGGCAGAAAGATCATGCTGTATGGTGGTTTATTTATCTCCTTTATCGTGATCTGGTTTATCACACTATTTATGCCAGGGAATAGTGTAATTGCAATTTTTGCTGCTGGATTGATCTCGGCGGCGCTTTTTGTAATACCGGTATTTTTGATTGGCCTATTTATATATCGCAAAAAAATAAAGACAGCCAAACAAGCGGGCTGATATTTACGCGTACTCTGGGTGTGCTCGATATTATCTGGTGAATAACGAGAAATTAAGATTAACTGATCAAACCGGTTACTGGCGTAAAAATGGGCGCTCATATTATAGATGGCAAGAAAATAGCCGAATCCGTGCGTGCAGAATGGAAATTACGGGCTGAGAAATTGATCCAATCAGGTATTAAACCTGGATTGGCAGTGATTATCGTTGGAGACAATGCGGCATCTAGTATTTATGTCAAGAATAAAGTTAAAGCTTGCAGTGAAATCGGCATATACTCGGAAGTGCATAGTTTTTCAGGGAGCACGCAGCAAAATGATGTGTTAAATTGCATCCAATCACTCAATGAAAATCCACATATTCATGGCATTTTGGTTCAGCTACCATTACCCTCGCATTTTGAAAATAATCGCGTAATTACATCCATTGCCGTAGAGAAAGATGTGGATGGTTTTCATCTTTACAACATTGGTGCATTGGTTACCGGAAATACAATATTTTCTCCTTGCACACCTTATGGTGTTATGGTGATGCTGGAAAAAAATCATATTCCGATTGAAGGCCAACACGCCGTAGTAGTTGGACGTAGCAATATTGTGGGTAAACCAATGGCATTGATGTTATTGGAGCGGGGAGCTACTGTCACTATCTGTACTTCAAAAACACGTGACTTGCCGCAATTTACAAAAAATGCTGATATCCTAGTGGTGGCAATAGGGAAACCGCGCATGATTACAGCGGAAATGGTAAAGCCTGGCGCGGTAGTAATAGATGTGGGTATTAATCGATTACCGGATGGGACGCTCTGCGGTGATGTTGATTATGAGTCTGTTAAAAATGTTGCAGGTTATATTACTCCAGTTCCTGGCGGGGTAGGACCGATGACTATTTCCATGTTGCTATGTAATACCATCCTAGCGGCTGAGCGTGCACAAACCGGTATTAATCATAGATAAGCAAGTTAAATTTTGATGAGTGTGCCAGACATGGAATTGCAACCTGATATTGATCCACAGGAAACACAAGAATGGCTGGATGCTTTGGATTCCGTCATCATCAATATGGGTGGAGAGCGTGCACATTTTCTATTGGAAAAGCTTATTGAAAAAGCGCGTCGCTCAGGTGCTTACCTGCCCTACAGCGCCACAACAGCCTATATCAATACAATCCCAACCGGCAAAGAAGAACGCTCACTTGGCAACAATGCGATAGAGCATCGTATCCGCTCCTATGTGCGATGGAACGCGATGGCTATGGTACTGCGTGCCAACAGGAATACCAACGTGGGCGGCCATATTGCTAGTTTTGCTTCCGCTGCCACACTCTATGATGTAGGTTATCATCATTTCTGGCATACACCCTGCGAAACACACGGCGGGGATTTGGTATATATACAGGGACATTCTTCCCCGGGGGTCTATGCCTATGCATTTCTTTTCGGGCAATTAAGTCAGGAACAACTCGACAATTTTCGTCAAGAAACTGGCGGTAATGGCCTGTCTTCTTATCCACATCCGTGGCTGATGCCGACTTTCTGGAAATTTCCTACAGTTTCAATGGGATTAGGACCTTTGATGGCCATTTATCAAGCGCGATTTATGAAGTATTTAGATAGTCGCGGGCTCGTCAATACTGAAGGCCGTAAAATCTGGGCTTTTATGGGTGACGGTGAGATGGATGAGCCAGAATCATTGGGTGCAATTTCATTGGCATCTCGCGAGAATCTTGATAATTTAATCTTCGTTGTTAATTGTAATCTGCAGCGCTTGGATGGTCCGGTACGAGGAAATGGCAAAATTATTCAGGAACTAGAAGGTGCCTTTCGTGGCGCTGGGTGGAACGTGATTAAGGTAATCTGGGGTTCTTATTGGGATCCTTTGTTGGCTAAAGATACCAAAGGATTACTGCAAAAGCGCATGATGGAATGTGTTGATGGAGAATACCAAAATTTTAAAGCCAGAGATGGGGCATATGTTCGTGAACACTTTTTTGGTAAGTATCCAGAGTTGCTGGAAATGGTTGCCAATATGTCTGATGATGATATCTGGCGCTTAAATAGGGGCGGACACGATCCTTATAAAGTTTATGCTGCCTATGCAGCTGCGGTAAAACATACCGGTCAACCGACAGTAATACTGGCCAAAACCATTAAAGGTTATGGCATGGGAGAGGCCGGTGAAGCACAAAATATTACCCATCAGCAAAAGAAAATGGGAACAACTTCACTGAAAGCCTTCCGGAATCGCTTTGGTCTGGATATCCCCGATGATAAGATCGACGAAGTGCCTTATCTTACCTTCGCTGAGGATTCCCCTGAATTTGCTTATTTGCAAGAGCGGCGTAAAGCTTTAGGCGGCACATTTCATTGTCGCAAAACAAGCGCTCAAGCATTGGAGGTGCCGCCATTGTCAGCTTTTGAGTCTTTGCTGAAAGCTAGCGGGGAGGGACGTGAGTCCTCAACAACCATGGCCTTTGTGCGTATTCTCAATATCCTGGTTAAAGATAAGCAGATTGGTAAGCATATTGTTCCGATCGTCGCTGATGAGTCGCGTACCTTTGGTATGGAAGGCATGTTCCGTCAATTGGGTATCTGGTCATCCGTAGGTCAGCTATATACGCCGCAGGATGCTGATCAGCTAATGTACTACAAGGAAGACAAGCACGGACAGATTCTACAGGAAGGGATTAACGAAGCAGGTGCCATGTCATCCTGGATAGCTGCTGCGACATCCTACAGCACTCATGGAATTCAGATGATTCCATTTTTTATCTTTTATTCGATGTTTGGTTTCCAGCGTATTGGCGATTTAGCCTGGGCTGCTGGGGATATGCGCTGTCGTGGTTTTTTGCTGGGAGGCACGGCAGGACGTACGACATTGAATGGCGAGGGACTCCAGCATGAAGATGGGCACAGTCATATCGTTGCTTCAACGATTCCCAATTGTATCTCCTACGATCCGGCATTTGCATATGAATTGGCCGTCATTATTCAAGATGGTTTGCGTCGCATGTATCAGGAGCAAGAGGATGTTTATTATTACATTACTGTAATGAATGAAAACTACTCGCATCCTGAAATGCCGGATGGTGTTGAAAAAGATATACTGAAGGGGATGTATTTATTCAGTGAGGGAGGCGCGAGTAATAATGATTTGCGCGTACAGTTGCTGGGTGCCGGTACTATTTTGCGTGAAGTGATTGCGGCCGCAGAAATACTCAAAAAAGAATATAACGTACATTCTGATATCTGGAGCGTGACCAGTTTTAATGAACTAAGGCGTGAAGCATTAAGTATAACGCGCTGGAATATGCTGCACCCAACTGAGCCAGAAAAAGTATCTCATGTGGAAAAATGCTTCAAAGCGCGAAAAGGACCTATAGTGGCTGCCACTGATTACATGAAAATTTATGCGGATCAGATTCGTGAATTTGTTCCTGGAAAGTATCGTGTTTTGGGAACGGATGGCTTTGGGCGTTCGGATACGCGTGAGAAATTGCGTCATTTCTTTGAAGTCGATCGATTCTATATTACAGTTGCAGCACTCAAAGCATTATCGGAAGAGGGGAAAATCTCAAACCAACAGATTGTTCAAGCGATAGAAAAATACGGCATTGATCCAGAAAGACCTAATCCGGCAATCAGTTAAATCAGAATTGATCTATTAAATATAAAAATCAATAGCTTAAGTAAAATGATTGCATCAATGTCTTTTCGTATTGAAACATTTTGAGGAAAGCATGTGGCTGAATTAAAGAAAGTATTAATCCCTGATATCGGTGATTTCAAAGATGTTCCAGTAATTGAAGTGCTGGTAAAAACAGGCGATGAAGTTAAAGCTGAAGATTCATTGGTTACGCTGGAATCCGATAAAGCTACTATAGAAATCCCGTCCGCATACTCAGGTTTGATTAAGGAAATTTTTGTCAAAGCAGGCGATAAAGTATCGGAAGGTACAACGGTTCTAACTATTGAAACTTCAGATAGCGATCATGCAATAGCGCCTAATCAAGCTCCTGATATTGCGCCAGTTAAGAATGATGTTGCAACACAACCTGAAATAGCAGCCAAGCAAGCTGTCATTCAGCAAATTCAGAAATTGCCACAGCAAAATGAATCCTCAGTCAGCAGTACTTTTTCTAAAGCACATGCCAGTCCATCAATACGCCGCTTCGCACGGGAATTAGGGGTAAATCTCGATTTAATCACAGGCAATGGCCCTAAACATAGAATTCTCAAAGAAGATGTGCAAGCCTATGTAAAAACCGAACTATCAAAAGCGCGTAGCAATGGAACCGGATTGTCGCTTAACTTATTGCCGTGGCCACAGGTCAATTTTGCCAAATTCGGCCCGATTGAGCTAAAACCTTTAACGCGAATTAAACAAATTTCTGGTGCCAATTTGCATCGGAATTGGGTAATGATTCCGCATGTGACCCAGTTTGATGAAGCTGATATCTCTGATTTAGAGAATTTACGAAAAGAATCCAATGAAAGTGACAAAGAAAATAAAGTAAAATTAACTTTATTGGCTTTTTTGATGAAGGCATTAATCTCGCCTCTGAAAAAATTCCCTGAATTCAATGCATCCCTCGATAATACTGTAGCTGGCGAGGCTAATCTGGTCATTAAGCATTTTTATCATATCGGCTTTGCCGTCGATACGATTAATGGATTAGTTGTTCCTGTTATTAAGGATGTTGATCAGAAGGGAATCATAACTATCGCCGAAGAATTAACAAGACTCTCTTTGCTGGCACGTGAAGGTAAATTAAAGCCAACTGATATGCAAGGCGCAAGTTTTACCATTTCCAGCTTGGGTGGAATTGGCGGTACTGCGTTTACACCGATTATCAACGCACCTGAAGTTGCTATTCTGGGTATCTCAAAGGCAAGTATTAAGCCTGTTTATCGCGATAACCAAT
>LNFM01008295.1_pt1 | contig 15753 bp, 15 predicted proteins | sample 596031 | NCBI WGS metagenome assembly LNFM01 (sample SAMN04254537, study PRJNA301005) | activated carbon metagenome | isolation source: dual media filters at the Ann Arbor, Michigan drinking water treatment plant | place: USA: Ann Arbor | reverse complement strand
GCGAAATTGAGTTTCGATGCAGGGGCGACCGAAGCAAAAGCCAGGCGCCTGATCGATCTTTACGAAGCCGCCGGCGTGGCGCGAGAGCGCGTACTCATCAAGATCGCGAGTACCTGGGAAGGCATCCGGGCGGCCGAGCGCCTGGAGCGCGATGGCATCCACTGCAACCTGACACTGCTTTTCAGCTTCGCTCAGGCCGTGGCTTGCGCAGACGCGGGCGTGACGCTGATTTCCCCCTTCGTCGGGCGCATCTTCGACTGGTACAAGAAGGCGCGCGGCGTGGAAGACATCCCGCGTGCCGACGATCCCGGCGTCGCGTCGGTGGCGCGCATCTACAACTACTACAAGAAGTTCGATTACGGCACACAAGTCATGGGTGCGAGCTTCCGCAAGCCCACGCAGATCCTCGATCTGGCCGGCTGCGACCTGCTGACGATCAGTCCCGAACTGCTGCTGAAGCTCGAGTCCACCGACGGCTCGGTACCGGTCAGGCTCACTGCGGCGGCGGCGAAGGCGGGCGGCGCCGAACGCGTGCAGCTCGATGAGGAACGCTTCCGCTGGCTGCATAACGAGGACGCCATGGCGACCGAGAAGCTGGCCGAAGGCATCCGGTTGTTCGATGCCGATGCACGCAAGCTGGCGGACATGGTCGCGGGACTGATCGCCGCAGACTAGAGCCATTGCGATGTATCGTCCGTCCAAGGTGCGATATGCCATCGATCTCCCCTCATGTTGCGGGGTTTGTCTTGCCTCGGCGGCGCGGATGATTCATCCTCGATGCCGATACCGGAGCATTGTGAAGACATCCGCTGCGCAGGCCGATCCCGGCATCGCGCCAGGGACTACGACAAGAACGACAGCAAGGCCTCGATGATGGAAGATCTGGATTCACTCGATTTCACGCAGCCCTCGCCCAAGCCGGCGCCTACCCCGGATCCGGCGGCTGCCGCTCCACCGACACCGGCCGCGTCGGCAGCGAAGCCGGCCGCCCTGCCGCCTGCAGTCATCTACGATCCGAAGGCTTCCGCTGATTTCTTCGGCGAAGCGGGGAGCCGCGAGCAGGCGCCGGCCGGCAAGGTGTTCTTTCGCGAGCGCGAGCAGCGCGGATTCTTTTCGGGCGACGACCGGATGTATCTGCTCGTCGAAGGTTCGGTTGCGATCACCGTGGATGGCAAGTCGATCGATACCGTACGTGCGGGCGAGATCTTCGGCGAGATGACCTCGCTCACCAACTCGCGCCGCAGCGCGACCGCGACAGCGAAGACCGACTGCAGCTTCATCGCCCTCGACGGCGGTCAGTTCCGCAAGGGCATTCAGCGCAGGCCCGACTTCGTTCTCACGCTCATGAGCGTGATGGTGAATCGCTTCCGGCTGACGATGGCTCGACTCGCGATCAAGCACGCGCTCCCGGAAGCAGGCGCCTCGGAGGAGCGAGCGGCTTTCGACGGCGGCATGCTCAAGAAGATTGCTACGCTGCTCGACAATCCGAGCCCCCTTCGCTACAACGCCGGTCAGACGATCATCACGCCCGGAGAGCCAGGTCTCTACATGTATTTTCCGGTCGAAGGCCGGGTCGCGATCCTGAATCAGGACAAGGTCATTTCACACGTTGGTGTCGGCAGTGTGTTCGGAGAGATGTCTCTGATCGACAGCGCAGCGCGCTCGGCGCGCGTCGTCGCCGAATCGGCGTGTCTGCTCATGGCCGTGAGCCGGGCGCAGTTCCTCCATCTCGTGCAGGCGCATCCGGAGATCGGCCTTGCGCTCCTGAGGCTCATGGCGCAGCGCCTGCAGGCGGCGACGGCGCAAGCGTCGCGCTAGCGGCGCCGCCGTATCGAGCGCGAATCGCGACCGATGCTCGCGTTCTTCTTCGCCCGCAATCGAGGTCGCCGTTCGCGCAAAACCTCGGTCGAACGACGGTTCGAAAGTCTGCGCTGGGCGGCCAACAAGTTCTTGCTGGGCGGTCTGGTCATCGCCTCGGTGCACATCGCGGCGATGATGGCGTTCGAAGATCTGCCGCTGCGGGAGTCCATCTGGCTCACGATGACCACGCTCGTCACGGTAGGCTACGGCGACGTCTCGGCGAAAACGCCGCTCGGCCAGGCGTCCACCATCCTGCTGCTCTACTTGCTTGGCATCTATATGGCGGCGCAGGCGGCGTCGGCATGGTTCGACTATCTGTCGGAGAGGAGAAGCGCGATGCGCACCGGCCAATGGGACTACAGCGCTCTGCGCGATCACGTCGTCGTCGTGTCGCCCGGCAAGCTCGGCGAAGTGTATCTGGTGCGGATGATCACGGAGTTCGAAGTTCAGCCCGAGATGCGCGGGCGCGATGCAGTGCTGGTTACCGACGAGTATCCCGAAGGACTGCCCGGCGCCGCCGCAACGACCCATGTGAAACTGGTGACGGGTCAGGCCCAGGATCCCGAAACGCTGACCCGAGCGGCGGCAAAGCAGGCTGCCTTCGTGGTCCTGATCGCGGACGATCCGGAGAATCGCGTCTCGGACGGCATCACGTTCGATGTCCTGACGCGCATCCGCGAGATGAACCAGGCCGCACGCGTCATCGCGGAATGCGTCGACGATCGCAATCGTACGCGGCTGCTGAGCGCCGGGGCGAACGTCGTGGTGCGTCCGATACGCGCGTATCCCGAAATGACGATCACGGCCATCGTCAATCCGGGCAGCAGTCACATCATCGAGAACCTCATCAGTGCGAGCGACGATCATATCGCTTTGGTCTCCGGGCAGTTCAGGGGCACCTGGAAGAAGCTGGTGATGCAGAGCCTGGAGGCGGGCAGCGGGCTGCCGATCGGTGCCAGACTCGAGGACGGTTCGGTCGTGACGGCCCCGCCACCCGAGCGCGAGCTTTCGGCGGACGCTCTCTATGTTTTGCGGAATGCGCGGGCCTGACATCAGCGGCCAGCTAGGCTGCTAAGCTACAGGCGACGTTGACCTGTTGAAAACCAAGGAGAAGGCCGCATGAGCGCTCTACCTGCATTGACCTCGCCCGTCACCTTGCTCGGCAAGCATGTCCGGTTGCTGCCGCTCGCGCGCGAGCATGCATCGGCACTCTGCGATGCCGTGCGCGACGGCGATCTCTGGAAGCTCTGGTACACGGCCGTACCCTCGCCGGAAGGGATGATGAAGGAGATCGAGCGCAGGCTCGATCTGCAGACGAAGGCGTCGATGCTGCCCTTCACGGTATTCACGGCCGATGGCCGCATCGTCGGCATGACGACCTACATGAACGTCGACAACGTCCATCGTCGCGTCGAGATCGGATCCACCTGGTATGCGCGCAGCGTGCAGCGTTCGCCCCTCAACACGGAAGCCAAACGCCTGCTGCTCGCGCACGCGTTCGATACGCTGGGCTGCATCGCGGTGGAGTTGCGTACGCATCGCCTGAACACGCAGAGTCGGCGCGCGATCGAGCGCCTCGGCGCGCAGCTCGACGGCATCCTGCGTTCGCATCAGCGCTCGCCTGATGGCTCCTTGCGCGACACGGCGGTGTACAGCATTACTGCGGCGGAGTGGCCGACGGTGCGGATGCATCTCGACTGGCAGCTCGCGCGTCCGCGCGGATAGGCGCGTCTGGTTGGTGCTCTTGCCGTGCGTTGCGTCGTGATTCCGCGTTATCCTTGATCGCGAATCCCCCTACGGAGTGAAGCGCGATGTCCGACGAGCCATCCTCGATGTACCTGCCTGCGCCTTATACCGAGGAATGGGTCGATGTCGCAGGCTTGAAGCTGCGCCTGCAGGACTACGGCACGGCAGGCAATCCGTCCATGCTGTGCTTGCATGGCGGTGCTGCCAATGCGCACTGGTACGATTTCGTCGCGCACGGGTTCACCGCCGACTACCATGTGCGCGCCCTCGATTTTCGCGGCCATGGCGACAGCTCGTGGGATCCGGCCGATCCGCCCGACTACACCTACGAGCGTCACGCCGCGGACGTGCACGAATTGACGCAGAAGCTCGATCTGCGCGATTTCGTCCTCATCGCACACTCGATGGGTGGGATGATTTCGAGCGTGTACGCGTCGACGTATCCCGGGCGACTCAAGGCGCTCATCGTCGTCGATTCGAATCTCACGATGACGCACGAGCGGATCGCGAACTACCGCGAGGTCGGTCTGCGCGAAGGCAGGCAGTATGCGACGCAGCAGGAATTCGTCGATGCCTATCGCGTGCGGCCACCCGGCGGCACGGCGTCGAAGGAAGTCATCCGGTACATCGCGCACCGGGCGGGGCGCCAGTTCGACGACGGCATGTGGCGGCACAAGGTCGATCGAAAGGTCTACGCGAATCGCCAGTTCGTCGACAGCTATCCGCTGTGGGACAGGATCAAGGTGCCGGCGCTGTTGATGAAGGCGGCGTTGAGCGAGCGCATGTCGCCCGAAGTTCTGGCGGAGGTCACCTCGCGGGCGCCGCAGGTGAAGATCGCGACGGTGCCGGCTGCCGAGCATCACATCACGCTCGACAATCCGCAGGGGTTCATCGAGGCGGCACGGGCATTTCTGCGGGGTGCCGGTTAGCCCCGCTGCCGGGCTGCACGCGAGGTCACCACTGCTCGAGCGCTCGCCGGTTGCGGGGGGAGCGAAGACGATTGCGGTAGATCCAGCATAGTGCGGCGATCACTACGACGGGCGCCGTGTTGTCGAGCAGTTCGCCGCCGACCCAGCGGTATTCCGCCGCGAGCACGAGCCAAAGCCCGGCGAGAAACGCGGCACCGGTCGCCCCAAGCGCTGCCGGCACGAAGCGCCGCAGCCTGTCATCGCGCCGCCATGCGATGAACTGCACGAGCGCGACCAACGACGCGATACCGCCGAGCGCCAGACCGCATAGAAACGCGACGATGCCGTGCAGGGTGATGAAGATCGGTCTCCCCGTGTGACACGCACGCTGTTGTGGCCGGATTGCGCTCGGACCGCGTCGGTGTCGACTGGACCTGCGAACGTGTAGGCTTCGATAATAGCCAAGGCTTGTCTGGCAGGTGTGCAGGGCGGAACCGGACGCGGCGACGCCAAGCCTGAACGGTGGCTGCCGTCGACGGGCAGTACGACTTTCCGACATGAACGAGGCGAAGTTCGAATCATGGCGATCGAATCCATCGGTGCTCCAGCATCCCAGGCCTTCGAGCAGGCGCTCAGGCAAGGCATCGTGGGCGATGCGTTGCAGGTCATCGTGGGCCTGAACTGGACCCTGGTCGTCGGCCCCGAGGGCGCAGGGCTCTCGCATACCCCTGCACGCGGCACCGAGGGCTGCCGCAGCCTGCCGCACCCCGGGACGTATGCCGGACGTTCACTGGCCGAACTGGCAGGCCTCTGGGGTGCCCAGAACGTGTTCGAACATGCGATTGCGGTCGCTGCCGTGAACGCGCATTGGAACCGCTACGAACTGGAGGGCGAGCGCGCCAACGGACTCGACCTCATCGAGAACCATGGCGAGCGCACGGTCATGATCGGTCGCTTCCCCGGGATCGCCGAACGCTGGCCCGGCATTGCGGTGGTCGAGCGGGAACCCCGCACCGGCGAATATCCGGAAACTGCATTGCCGCATCTATTGGCCCAGGCGAAGTTCGTGGCGGTCACCGCGTCGGCGATCGTCAACGGTTCGATGCCGGGCATCCTGGCGATGAGCAAAGGCGCGAAGGTGCTCGTCGTGGGACCGAGCACGCCGCTCGCACCGCCGCTGTACGAGCATGGCATCGACATGCTCTCGGGCTATGTCGCCCGTGACGTCCCGGGTATCGCCCGCGCGATTAACGAAGGCGCGTCGGTGGCGGCGATTCGTCCGTTCGGACGTTATGTGACGATCCGGCGCGGCTGAGCCTTCGATGTCGGCGATGTGCGCACGTGCTGAAACATCCGTCGATACTGCCGCGGCCCCAGCCCCGTCAGTCGTTTGAACAGCCGCCGGAAGAACGAGCTGTCCGAGTAGCCCACTGCGGCGCCGATTTCATCTACAGGCAACTCGCTCGTTTCGAGCAAGCGCTTGGCCTCCTCGATGCGCAGGTTCTGTACGTAGTCGATCAGCGCCAAACCGGTGGCCGACTTGAAGCGCCGCTTGAGCGTGCGCTCAGCCAGTGCGGACGTGCGTACGGCTTCACCGATCGAATTGGCGTCGCGGAAGTGCTGTCTTAGCCAGTCCTCGCAGCGACGCACGGCTGCATCCGCATGCGGCGTGTTCCTGATCAGCGGCGAGTAGGGGAGCTGGCCTTCATCGTGCCACTTGAGGAGGTAGACCTTCGCGATGCGCACGGCTTCGCCTGGACTCGCATGGCGCGCGATGATGTGTAGCACAAGATCGTGCCATGACGTCGTGCCGCCCGCGGTGACGATCCGGCCGTCTGCGCGAGCGTAGGCAAGGTTCGGCGCCGGGTCGAATCGTACTTTCGGATACCGTGCCCGGAAGAGATCTTCGTAGCCCCAATGCGAAGTCGCGGGACATCCATCGAGCAATCCAGTCTCGGCCAGGATGATCGCACCCGAGCACGCAGAGTAGAGCGCAGCACCCCGCTTGTAGGCGCGACGAAGCCATTCGACCAGGCGCGGATAGCGGCCCGTGATCGTCTCGTCCGGGCCGAGCCAGAGTTCCGGCACGATGACGATGGGCGCGATCGGGTCGTCGTCGATGGCAACGTCCGGTCGCACCGGGATGCCATGTCCGCATGCGAATGGCGTACGGCGAGTCGATGCGATTCGAATCCGGAAGAGCTGCTGTACGCCAGCGCCGCGGACCAATGTCTGCCAGATGTTTCCAGCGGCAGAGAGCACGTCGACCATGCCGTAGAGCGCCGACCCTGCGGTCTGAGGGATGGCGACGATCAGTACGTCGACGGGACGCTTGCTTGGGTGCTTCATGGCTCCTCCACAATTCGTGGCACGGAAAGCCCGTTTGCGTCATGAAGCCACCTTCTGAGCCTTCTCGTCAATCCGTATCGTTCGATTCCAGGACGGCGGCAATCGATTCGATGCGCCGTCGTCCCGATAGTCATCCTTTCAAACCCGAACGAGGAGCACGACCATGAACCAAGCAGCAACGATGCAACCAGCACTTGCCCGTCAAGTCGTCAACGGTGTCGATGTCGACGTGTTGATGGGGACAGTCAACGCGATCAAGAACGATGCGGAACTCGGTGCGTGCCGCTTTCGCGCCACGAACACCTGGCTCGCTGGCAATCACAATCGCACCACGGTGACGGGCTTCTTCGGCGCCAGGCAGGAGATTGCACACGGGCAGACGTTCACGATGGATGCAGACGAACCCGCCATCCTGGCCGGCAACGACAATGGCGCGAACCCGGTCGAGCACTTGCTGCACGCGCTGGCTTCGTGTCTCACGACAAGCATGGTGGCGCACGCGGCAGTACGTGGCATCGCGATCAGGGCCGTCGAATCGTCGCTCGAAGGCGAGATCGATCTGCGCGGCTTTCTCGGGCTATCGCCCAGCGTGCCCAAGGGCTATACGGCGATCCGAGCAGCCTTTCGCATCGATGCGGATCCGAAGGACCTCGATCGCATCCGGGAACTGGCGAAATTCTCGCCGGTGTTCAACACGCTCACTCAGGGTACGCATGTCGAGGTGATGGTCGACGCGAAGTAGCCGTGTCCGGGTACGGGGTCTTGTAATCGCGCAAGATGTTCGTGATCACATGACCCCTTGCCATTGCATCGCAGATCGTCATTATACTTGTTCTCTCGGTGCATTCATGAGGAAGACATTCATGCGTAATCCCTGTTGGGGCGCCATGCTTTTCCTCGTCTCCATGGTTGCCTCGGCATCGCAAGGGGTGTCGTGTGTGTTGGAGCAGGGCGACAGCGAAACGGTGCTGTCAGTTCCCTCGGGAACCGATGCGTTGGGAGGGGCATGGCGCGAGATGGGCAGATTTAGAGTCCGTGGACAACTCGCAATCCCTGCGGCAAGAAGCCCGTGGCTACTCGTGGAGGTCTATGCGAAAGCCGCCGATGGTGACGATCGCATCATCTCGTCGCAAAAGGTATCCGCACCCTTTTCCACTGGGCGCATGGAGGTGGTGGAGCCGAGGCTCGGCCGAAGTCTCAGATACGAATGCAGGGCAACGCAATGAGGTATCTCGGCATCCTAGTTGTCGTTGCGGTCCTCTCAGCAAGCGGGATGTTGGCGGCAGAGGGCAGCGCCAAAGTCGCCTTCGTCGGGGACGTGATGCTGGCCGAAAGCGAGGGAACAGGTCGGTTCATCGCGCAAGGCGGTGATCCATTCGCCAAGGTCAGAAAAATGCTTTCGAAAGCCGACTTGAGGGTGGCGACCTTCGAATCCTCGGCCGGAAGCCAGGGCAGAGCAGATCCGGAGAAACCGTACAGCTTCAGGACTTCGCCATCTGCGCTGGCCAGCTTCGCCACGGTATTTGAGGCTGCCAGTGTGGCCAACAACCATGCGGGGGACTTCGGCAGGGAAGACTTCGTCGAAACCATTGCGGCTCTGAATAAGGTCGGCGTTAGAGCGTTCGGTGGCGGCAAAGAGCCGGTCGAAGCACATCGCGCGGTCATCTTCGAGCGCAACGGTGTCAAGATCGCCCTGCTCGGCTATCTGGATTTCTTTCCGCGATGGTTCACGGTGGCGCCGGGCATGCCGGGCGTCGCCTGGCTCGACGAGGATCAAGCCGCATTGGACATCGCTAGGGCCAGGGAGGAAGGTGCTGACGTGATCGTAGTGGTTCCTCACTGGGGAGCCGAGAATGAACCGAGAGCCAACGCTCGCCAGCGGCGACTCGCCCGGCTCCTCCTCGACGCCGGCGCCGACGCTTTGATCGGCGGGCATCCCCACGTCACTCAGGACTACGAGATCCACCGGGGGAAGCCCATCATTTACTCCTTGGGGAATTTTGTTTTCGACGGCTTCGAGGATGAAGAGAACATCACGGGGTGGATATTGTTCGCCACCTTTGACCGGAAGGGGATGCGTTCTCTCGAAACGCGCGTGGTAAGAATCGATGCCAACGGCTCGCCAGCCCCGGCGCCGACCAAGGCAGGGCCATGCTGGAGGCGTGGTGAGATGGAGATGTCACTTTGTAAGCGGTTCGCACAATCGCAGAAATGACCGCTATTGGCGCGGATTGCCAGATCCGGATGTATGCCGGGTTGCAGCCACCGGAACTGCGTCGCGTTGCTCCTGATGACTGGCATTCGGCGTCCCGGCGTAAGTGGAGGTAATCGGCCAGTCACTGACTTACGGGTCCTCGAGAGGAGAGCCCGTGCATCGCTTGCTCTGTTGCCACGCGCCTCTGTCACACGGCAATGCAAGGTGGCTTCGAAAAGGCGAACGGGGTCAGGTCTGGAAAAACAGGGGTGGATGGTTGCAAGACCTGACCCCAACCTGTTGGCAGGGTAGGTTTGGTGAAAGTTGACGGTACGTTTGCTTCGCGGCCGGAATCGGCGCATCATTCGCGCGCGATCTACCTCTTGGCCTGACTCTCATCAACGCCCGGGGCTTCCCTGGGTGCGTTTGTAAGCTCACCACTTCGGATAGGTTGTTCGTTCCCGCGCCCGAACTGCGTGCGGCTTTTGATAAAGAGTACAACTATGACTATCGGCACCGTGAAGTTCTTCAACAGCACCAAGGGTTTTGGTTTCATCCAGCCGGAAAACGGCGAGAAGGACGTATTCGTGCATATCAGCGCGGTCGAGCAGGCAGGGATGGGCACGCTGACGGAAGGTCAGCGCGTCAGTTTCGATGTCGTGACCGAGCGCGGCAAACTTGCTGCCAGCAATTTGAAGTCGGCCTGACGAGGCGCGCGGCGCGTTTATCGTGCCACGTCGTTAGCCGCTTCACGGGGTATTGGCGGTAGAAGTGCTTCTGCCTTGCCGCAGCCTCGTGCGTAAAAACAGGAAACCCGCTTCGGCGGGTTTCCTGTTTTGTGGGGTGTCAGCACCCCAACGGGGGAGCATGTCTAGCCGTCACGAGTGTCGTCATGATGTCCGACGTTCCGTTCCGTGATTGCGCAGACACATGTTGTGGCGCGCGGCGCCTTGCAGACATTCGTGCATTCCTATGCTGTGCGTGGGCCGATTCGCTTCAGCCTTGTGGTGCGAGGGCCTGTAGGGCATTCCAGTCGGGTATCCCGCTTCCGTCCGGATTCAGCGGCTGTATGCAGACGTGGGTAGCGCCAGCGTCGAAGTGTTCCTTCAGGCGGCGGCGTATCTTCTCGGCGCTCCCCCACGCGACGATGGCGTCCAGAAAGCGATCGCTGCCGCGCCCGTGCAGATCTTCCTCGCTGAAGCCGAGCCGTAGCCAGTTGTTTCGGTAGTTCGGCATGGCCATATAGCGTGCGAGGTGCTGGGCGGCCACCCTCCGCGCGGTGGTCGCATCAGTGGTCAAGCAGATCATCTGCTCGACGCAGAGCCATCGATCAGGGCCTAGAATTTCCTTCGCCTGCGCCGTGTGCTCCGGCGGCACGTTGTAGGGGAGTGCGCCGTTGGACTTTTCGCGTGCCAGCGTCAGCATCCTGGGGCCGAGCGCTGCGAGCACGATATTGCGTGTCGCCGATTTGACCGCGATCTCGGCCGCCGCCATTGCATCGAGATAGGCGCGCATCGTTGAGACCGGCTTGCCGTAGACATGACCTCGTCGGCCTTCGACGAGCGGTACATGGGATACGCCCAGACCGAGGATGTAGCGGTCGCCGTAGAGGGCGTTCAGCGTATTGTGCCCGGCCATTGCAGAGAATGCGTCGCGTGCGTAGATGTTGGCGATGCCGCTGGCAATGCAAAGACGGGTCGTCTCGCCCAGCAGGAAGCCCCCGACCGCGAGGGACTCGTATCCGAGCGACTCCGGATACCACAATACGTCGAAGTGCAACTCCTCGACGGTCTGCGCGAGCTTGATCAAATCCGCCTTGGCCAAGCCGTTGACCGGAAACCAGACGCCAGACTTTCCTAGCTTCGCGTGCATGATTGTGTGCCGGTCTCTACCTCACATAATCGAGCTTGAATCCGCCGTCCCAACGCTTGATGTAGCCGACCGACGGCGATGGGAAGTGCATCGTGCAGCATAGCGTGTCGGTATCGCAATAGCGTTCGAAGAAGGCGCGGCGCGATCGGATGCCTTGATCGGGATCGGTGTCGACGCGCATGGCCAATTCCGGATAGCGGGCCTGCATGGGCGAATGAATCAGATCGCCGGTGAATACCGCCTTGTCCCCACCCTTGCCTGCACACACTGCGAAATGGTCCGGCGTGTGACCGGGGGTCGGCGTCAGCCGGATATGGTCGTTGAGTTCATGGTCGCTGGTGACGAGTTCGGCCCGGTTGGCCTCGATGATGGGCAGGACGCTGTCGACGAGGTGAGGAACCGGGGTCTTCTGATGAATCTCGCTCCAGTAGGTAAACTCCTTCTGCGAGAACAGGTAGCGCGCCTTCGGGAAAGTCGGAACCCAACGTCCGTTCTCCAGGCGCGTATTCCACCCGACGTGATCGCCATGCAGATGGCTGCACATCACGAAGTCGATGTCTTCCACACCCAGGCCAGCCGCCTCGAGCGCGTTCATCCAATTGGAATCGTTCTTCCTGTGCCAAGCGGCGCGATGGGGAAACGTCTTGTCGTTGCCGATGCAGGCATCCACCAGGATGTTGTGATGCGGCGTCTTGAGGACATACGACTGGTAGCACAGGACGATATTGCCGGTGTCGGGGTTGTATCCGCCTGGCGCCAACCAGGAGAGATTGGCCTCGAGCACCTCCTTCTGCAGCCCGGGCAGAAACTCGAGCATCGGAATGAATCCCTGCTCCTGCTCGACGATACGATGGATGGTCATGTCGTTGACGTGGTATTCGGTGCGCATCGCCCAGTTCCCGGTGTTCTACGAGTGCACTCATCGTAGCGGCTCGTCGGGGGCACAGCAATGGCGTCGAATCGTTCGAGTGTCTGTGCGCCTGGTCTCTGCCAGCGTCGCGCTCTGGCCGTTTCATCGGCGTTGTCGGTCGCGCGGGTGCTTCACAAGAGATTGACGCGCCAGATTCGACCACAACGAGGTGTAGCTGGCTGCACGATGCGTGCTTGAATCACGCCTCGCTACACTATCGGGAACCATCGCTACCCGGAGTTGGATCTTGTCAGGAACCGAAGCTTCGCGTCAGACTACGTCGTCGTTGTGGGCGGATTTGCGAGAAGCCGTACGCGGCACCAACGCCGACTACACGCGCATCCCGCTGCGGCGTGCGGTGTTCCTGCTGGCGGTGCCGATGGTGCTCGAATTGGTTCTCGAATCGACCTTCGCGGTCGTCGACATCTTCTTCGTGGCACAGTTGGGTGCTTCGGCCGTGGCAACGGTTGGCCTCACTGAAGCCTATCTCTTCCTCCTGTACGCGGTCGCGATCGGATTGTCGATGGCCGTCACCGCGATCGTGGCCCGGCGCATCGGCGAGCGGCGCAGCAAAGAGGCATCGCTCTCGGCCGTACAATCGATCGCGTTGGCGGTGCTGATTTCGGTGCCGTTTGCGCTGGCCGGCATCTTCTGGGCGCAGGATTTGCTGCGCCTGATCGGAGGGGACGGCTGGGTCGTCGAGCACGGATACCGATACATGCAGTGGGCGCTCGGCGGCAATGCGGTCATCCTGTTGCTGTTCGTGATCAACGCGATTTTCCGGGGTGCGGGCGACGCGGCTGCGGCGATGCGCGTGCTGTGGGTTGCCAACGCGCTGAACATCGCGCTGGATCCCATACTGATCTTCGGACTGGGCCCGGTGCCCGCAATGGGCGTGGAGGGCGCCGCCATCGCGACTACTGTCGGTCGCGGTGCGGGTGTACTGATGCAACTGTGGATTCTCTTCAAGGGCGGCGAGCACCTGAGCATCACCCGCAACGCGCTGCGTTTGCACGGCGCGACGATGCTGCAGATCGTTCGCACCTCGCTGGGTGGGATCGGGCAGATGGTCATTGCGATGACGGCATGGATCTTTCTGGTGCGAATCCTGGCGGTCGTGTCGACCGAGGCTGTGGCGGGCGCGACAATCGCCATCCGCATCATGATGTTCACGTTGATGCCGGCCTGGGGCATGTCCAACGCGGCGGCGACGCTGGTCGGCCAGAACCTGGGGGCCGGGGAGCCGGCGCGCGCCGAGGCCGCCGTATGGCGCATCGGCTGGATGAACATGGCTTTCACGCTCGCAGTATCCGCCGGGTTCTTCATCGCGCACGACGCGGTCATCGGCCTGTTCACCCAGGACCCGGCAATCGTTGCGATCGGTGGCGAATGGCTGTCGATCCTGGCGTACTCGTATTTCGTCTACGGCTGGTGGATGGTCTCGGTGCAGGCGTTCAACGGTGCAGGCGACACCATGACGCCGACGTGGATCAATCTGGTGTTTTTCTGGCTGATCCAGATTCCGCTCGCCTGGGTACTGGCCGTGCCCATGGGATGGGCGCATTCAGGCGTGTTCTGGGCCGTGTTCGTCTCGGAGACGGGCGTCGGGCTGTTCACGCTGTGGCTATTTAGCCGTGGCCGGTGGAAGATGACCAGTGTATGAAGCGGTGCTCGGTCAGATCGTCAATATCCATGCCGGTCGACTGCGAGCGCGACTGAGCGCTCCATGGGCGCAGGTTGAGATAGGCGGCTGCAGTTCGGCCATTGCGGTCGTACAACCTGAGCCGGATGAGCGGTGGGTACCGGGCGGTCTACAGACCTTGGTACTCATCGAATGCCGACGGTCTGCTTTCGTCAGGGACGTAGGACGGGATCCGGACCCCAAGCGGACGTAGTCTTCAGCAAACCGCAATGCCGTACAGCGATCGCATGCGAGTGATGTAGCGGCACAGTGGATCGAACGCATCGCGCTGGTCGGTGGTGCCGTGCGGAGCCTGAAACCGTGCGCATCGGCGCACAGGCCGTGCGTGATCGTCTCGTCGTGGCTGGCCACCGTGTGCAAGCTGAGCACCTGCTGTCCGGCGCGTGGACCCAAGGCGATGCGACAAGTACACGAGGCTCCTTGCAGTGACGCCAACGGATCATCCACATCCGTGTCCGCCCAGTCGGCGAGACCTTGATCGCGTTTCCGGATGGCGCGACATTGCCAGCACCGTGCCTACTCCGCACTGCGGCGAGAACAGCCGCGCTCTGGGGAGCCGGGCTTCCGCTTAAGCGCCTCGCGTCAGGCGCGAGTACGGGTCTTGCGCGCCCATCCCCACAAAGCGGTCAGACCCGCGAGGAACAACACGGCCGTCTGTGGTTCGGGAACCGGTGCCAGGTTCTTGAACTGCACCTGCTCGACCCTCTCCGTGAACGTATTCGAGGGTTGAGAAGGGTCGCGCGCAGTCATGTAGACAGTGGCCAGGGATTCCTTCGATTCCGCATCGAAATAGCGGTAGGTGGTCTGCTGCCACACGCCCAAGTGCACGTCGGGAAGCGCCCCGTATTGAGCGGTGATGTCAGTCACGTCGAGCCAACCAAGGGGGGGTATATGAGCGTCCACGAGAGTCTCGACATAGGTCGTCGTCTTTTCCCGCAGAACGTCGAAGTTGCCCCCTCCTGGCAACAGAAGCGTGCCGTAGCCATCGACAATCGTGAGAGCGCTGAGGCCCACTCGGAGCCGGAATTGGTCCGCGGAAAACGGAAGGGGACCAGGAATCGCAGACACTGGGTATGTCTCTAATGTGTTGGCACCCATCTGCCGAATGTCGAAGAAGTTCGTGGGAGCCCAACGCAGTTGTATCGGCGTGCCACCAACGGAAACCGCTGTACCAACCACGTACTGTGTATACCGGGTCAAGAAGTCGGTGGCGGCGCCTAACGGAACAGGGCCGTTAGGGTTGCCGACGACGTAGGCACCCACGCCGCTGTAAAGGGCGTCGTTTCCGCCGTAGAAGCCCAGCAGCTTGACGGCACTGTCGGTCACCTGGAGGTAGGCATCGGTGCCGTTGCTGCCCGGGACCAGGGGAAAGTTGACCGAGGCCGGGCCGGTCTGCGTGTACACGAGCGTAGCGTCAGTGAAGTACTGGGCGCCAGCGCCCGTGGCGGCCGGCCTGAGTGTTTCGGTCCACGTGGTCGCAGCCTTCAGGTTGCTGAAGTCCCAGGGCTGCTGGCCAAACCCCGGCGGCGTGACCTGACTCGCCGGGCCGGTGGGGCTGGTATCGAGCGCATAGTGCAGCGTGTCCCCCGCGCGAGGGAACACGCTGGTCCCCACCAAGATCTGGGCCTGTGCGGCGATGGGTGCCAGCAAGGCGCTGGCGAGCAGGAATGCGGCGGCGCCTGTTGTCATCCTGGGGGGCATGCTCAGTATCCTTATGCTGGCTGTTTCACCAGCGTTGCGATCAGTGTAGCAGGCCCGCGGTGACACGTAGGGCTCCCGTGCAGGTCCGTCGAATCCGCCACAAAACCGACGTCATGCTCTCTGGGCAGGGTTCGTGGTTGACCGAAAGCTCCCGCGCCACTGCGCGCGGCGGTTCGCGGACAGGCAGGTTGAGGTGCGTCAGTATGCGCACGATCACAACCGGCTCTTCGATTGGGGTGATGAGCTTGGGCTGTCCACCGCCCGCACATCGCTTGATATCGAACACTTGCGGCTATCGAATGGCCGGAACTGGCCGGGAACAGCAGTTCGCCATGCTCGCCGACAGCAGACCGTGGAGACTTGGGGATCGGCGATCGTCAGCTTTGCCACGCCGACCCGGAACGGCAGGCTCCGGCCGATTCTGTTGAAAAACTCTCCATCCCTGCATGACCCGGGTACAATATGCATCTCGCATAGCGTTTGAGGTGTGCAGCCATGATGGGGCAACAGA
>LNFM01017063.1_pt1 | contig 15754 bp, 13 predicted proteins | sample 596031 | NCBI WGS metagenome assembly LNFM01 (sample SAMN04254537, study PRJNA301005) | activated carbon metagenome | isolation source: dual media filters at the Ann Arbor, Michigan drinking water treatment plant | place: USA: Ann Arbor | reverse complement strand
ATTTAAATAGCCAATCCACAATATTCACCACATGCTGCTCATTGGCGTCTAAGTTTTTATCTTTGCCCAGCTCTACCAGCTGCTCAAAATTCTGTACGCCAACAATCTGACCCGCTTTAGCCACGTTGGCTTGGTTAATCGAGCTGGCAAGATTGTATATTTCAGGTAAGTAACGGTTAATTTCTAGCGGATTGGCAAATACCAACTTGATGCGCATATTTAAAATGCGCTCTAAATCGGGTATCCAGTCTGTTTGGTAAGGCTCAGAAGTGGCAACGGTCGCTTCATCACCTTTTACGGCAATCGGCATAATTCTTAAGCGCTCGGCATAAGCCTTTGAAACGATTTGAGCAGCGGATGTGAAATCGAGTTTTAAGGGGTCGATATGATAAAAATCTAAACCGGTCTGCGCAGCCAGCCAGCGGCTTAAATAATCCACCGTCATCGCCTTGTGCGGGGGGCGCAAATCTTTCCATTTTTGCTCGCCAATCACCACAACAGGATGCAGATTGGAGCTATCTAGCTTTCTATCTTTATATAATTTTTCCGCTTGCGTTTTATCAAGTCGACCATCATTGACTAGCATGCGCAATACATCGCCCAACGTTAGCTTGGCTTTTGCCGCTGATTTTGCAACGCCAGAAGCTTTTGACATGGCTTGACCAGTAGGCCTGCTCAAGTTTTGCTGCGTATCTGTTCCAGTGTTAGCGCCAGTATTGGGGCTTATACTAGAGACGGTATTGGGTGCTTTTGTCATTCATGGCCTTGGTTAATTATCTTGCGACATTAACTATTAAAAATGCGTACTTTTTATGCATTAACTAGATTAAAGCTAAATGCAAACTTAAGCTGATTAAACACTATATTAATACCTTATTTTATTCTCATTGATAAATCAATGGCGCGAATATTTTTTGTCAGGCTACCAATTGAAATGCGGTCGACGCCTGTCAGCGCAATCGCGCGCGCGGCGCTTAAATCTATACCGCCAGAGGCTTCCAGTTTTGCACGACTTGCGCATTCTTCAGTGTTCATTTGTACCGCTTTTTTCATCTCATGCAGGCCAAAATTATCCAGTAAAACGCTGGTGGCGCCGGCATCTAGGGCTTGTTTAAGCTGTTCTAGGTTTTCTACTTCTATTTGCGTGCTGATGTTTGGATATGTTTGAAACGCATTTTCAAGCGCAGCAGAAATGCTGCCTGCTGCGGCAATATGGTTTTCTTTAATCAAAATACCATCATACAAAGCCAGCCGCTGATTAGCGCCACCACCCACCGTAACGGCATACTTTTGCGTTAATCTTAAGTTTGGAATGGTTTTCCGTGTATCCAGAATTTGCGCTTTAGTGCCAGAAACCGCCATCACAAATTGGCGAGTTTGCGTGGCAACAGCCGACATCAGCTGCAAAAAATTAAGTGCGCAACGCTCGGCAGTTAATAATGCGCGTGCATTGCCTGTTAATTCACACAATAGTTGATTGGCGGCAATTTTTTCACCCTCATTCACCAGCCATTTTATGTTGATTTCGGCATCTACTGTTTTAAAGCAGGCGTTTGCCCAATCAATGCCGCAGATAATCGCGTCTTCTCGCGTAATAATGCTGGCATGCGCTGTATTGGTGGCAGGAATCAGCGATGCGGTTAAATCGCCTGCACCAATGTCTTCATGCAATGCGCGCTTCACATCTTGCTCAACCAAGGCGTTAAAAGCGGGTGACCCACGTGGATAATGTTGTGTAAATAGAGCAGTTAGCATAAATCTATTATAATGCAATTTATTGGCTAATTTGCTTTAGCTTTTTATACCAAATTCATTCAAATATTAAGAACCAATATGAAGCTTTTATATACCCCGAATAGCCCTTACGCCCGTAAAGTACGTATTGTTGCGCTTGAAAAGCATATTGATATCGAACTGCAAGAAGTGGTGCTGGCAGATGCAGATTGCCCAGTCAAAAACTATAATCCGCTGGGTAAAGTGCCCGTGTTAGTGTTGGACGATAACGACAGCGTATATGATTCAAAAGTGATTGTGGAATATTTAGATAATCGCGCACCTGGCACCCATTTAATTCCACAAGATAACACCAGTAAAATGCTCACGCGTCGCTGGGAGGCATTGGCCGATGGCATTTGTGATGCGGCGATTGCCGCCATGCTAGAGAGCCGCAGGGAGCCGGCGCAACAATCACAAGCTAATATTGATAAGCAATTGGCCAAAGTATTGTTGGGTTTAGAAGTACTTAATCTGGATATCACCAAGAAAAAATGGTGCGTTAATGAAACATTTAGCTTGGCTGATATTGCCTTAGGCTGTACGCTGGGTTATCTGGATTTTCGCTTTAAGCAGCTGAATTGGCAGGATAAATTTACTAATCTTGCCAAGCATTACAGCGTTTTAATTAAGCGCCCCAGTTTTAAGCAAACGATGCCTGTCGCTTAAATTGACGCTATTGAGTTGATTAAATCCTGTGGGTAATATCATCTGAAAGTGTAGATAACTGCGTTTTTTTACGCATGCTTTGTCTTTCATTCAGACGTTTTTGCGCCGCCACTGGAAAATCGGTAAAGCGGATTATATTGCCTTCAATCAGAATATTGATTAAGTCTTCCAACACGCGCGCCAGTTGAATATCACTTTCGCGGAAAGAGGAATTTTTGGCCAGCGTTTGTTCTAAAAAGGTCAGATATTCCTTGTTGTTTTCTTCAACAAAAATCCAGCCATCGCCAAAATTCTCAGATTCACTTGCAGCAATCACAACGCCATCTGCATTTTTAAATACATAAGCCATATTTATTCGACCAATTCATAAATTAAGACAATTTAAGTACTGAATTTTAGCGCTTAATATAGGGTTAAGTCTGAAAATTTTGGCAATTCTCATCAATTTAGATCGATTTTGCTGGCATTAATCCCAACTTAACGCGCCACCCGTTTGATACTCCGTCACACGCGTCTCAAAAAAGTTTTTCTCTTTCTTCAAATCCATCATCTCACTCATCCAGAGAAACGGGTTGGTCGCACCTGGGTACAGCGCATCCAAACCAATTTGTGTGCAACGACGGTTGGCGATAAAGCGTAGATACTCTTTAAACATGGTGGCGTTTAAGCCTAGCACACCGCGCGGCATAGTCGCTTCTGCGTATTGATATTCCAATTCCACACCGTGTTGGATCAAACCTTTGATTTCCTCGCGGAATTGCGCTGTCCATAAGTGCGGATTTTCTAACTTAATGGTATTAATGACATCAATACCAAAATTGCAGTGCATGGATTCATCACGCAAGATGTATTGATATTGCTCTGCCGCGCCTTGCATTTTGTTTTGGCGGCCTAAGGCTAAAATTTGCACAAAACCGACATAGAAAAACAAGCCTTCCATGATGCAAGCAAACACAATCAAAGAGCGCAATAATTGCTGGTCTGTTTCTGGCGTACCTGTTTTAAAGTCTGGGTCGGTTAAGATATTGATAAACGGGATTAAAAAGTCATCTTTGGCTTTAATGCTGGCCACTTCTTGGTAAGCATTAAACACTTCGGATTCATCTAGACCTAAGCTTTCAACAATATATTGATAGGCATGGGTGTGAATCGCCTCTTCAAAACCTTGGCGCAGTAAGTATTGGCGGCATTCTGGCGCGGTGATATGGCGATAAGTACCCAACACGATATTGTTTGCTGCCAGTGAATCGGCCGTAGTAAAAAAGCCCAGATTACGCTTCACAATCAAGCGCTCATCGTCAGTCAGCGCAGTGCTATCTTTCCACTGCGCGATGTCGCGGCTCATGGAAACCTCTTGCGGCATCCAGTGGTTGGCACAACCTGCCAAATACTTATCCCATGCCCAATGATACTTAAAAGGCACCAGTTGATTGACATCGGTTTGACCGTTAATCATGCGTTTATCAGAGGCATTTACACGACCTGAGATTGAGGGCTGGTTGGCAGCTACAGGAACAGGTTTAAATTCAACCACTGGTACAACTGCCAATTGCGGTTTAGTTGGCTCTACAACAACTTCGTCTTCAAATGAAAGCATAATTTATTTCCTTAAATCTAAATTTTTATAATGGCAATCTCAATTCTCGTCATACCAGCGGAGGCTGGTATCCAGTCAGGCTACAATTTCGCATTACTTGGCTATTTAAACCAATCTAGACATCAACGCTGCCTGGATTCTGGCCTTCGCCAGAATGACGATAAGTGTGAGATTTGTGGCTTTATCTGTGTGTATCCGTGTTCATCTGCGGCCAATAAAACTATTGGCAAGATTCACATTCGGGATTATCAATCGAACACATTTTGGGCGCCTCTTCCGGCGCGTTGCTACCAACCGAAACGGCATTCAGTTCACCACCGGAGCCTGTTGATTTTTCAGCCGCCGTTGCACCCAGTGAGCGCAAGTAGTAGGTAGTTTTTAAGCCACGTTGCCAGGCCAATAAATAGGTGTCGTTGAGTTTTTTGCCAGACGGCACCGCAAAGTACAGATTCAGTGATTGCGCCTGGTCAATCCATTTTTGGCGGCGCGCTGCCGCTTCAATCAGCCATGTCGGGTCTACATCAAACGCGGTGGCATAAAGCTGTTTTAAATCCGCTGGTATGCGGTCGATTTTCTGTAATGAGCCATCAAAATATTTCAAATCAGATACCATTACCGTATCCCATAATCCACGCGCTTTCAGGTCAGTCACCAACTGTTCGTTTACAATCGTGAATTCGCCAGAGAGATTAGATTTCACATAAAGATTTTGGTATTCAGGCTCAATACTGGCCGATACGCCGACGATGTTTGAAATGGTTGCCGTCGGTGCAATCGCCACGCAATTAGAGTTACGCATGCCCACTTTTTGAATGCGCGTTCTTAGCGCATCCCAATCTAGCGTTTTGCTTCTATCCACTTCTACGTTGCCGCCGCGCTCAGACAGTAATAAATCTAATGTATCTAAGGGCAAGATGCCTTGGTCCCATAGACTGCCTTTAAAGCTGGAGTAGGGGCCGCGTTCTTCTGCCAATACGGCAGAGGCGTAATAGGCGTTGTAGCAAACCGCTTCCATGGCGCGATCCGCAAACTCCACCGCTTCCATGCTGGCATAAGGAATGCGCATCGCGTGCAGGCAATTCTGGAAGCCCATAATGCCCATGCCAACAGGGCGATGGCGTGTATTGGAATTGCGCGCCTTACCAACAGGATAAAAATTAATATCCACCACATTATCCAGCATGCGCATGCCAATTTTAATGGTCGCCTGCAATTTGTCGTTATCTAGCACCAAATTGCCGTTAACTTCGGTTAAATGCTGCAATAAGTTGACAGAACCTAGATTACAAACCGCGATTTCTGTGTCAGATGTGTTAAGCGTAATCTCCGTACAAAGGTTTGAGCTATGCACCACGCCCACGTGTTGTTGCGGCGAGCGAATATTGCATGGGTCTTTGAAGGTGATCCAGGGATGGCCAGTTTCAAATAACATTGAAAGCATCTTGCGCCACATTTGCAGGGCAGGAATTTTCTTGAATAGCTTGATTTCACCGTTTTCAGCACGACGCTCATATTCCACATAAGCCGTTTCAAATGCTTTGCCGTATTTATCATGCAAATCGGGCACGTCTGAAGGTGAAAATAATGTCCAATCGCCAGCCTCAGTCACGCGGCGCATAAATAGGTCTGGAATCCAATGCGCGGTATTCATGTCATGCGTACGGCGGCGGTCATCGCCCGTGTTTTTACGTAAATCTAAAAACTCTTCAATATCCAGGTGCCAGGTTTCCAGGTAGCCACACACTGCGCCTTTGCGTTTGCCGCCTTGATTCACCGCTACAGCTGTGTCATTCACCACTTTCAGGAATGGAATCACACCCTGGCTTTTACCGTTAGTGCCTTTGATGCGCGCACCTAATGAGCGTACAGGCGTCCAGTCGTTACCCAAGCCGCCTGCATATTTTTGCAAAAGGGCGTTTTCTTTAATGCCTTGATAGATGCCTTCAAGATCATCGTTGACGGTTGTGAGGTAGCAAGAAGACAGCTGTGAGTGCAAAGTACCAGCATTAAATAAAGTCGGCGTTGAGCTCATAAAGTCGAATGTGCTCAATACGTTATAGAATTCGATTGCACGCGCTTCGCGGTCAATCTCGTTAATCGCTAAGCCCATCGCCACACGCATAAAGAAAATTTGCGGTAGCTCAATACGGCGCTCTTCAATATGTAAAAAGTAGCGGTCGTATAAAGTTTGAATGCCCAAATAGCCGAATTGAAAATCGCGGTCTTTATTCAGTGCGGCCGCTAGTTTGTTTAAATCGAATTGGGCTAAACGCTGGTCTAGCAATTCTGCGTCAATACCAATTTTGATATAACGTGGAAAGTAGTCTGCATAATGCGCATCCATTTTTGCATGGCTAACGCGCTCGCCCAGTACTTCAGCGCGCACCAGGTCCAGCTGCAAGCGTGCCGTGACGTAGTTGTAGGCTGGCTCTGTTTCAATCAGGCTGCGTGCCGATAAAATCAGCGCTTTGTAGACTTCTGTAAACGGGATGCCATCGTATAGGTCGCGTACGGCTTGCTCAACGACAATATTCGGGTTGACTGCCTCACCTAAATTTAAGCAGGCTTCAGCCACCATTTTGTTGAGTTCTGCAATATCCAGCGGTATTAATTTACCGTCAATATTCACATTCAGCGTATGCACAGGCTCAGTGCTTACCGCTTTTTCCGCCGCACGTTCTGCGTTGCGCTTTTCACGGTAAAGCACGTAAGCACGCGCTACATCGTGGTTGCCATTGCGCATCAGCGCTAATTCCACCTGGTCCTGAATATCTTCAATATGGATAGAACCGCCAGCAGGCAAGCGGCGCATCAATGCGTTATTCACCAGTTGGCTCAAAATGGCCACTTGGTCCCGCACACGCGCAGAAGCGACACTTTGATTGCCCTCAACCGCTAAAAAAGCTTTGGTGATGGCAATTGAGATTTTGTCTAAATTGAATGCTACAGCCGCGCCGTTTCGGCGGATCACTTGCAGCGTGGGTAGTAGTGTTTCGTTGGTAGATGGTCGAATATCATCCATGCGATTGTTCCCTTTTAAATAAAGGGCAGGTACGCTTTAAAATGCTCTAAGAACAGAACAATTAAAGACCAGCAAGAGAAGTGGCGTTGATAAAAACGCACTTCCATCTGCCGAGGACACCCCGCCTCAAACGTTATAAAAATAGTTTTGCGTTTTAATTTAAAAGCGCAAAAAAGTCACACGGCAGGTCTCCTGGCTTTCAGGTCATCATTACTTTGTTAGCCTTCCCAAGCAGATATTTTCAATCACGCTCAGTGGCAAATATGCACAAAATAACTCGCTGATTACAGTTGCGGGGGCAGCTTTGGCATTGCTGTTTAAGTCAATTAAACAGCGCACCATATTCCCTTTTATCTTACATTTTGATTAAGATGCAAGAACCGTGTAACCACACTATAACGCAATATAAAGTGTTAATTCAACACAAAAACACTATATATTGATAATATTTTATATCTGACTGTTTTATAAAGCCTTTTTATTTAAGCGAGTTGCGCCCGCAATTTTTTAGCCACACTCACCATGTTTTGCAAAGCCAATTTCGTTTCATCCCAGCCGCGGGTTTTTAAGCCGCAATCAGGGTTAATCCATAAACGCTCTGCTGGAATCACCTCAAAAGCGCGCCTGACCAGTTTTTCCATTGCCTCAATCGTTGGGATGCGTGGCGAGTGAATATCATAAACGCCAGGGCCAATCTCGTTGGGGTATGAGAATTCGCCAAATCCATCCAGTAATTCCATGGCCGAACGCGATGTTTCGATGGTAATCACATCGGCGTCCATCGCGGCAATCGCTGGCAGAATATCGTTAAATTCGGCATAGCACATATGCGTATGAATCTGCGTGTCATCACGTGCTACGCTGGCGGATAGCTTGAATGCACGTACTGCCCAAGCCAAATAATGTGCCCAAGCGGATTTTTGTAAAGGCAAACCTTCACGTAAGGCGGGTTCATCAATCTGAATAATCGCGATACCTGCTTTTTGCAAATCATCCACTTCATCGCGTATTGCTAGTGCCAGCTGCAAAGCCGTTGTTTCGCGCGCTTGGTCATCGCGCACAAAAGACCATTGAAGCATGGTAATCGGGCCTGTCAGCATGCCTTTTACAGGCCGTACAGAAAGTGATTGCGCAAAACGCGCTGTATCAACTGTCATGGGGTTTGGTCTGTACACGTCGCCTTTGCACCCAGCCATTTTGCGTAAACACATAGCCTGCCAATTGCTCGCCAAAAAACTCCACCATATCGTTGCGCTCGGCTTCGCCATGCACCAAAACATCCAAGTCAATTTCTTCTTGCTGGCTGATAGCATAAGCAATATGCGATTCCATATCGGCATCGTATTTAGCCTGGCTGATGTCACCTTTTTTAAAGGCAGCGCGGCTGGCGCGGATATCAGGCGTTTGCGGGAATGAGCCTATTGTTGTGGTCGGCAGTAAAGGTAAATTCAATCTTGCACGTTGAATAATTTGTCGGTGCTCAAATTTATTGGTTCGATTTTCATTCGCATTAACCAAGTCTTTAATGCGCTCTTTCACATCCAGATGATGCACGCGCAATGAATTGTGGCGCGCGGTAATTGCAGCGCGCGAAATCGCCAATTCATTTGCGACAGAATCAACACCACTATTCAAGGCTTTGGTGATAATGCGTAATTCATTTAATTTTTCATCGGCAAATGCTAACCAAGATTTAATCTCCTTATCCAAATTCACCTCATGCGCAAGCGTCACGGGTGTATGCAATAAAGAGCAACTAGGCGCAAGCCATAAGCGCTCACCCAGCCTTTGCACCCAAGGCTCTAAAAGTGCCAGCGCTTTATCTAAATCGGTACGCCAAATATTGCGGCCATCGATAATTCCAGCCGATAATATCCAGTAACTAGGAATAGCATTAACCCAAGGCCCCAATTGTTCTGGTGCGCGCACGCAATCGATATGGATGCCATCAATCGGCAATTGGGTGATAAAAGCTTGGTAGCGCGATACGTTGGCAAAATAGGTCGTCAGCAATAGTTTGGGGCGTTGCGTACGAAAATGCGCATAAGCGCGCTCAAACGCTTTTAGCCATTTGTCATCCAGATCCAGCGCAAAAATCGGCTCATCAATTTGCAGCCATTCGATTTTTTTGGCATGTAGCTCTTGCAATAAGTGTGCGTATTGCTCAGCCAGGCTATCTAAAAAATCTAATTTATTCACGCCACGCGCTTTGCTTAAATACAGAAAACTGACTGGACCTAGTAGCACAGACTTAACATTTTTCGATAGCGCTAGAGCTTCATCCAGCTGGCTTAAAAAATCATGCGCGTTGATGGAAAACTGCGTATCGTCATTTAATTCTGGCACGATGTAATGGTAGTTGGTGTCTAGCCATTTGGTCATTTCCATTGCAGGCTGCTCTAGGTTGCCGCGTGCTAGTGCAAAATAAGCATTTTCTGGCGAAATAGATTTTTCACCAAAGGGTAGTTTAGCAAAGCGTTTTGGCTGCGCGCCAAATAAAACCGTGTGGTCCAGCACATGGTCGTACAGCGAAAAATCGTTGCTGCTGATAAAGGCCAAACCGGCCTCCTGTTGCTTTTGCCAATGCGTTTTGCGCAACTCTGCGGCTGTTTTTTGTAAGTCTTCAGATGTGGTTTCTTTGCGCCAGAACGATTCCAGCGCAAATTTCAATTCACGCTTTGCACCCACGCGCGGATAACCCAAGAGATGCGCTTTAATGGTTTTTGTTGTCATGTTATTGCCCTAATTCTGTGTAAGGCATGCATTCTCTAATGACAAAATAATTTAATAAAGCGAAAGTTTTTGTGATAAATTTGAATTAAATTCATATTAGTAAATGCTTATGCTTGAAATACGTCACCTTAAATCGCTAAAGGCCATTGCAGAAACCAGTAAGCTTGGCTTGGCCGCGGAACGTGTTTTTTTAACGCAATCCGCGCTTTCGCATCAAATACGCGCATTGGAGACGCACTATGACATCACGCTTTTTCAGCGTAGCGCGCAAGGTTTGCGCTTTACACCTGCTGGGCAACGCCTGCTGGATTTGGCCAATGAATTATTACCGCTGATTGAAAAATCAGAACGTGACTTGATTCGCTTAAAAAGTGATCAATCGGGTGAGCTTAGAATAGTTTTGGAATGCCATACCTGTTTTGATTGGCTAACACCAGTGATGGACGCGTTCAGGCGTGCCTGGCCTGAGGTGGAGATTGATTTGGTGGCAGGCTTTCATAGTGACCCTTGGCATTTATTGCATGCCGGTAAGGCCGATGTGGTGATTGGTGGCTTGCCAAATAAACTGGATAATTTAGCGCATTTGCCCTTATTCAAATTTGAGATAATGGCGGTATTGCCAATCGACCATGCGTTGCGCAACAAGCCAAGATTGCTGGCAGAACATTTTAGCGGCGAAACGCTAATTACTTACCCAGTGCCTGAAGAGCGTATTGACGTGATTCGGCAGGTATTAAAGCCTGCCAATATTCAATTTAATCGCCGCACCGCAGAGTTGACCATTGCAATCATGCAGCTAGTCGCCAGTCGCCGCGGTTTGGCCGCCTTACCCAATTGGGGCATTCAAAGCTATATAGAGCATGATTATGTGCTGGCAAAAGCCATTGGCGCTAAAGGTTTATGGTCTGAGCTATATGCAATTGGCACCAATGAGATGATGGCGCGACCATATGCCAAAGATTTGGCGCGTATTATTCGCGATGTATGCGCAGAAAAATTAAGTGGTATTAAGTTGCTTTAAAAGACACAGCGAATATTTGTCAGATGGCAGATGTGATAATGCCACCGCCTAGGCAAACATTGCTTTCGTACACCACAGCCGATTGGCCTGGCGTAATTGCCCACTGTTTTTGACCAAATTTAACCGTTAAGTCGTCATTGTGTAATGCGTCAATTTCACACGGCGCATCTGGCTGGCGATAGCGGGTTTTGGCGGCATATACCCAGTTGGTCATCGGTTCTTCAGTGTCAATCCAAGTTAATTGGCTGGCTTTTAAACCATCGTTTAGTAGTAAAGGATGTTCGTGACCTTGCACCACGATTAACTCGTTTTTAGCCATATCTTTTGCGGCAACAAACCACGGTTCGCCATTACTATCGCGGCTTCCGCCGATTTTTAAACCTTGGCGTTGGCCTAAGGTGTAATACATCAAGCCTTCATGCTGCCCCACTAATTTACCTTCAGCGTTCTTAATATCGCCCGGTTTTTTCGGTAAATAGCGTTGTAAAAACTCCTGAAACGGGCGCTCGCCAATAAAGCAAATGCCAGTTGAGTCTTTCTTTTCAGCGTTGATTAACCCAGCTTGGCGGGCGATTTCGCGCACTTCGCGCTTTAAGTATTTTCCAAGCGGAAACAGTGTTTTACTCAATTGTGCTTGGTTAAGGCGATACAAAAAATAGCTTTGGTCTTTGCTACCGTCATCGGCTTTTAATAGTTGAAAAAGGCCAGGTTTTAAGGGGTTTTCGCGCACTTGCGCATAATGGCCAGTGGCAATTACATCGGCGCCTAAACTCATGGCATGGTCTAAAAATGCTCTAAATTTAATTTCAGCATTGCATAAAATATCCGGGTTTGGTGTGCGGCCGGCTTCGTATTCGCTTAAAAAATTGGCAAATACGCGGTCTTTGTATTCGGCACTAAAATTCACCGCTTCAATATCGATGCCAATTTTATCGGCAATTGAAACCGCGTCGATTAAATCTTGCTTGGATGAACAGTATTCATCGTTATCGTCGTCTTCCCAGTTTTTCATGAAAAGGCCAACTACATCGTAGCCTTGTTGCTTTAATAATAGGGCGGTGACGGACGAATCGACGCCGCCAGATAAGCCAACTACAACTTTCTTTTTGGTCATAAGTTAGTAATCACTTCCAGCGGAAAGCTCTTTCCGCTTAAATAATCTTCAATGCAAGTTAATACTTGTGGACTGCGCATTAATGCGGCTTTTTCGCGAATCTCATCAATAGACATCCATACCGCGCGAATGATGCCATCATCCAATTCTTGCGTTGCATAGTGCACGCCAACGTTGCCAATAAACGCAAAGCGCAAATAAGTGGTGTCGTTATGCGGGTGTTTCCAATGATAAACGCCTAGCAAAGCAGTTGGCTTAAAATCATAGGCGGATTCCTCTAAAGTTTCGCGAATCACTGCTTGAATCAGCGTTTCGTTGTCTTCTAAATGGCCAGCAGGCTGGTTAAAGCGATTGCCTCTATCGGTGCCTTCTTCTACCAGCAAAAACTTGCCGTTTTGCTCAATGATGGCGGCGACGGTTGAGTTGGGCTTAAATTGTTGTTTTTTCAAAAGAATATTCTTCAAACATGCGATTAAGTTAAGCCGTTATTTTACCTAAAAAACCCGAACTTAACCTAACTTAACTGATTGATAGCTGCGGAAATAAACCAGTTAAGCCATGCGCAATAAATTCCACTGCCATCGCTGCCAAAATTAGTCCCATCAAGCGCGTGATGATATTAATGCCAATGGTGCCAAGCCGCTGCGTGATGTTATCGGATAATTTCAGCACCAGCCAAATCACGATACTGACTAATAAAACTGGTAATACCAATGAAAGATGGCCCAGCAAAGTCGGTTGCTGTTGTGCGCTTAAAATCATGCTGGAAATCGCGCCAGGCCCAGCTAATAAAGGGATACTTAATGGCACAATCGCAATCACTTCGCGTTCTGCCATGCTTTGCGCTTCTTCCGCCGTCTGGCGCGTGCCGCCTTGTTTGCCATGCATCATCGAGATGGAAATCAGCATGATTAAAATGCCGCCGCCAACTTGAAACGACGGAATGGAAATGCCAAAGAAATTTAAAATGCCATCGCCAATAAATGCGGCTAAACTGAGCACGATAAATACAGTGAGTGCCACGGTGCGTGCGGTTTTGGCGCGGTCTGGCTTGCTCCAGCCATCGGTTGCGCTGATAAAAATAGGCAAGCTGCCAATCGGATTCACAATCGCTAGTAGTGCAATGGTGATTTTGAGTAGGTAGGTGAAGTCTTGATTAAGTAAATCCATGATTTTCATCCATGATGGTGATGTTAACGTTTGTGAACAGGCAAGGCTTTGTTAGTATCTGACATACTAAATTTAAGCCATATTAAATTAAACAGGCAACTTAATGCAGATAAATCTTCAAAAAGTCATACTCGCCTCACAAAGCCCGCGTCGCGGGGCGCTATTAAAACAAATGGGCATTGACTGTGTGGTGATGCCAGCCGATATTGATGAATCGCAACTGGCAAATGAATCGCCAACCGATTATGTATTGCGCTTGGCTAAGCAAAAAGCGCAGGCTATTCAAAGGCAATTAACAGGGCGAGATGCTGAGATGCCAATTTTGGCGGCGGATACCACTGTGGCTTTAGGCAATATCATTTTTGGTAAACCAGAAAATGACGCGGATGCGATGCAGATGCTCAAAAAATTATCGGGTACGCAGCACCAAGTGCATACGGCGGTGGCCGTGGTTTTTAACCAGCAAATAGAGTTGGCGCTAAGCACCACATTGGTCGAGATGATGCCGCTGAGCGATGCTATGATAGCAGCGTATATCGCGACTAATGAGCACGCCGATAAAGCAGGTAGCTACGCCATACAAGGCTTGGCGGGCAATTGGATCAAACGCATTGATGGCAGTTATACCGGCGTGATGGGGTTGCCTGTGCATGAAACGGCGCTGTTATTAAAAAAATTGGGCTTTTAAATGGGTTAAGTAAGCCAACAGTGCGTCTACTTAACCACTTTTTTGGCACGAAAATAATATAGATAAGGTTTAGCAAATTGGGACAAGAGATATTAATCAACGTAACGCCACAAGAAACGCGCGTTGCCGTGCTGGAGCAGGGTATTGCGCAAGAACTGCATATCGAGCGCAGTTCTTCACTAGGTATTGTCGGCAATGTGTATCGCGGCAAAGTGTGTCGCGTATTGCCTGGCATGCAATCGGCGTTTGTCGAAATCGGTTTGCAGCGCGCGGCTTTTTTGCATGTGGCCGATATTATGGAATGCCATATTGATGGCGAACCGCCAACCGAGCGACCGATTCAAGATGTATTACGCGAAGGCCAATCGATTGTTGTGCAAGTGATTAAAGAGCCCATCGGCACCAAAGGTGCGCGTCTGACCACAGAAGTCAGCATTGCGGGGCGCTTTTTGGTGTTTTTGCCGCATCAAGATCATATTGGCGTTTCGCAGCGCATTGAAGATGAAGAAGAGCGCGAATTATTGCGTAACCGTTTGCTGGGTTTGTTGCCAGAAAAACGTTCTGGCGGCTTTATTATTCGCACCATGTCAGAAACGGCCAGCGATGCAGAACTGCTAGCCGATATCGATTACTTACAAAAAGTATGGGCAAAAATTCAGCTGGATAGCCAATCGGCAGGTGAGCGCTCACTCATTTTTTATGATTTAAGTTTGCCGCGACGCATTTTACGGGATGTGGTGAATGACGAAACGGTGAGTATTCGCGTCGATTCAAAAGAGACTTTTGCACAGCTAAAAGAGTTTGCGGATTTATATGTGGCAAAAGCCGTGAAGCCGCTTTATCACTATCAAGGAGAGCGCCCGATTTTTGATTTTTACAATATCGAAATTGAAATCACGCGCGCACTTTCGCGTAAAGTGGATTTGAAATCTGGCGGCTATTTGATTTTTGATCAAACTGAGGCATTAACGACAGTTGACGTGAATACCGGTAGCTTTGTCAGCGGTAAAACGCTGTCCGATACCATTTATAAAACCAATTTAGAAGCAGTGCAATGTATTACGCGGCAATTAAGGCTTAGAAACTTAGGCGGTATCATCATTATCGATTTTATTGATATGGATGAAGATAGCCAGCGCGAAACGGTGTTGCAAGAGCTAAATAAAGCGATTGATTTAGACCGCGCGCGTATCAGTGTGAATGGTTTTACATCGCTTGGCTTGGTGGAAATGACGCGCAAACGCACCAGAGAAAGTTTGGCGCACTTGTTGTGTGAGCCTTGCGACGTGTGCCAAGGCCGCGGTGAGCACAAAACGGCGCAAACCATTTGTTATGAAATTATGCGCGAATTACTACGCGAATCTAAACAATTTAACGCCAAAGAATTTAAAGTGATTGCCTGCACGCAGGTGATTGACATGCTGCTGGATGAAGAATCGCAAAGTTTGGCGAATCTATCCGATTTTATTAAAAAACGGGTGACTTTGCAGCCAGACAACCAATACGCGAGAGAGGCGTTTGATATTATTTGGATTTAAGCGCTAGTTAAGATGATGGCTGTGGGGCAATGTTCAAAAAAGGCGAATGTGTTAATAGAATCGTTTTTTCAAAATTAGTATCATTTTTGAATGTAGTGTTGGCTTGAATCGCCGGCTTAACGGCTTTAATTAACTGCAACAACATCAAATCTAAAATTTGACCTTCTTTTAATATTGTGGCGTATTCTTTTTCTACTAACGCTAATTGATTATCCAGCGCTTCAGCGCTAGCTCTTGCTTGCATGAGATTTTTAGAGCGCTGATCTAAGCTGGCCTTGTGTTCTGCCATTTGGTTTTTTAGCGTGCCCAACACATCTTGCAGCCAATGCGCACAATCTTTTTCAGCTTGACTAAAAATGGCACGCGTTTGTGTACCAAGTCCTAAAAAAAATTTACGAATCAAAAAGTGCTTTTCGGTTAGCACGTTAA
>LNFM01009488.1_pt1 | contig 15755 bp, 13 predicted proteins | sample 596031 | NCBI WGS metagenome assembly LNFM01 (sample SAMN04254537, study PRJNA301005) | activated carbon metagenome | isolation source: dual media filters at the Ann Arbor, Michigan drinking water treatment plant | place: USA: Ann Arbor | reverse complement strand
TTGCCGCTTCCTCTACAACACGGGTTCTGAGTCCACCAGCGGCAAGCGCGGCGTGTATCGCACGTTCGCGGCCGAATGCCAAACCCAATTCCCCGGCAGTCAAAACGCCGACAAACCCTCCGTCCCGCTCGGGTGGGGAGAGCTTGGTCTTGCCGCGTTCAGACCCGTCGCTGGCTTGCAAAAGCGTCGCCGCCTTGCCCTTGGCCAGCCAGTCCTTAACCTTCTCGTAACCCATGACCGCGCCGCTTGCCTTGCGGGCCATGCTGACCAGATCGATCACACGCCGCGCCAGCAAGTCCTCGACCAGATCGGCTAGACCTTCCGGCACCTTGACCGGCTGACGCGCCGCGCGGGCGAACAGGCCTTTCTTTGCGGCCTTATCAATCGCCGCCCGGTCGGCACTGACGTAGAAGCCTCGTCCGGGCAAACGGCCCAGAATGTCTGGCGTTACGACGCCCTCAGGGTCCAGGCAAAAGCGGATCAATCCGGCTTTTGGCTGGCTTTCACCGGTCGCAATGCACTTGCGTTCCGGTTCGTCCTGGTCTTTTTCTCGGCCGCCGCGCGTCAACGCTTGGGTTTCCGAGGTCTGAAATCAGACCTCGGCCTCCGCGTCTTCTTCGACGGGCTTCTCAAGCTCGGCCGGGTCAACCCAGCCCAGCATGACCCGCGCGGTCATCACAAGATGCTGCGCCTCTTCCAGGCTCATTTCGAACTTTTCCAGCACGCCTTCATCTTTCTTGCGCACGCCGTTTTCCGTCGTCCAGCCACCGGCCAGTTCCCAGTCGGCGCAGGTGGCGAAGTCTTCCAGGGTCTTGATGCCATCCCGGCCCAGCGCTTCCAGCATCTGGGGTGTCAGGCCCTCGAATTCAACCAAACTGTCCTCAACACCGAGTGCGCGAGCATTTTCCATCGCCTTGGCGTTGGCGGCTTCGAGATAATCGCGCGCGCGGGCCTGCAGCTCGCCAGCGGTACCTTCGTCAAAACCGTCGATCGACAGCAGTTCGTCAACGTCGACGTAGGCCACTTCCTCAAGGTTGGTGAAGCCTTCGGCGACCAGAAGCTGAGCCATCATTTCATCCACGTCCAACGTGTCCATGAACAGCTTGGTGCGTTCGGCAAATTCGGCCTGACGACGCTGGCTTTCCTCGGCTTCGGTCATGATGTCGATATCAAGACCGGTCAGCTGGCTGGCCAGGCGTACGTTCTGGCCGCGGCGGCCGATTGCGAGGGAAAGCTGTTCATCCGGCACGACGACTTCGATCTTGCCGGCCTCTTCGTCGATCACGACCTTGGAGACTTCCGCAGGCTGAAGCGCGTTCACAAGGAACGTGGCCTGATCCTGATTCCACGGAATGATGTCGATCTTTTCGCCCTGAAGCTCGTTCACCACGGCCTGGACGCGCGAGCCGCGCATGCCGACGCAGGCGCCGACGGGGTCGATGGAGTTGTCATAGCTGATCACGGCAATCTTGGCGCGGCTGCCCGGGTCACGGGCGACGGCCTTGATCTCGATGATACCGTCGTAGATTTCCGGCACTTCCATCTTGAACAGCTCGGCCATGAACTGCGGGTCAGTGCGCGACAGGAAGACCTGCGGGCCACGCGCTTCGCGGCGCACGTCCTTTTCGCGGCCGATCTTTTCGTTGCGGCGCAGGATGCCTTCGCCACGGCCGATGTCGACGATGACGTTGCCGTATTCCTCGCGCTTGACGGCGCCGTTGATGATGGTGCCCTTGCGGTCCTTGAATTCCTCGAACTGGCGGTCACGCTCGGCCTCGCGGACCTTCTGAAGGATAACCTGCTTGGCCGACTGCGCGGCGATCCGGCCCAGATCGACGGGTGGCACTTCGTCGATGATCTCGTCGCCCAGTTTCGGGTCGGCAAGCCAGGTTTTCGCTTGTTTCACAGTCACTTGCGCGTGGTGGTTTTCGACAGCGTCATCCTCGACCACGGAGCGCACGCGTGTGAAAGACGCCCGGCCGGTCTTGCGATCGATCTTTACGCGGATATCCATTTCGGCGCCATAGCGCGACTTGGCGGCCCGGGCGAGGCTGTCCTCCATTGCCTGAACGACCAGTTCAGGGTCGATCATCTTTTCGCGCGCCACCGCTTCGGCGGTCTGCAAAAGCTCAAGCTGGTTGGCCGAGGTAATCGCCATCAGATTTCTCCGCGTTCAGTGTTTCGTTGGGGGAACGTCGTCCCCGTCGGTGTCTTCGCTGTCGGTCTCGTCTTCGATGGTGTCGAACTTGTCTGGATCGACCCCTTGCGCCTTCCGCTGGCGCAGCATTTCCGTGATCAGATCTTCGGTGAGGATCAACTTTGCGTCTGACAGCCAATCGAACTTGAGCCCGATGGTCAGCATCTCGCCGGCTTCTTCGATCTCGATCAGGATCTCGTCGCCATCAGTGCCTGCCAGCGTTCCCTTGAAGCGGCGGCGACCGTCAATCAATTCCGTCGTCTCGATTCGCGACTCCCAGCCTTTCCAGACCTCAAAGTCCTTCAGGCGCGTAAGCGGGCGGTCGATGCCTGGGCTGGAGACTTCCAGCACGTAATTGTCCTCTATCGGGTCTTCGACGTCCAGCACGGCGGACACTGCAGTCGAGATCTGGCCGCATTCGTCTACGTCGATGCCGCCTTCGGCTTTGTCCGCCATGATCTGCAGGATCCTGGTCTTGCCGCCCATCAGGCGCACGCGCACCAGTTCGAACCCCATCCCTTCGATGACGGGTCCGATGATATCCGCCAGCCGGCGGTCGATCGAGGTCTTTGCGATCAGGTCCGACATGTTCGGCCCCCTAAAATAAAAAACGGGCCGCAGGGCCCGTGCATCTCTTGCGGTAGCTTCGAGTTTGGACCCCGACGCATCTGTTGCAAGCCGTATACGGAAGCGGAACCGAGTCTGCAAGTGGGGTGTTTGATGTCTGAAACGGGTGTAACGGGCACAGGCGTGGATGGCAGATTTCCTCCTGACCCTCGCAAGGTCCGATTGCCCTTGCCCAGCCAACCTGCGATAGTTTCGTTCGGACGATTTATGAGGCCAACTTGGCAGCGAACCGCCCCTTCTTTTCCCTGCCATCGGTCGTCGCACTTGCCCTCGCTGCGGCGCTCACTGGTCATTCGGTGGCAGCGCTCGATCGGCTGGATGTCGCGGTGGCCGGCGACGATGCGAACCTTTCAGATGCCGTCCGCGGCGCCTCGTTACTGGTGACCCAGCAGGCTCAGGACCGGACCGACCCGCAAGATCTGTTGGCTGCTGCCCGCGCGGATTATGCCCGCATCCTGGATGCGCTCTATGCTCGAGGCCACTATTCGGCAGTCATCAACATCACCATCGATGGCCGGGAAGCTGCCGCGATACCACTTTTCGAGGCCCCCGGCAGGATTAACCGAATTGCCGTGTCGGTCGATCCCGGCCCACAATTCCGGTTTTCACGCGCCAGCATCGAACCGCTTGCGCCTGACACCGACCTGCCGGCGGGTTTTCGACCGGGTGAGCCAGCTGAAAGCGGCGTGGTAGGGGATGCTGGAACTTCCGCAATCAGTGCGTGGCGCGAGATAGGCCACGCCAAGGCGAGCCTCGCGTCGCAGGAAATTGTCGCCGATCATCGCAATGCCAGACTTGCGGCCAGCCTTCGACTGTCACCCGGCCCTCGCCTGCGCTTCGGCCGCCTGACCATCGAGGGGGCCGAACGGATGCGCGAACAGCGAATTCGCAAGATCGCTGGCTTGCCGGTGGGAGAGGTTTTCAGCGAACGTGAATTGGGCCGCGCAGCCGAACGGCTGAAACGGACCGGGATTTTTGCCTCGGTCGCCCTGACCGAGGATGAGGCATTAACTGCTCCTGACCTGCTGGGCATCACTGCGATCCTGGTGGAGCAAAAGCCGCGCAGATATTCCTTGGGGGCGGAGATTGCCAGTTTCGATGGCCTGACGCTGACTGGATACTGGCTTCATCGCAATCTACTGGGCGGCGGCGAGCGGCTGAAAGTGGAGGGCGAGATCGCCAACATCGGGGCAGCCTCCAGCGGGGTCGATTATTCGCTTGGCGTCACCATCGACAGACCGGCCACGCTGACGCCGGACACCACGGCCGGCCTGATGTTCAATATTTCCCATCTCGACGAGGTGGAATACTACGCCAACACAGCCGAGTTCGGGTTGACCTTCTCGCACATTTTTTCGGACACACTTACCGCACGCGCCAGTTTTACCTACAGCGCACAGGAAGGCCGCGACCCTGGCGGGTCGTTCAGTTTTCGCGATCTGTCATTGCCACTCGGCCTCACCTGGGACCGGCGTGATATCGTGACCAATCCGACCACCGGAACCTACCTCGATGCCGAGGTAAAACCGTTTCTCGGCTTTGGGACCAGTGATTCCGGCGTACGGGTGACGATGGATGGCCGCGTCTATCACAGTCTTGGCGAACCCGGCCGTCTGGTGCTTGCTGGGCGGGCGCAAGCCGGCGCGATCTTTGGCGCGACGGTGCTGGGCACACCGCGGGACGAGCTGTTCTATTCTGGCGGCGGCGGAACGGTGCGTGGGCAACCTTACAGATCGCTTGGAATTTCCGTGACGCGCGGCTTCGGGCCGGAGTTCCTGATCGGGGGCACCTATTTCCTTGCAGCTTCAGCCGAGGTTCGCGCAAAGGTCTCGGATCGGATCGGAATCGTCGGCTTTGTCGATGCCGGGCAAATTGGTATCGACGGTTTCTTGGACGACGTCGGCGGCTGGCACGCAGGTGCCGGTTTGGGACTGCGCTATGATACGGGCTTTGGACCGATCCGTCTTGACGTGGCCGCTCCGGTCGGTGGTGATACCGGCGACGGCGTCCAGATCTATGTCGGCTTGGGGCAGGCATTCTGATGCGGCGCGCGCTCGGGATTCTGCTTCTGTCCACGCTTCCGCTGCAGGCGCAGGACGACGGCGGCGGCTATCTGGAGACTTTTCTCGAAGAGAACCTGTCAGGCGCTGGGCGAAACGTCACCATCACCGGCTTTTCTGGCGCGCTGTCAACTGTCGCGTCAATCGACAGCATGACCATCGCCGACGACGAAGGCGTCTGGATCACGTTGAATGGTCTGAAACTTGACTGGAGTCGATCTGCGCTGCTGTCGGGTGAGGTGGAGGTCAGCGAGCTTTCGGCTGAAGAAATCATCGTCACGCGGGCGCCGAACCCTGGGCCGGAGACACTGGAGCCCGAAGCGTCGGGCTTCAGCTTGCCCGACCTGCCCGTGTCAATTCAGGTCGGGCGGGTTGCCGCCGAACGGATTGTGCTTGAGCCCGCCTTGTTCGGGCAGGCCGTGGAGGGAAGCCTGGAAGCATCGCTTTCTCTGATTGAAGGCGAAGGCAAGGCATCGCTGTCGCTGCTACGCAGCGATACCGGGCCGGAGGGAACGATCAGCCTTGAGGCCGCTTACTCCAACGCTGATCGACGCCTCGGTGTGAACTTGGTCGCGGCAGAAGGGAAGAATGGTCTGATCACCTCGCTCCTTGGTCTGCCGGGAGCTCCGGCCGCCGAGCTTTCGGTGGTCGGCAGCGGGCTGTTCGATGATTTTTCCGCCGATGTGCGGCTGGCAACCGATGGTGAGGAGCGGCTGTCGGGCACCGTAGAAACCGCAGCCGTCGCAGGCAGGGGCTACCGGTTTTCAGCCGACCTTTCGGGTGATCTTGCCCCGCTGTTTCTGCCGGACTACCGCGATTTCTTTGGCCCTGCAGTCACCTTGCAGGTCGAGGGGGTTCGATCCGACACTGGCCATATTGCCGTCGATACCTTCAAGGTATCGACGCAATCGCTCGCCCTGTCTGGGTCGGTCTCCTTGGCCCCGGACGGGCTGCCACAGGAGGTATCGCTGACCGGGCGGCTCGCTTCGCCAGATGGCGCGCCGGTTCTGCTGCCCCTCGCCGGCGCGCCGACCGAGGTGCGAGAAGCTGACCTCGTGATCGAATTCCGGTCGGGGACGGAAAACTGGTCGGCGTCGTTCGACGCGCTCGGCGTGGCGCGTCCGGATTTCGCGGCCGAACGGCTTTCTGTCAGTGGGTCGGGCACGATCGGGCGCACGGCAGCCGGGCGCAGCTTTAACGCGAGATTGGCCTTCTCGGGCGATGGGATGAAGCCAAGGGATCAGGGGGGGGTCTCCGAGGCCCTCGGCTCTGCTTTGAGCGGGAGCGTTGTGGCGCATTGGCTCGAAGGTTCCGGCGCGCTGAGCCTTTCAGAGATACGACTTGCAGGTGAAGATTATTCAGGCGCGGCAAATCTGCGGATCGAAGGTTTGGAGGATGCATTTCTGACATCCGGCCGGGCCGTCATCACGGCAACCGATTTCGCGCGATTCTCGACACTGGCCGGGCAGCCTCTTGGCGGCACCGGAACCGCCACGGTCAAGGGTTCCGCAAGCAGCCTGTCAGGTTTCTTGGATCTCGATGGCGAGTTCGAGGGGCGCGGGATGCGTTTGGGCGTAGCGGAACTGGATCGCCTGCTTTCCAACGAGACGAGGGCGACATTCTCGGTGCGGCGCGACGAGAAGGGCACTCTTCTGCGCGCTTTCGACCTGACCGCCAAGTCGCTGACAGTAACTGGGTCGGGAATGCTGTCATCCGAGGACACCAAACTGCAGGCGCAACTGGCGTTCGCCGATCTCGGAGCACTAGGCCCGGGCTACCGTGGCAGCGCCGAGATCACGGGGACATTTTCGGGCACAAGTGAAGCCGGATTGCTGACGATCGAGGGATCGGGATCGAACCTTGGCACGGGCGACGCCCAGCTCGACCGTTTGTTGGCCGGACGTAGCGATCTTTCTGCGCAACTTCGACTGAACCGGGGCGACCTGCAGATCGAAGATGCCCGGCTGTCCAATGGGCAAATTTCGCTGACGGCGACCGGGGTCGTGTCTGGTGCCAATCGAAACATCGAACTCGATGCTCGGCTGGCGAACCTTGCAATCCTTGCTCCGGGATTTCCGGGGGAGCTTCGGTTTGCCGGAACCGCTGTCCAGGATGAGAGCGGATACAACATCGATCTGCGCGGCAGCGGCCCTGGCCAAACCGAGGCACGGGTCACGGGCCGGCTGGCAAATGGTTTTGGCTCGGCAGACCTTAATGTGACCGGGGCAGCACAAGCGGCCTTGGCCAATATCCTGACGGAGCCGCGAGCAGTCTCTGGCCCCGTGCGGTTCGACTTGAGGCTTGACGGGCCACTGCGCCTTGCGTCGCTTTCGGGGAGGCTGTCGCTATCGGGAGGCCGCATTACAGATCCGAGCCTTGGCATAGCGTTGGAGCGGACGGAAGCGATCGTAGATCTTGCGGAAGGCACAGCGCGCATATCCGCAACCAGCGCACCATCAACAGGGGGCCAGGTGCGGATGGACGGATCCATCGGGCTGCAATCCCCGTTCAACGGCAATCTCGACATCGCACTGCAGCGAGTCAAGCTGGTTGATCCCGACCTGTACCAGACATTCGCAGACGGCGCGCTTCGCATCGAAGGGCCGCTAGAAGGGGGGGCGCTCATCTCGGGGCAAGTGACCCTCTCTGAAACGGAAATCAGCGTACCCTCTACCGGCTTTGGCGGTGCGTCCGGATTGCCGGATTTGCGGCATAAGGCTGAGCCAGCTGATGTTCGAGAAACCCGCCGAAAGGCTGGCCTTCTGGGCGGAAACGGCGGATCTGAGAAGCGCGGTTCAGGCGTGTTCCGTCTGGATGTCGAACTCATCGCACCGAACCGGGTATTCGTGCGCGGACGCGGGATTGATGCGGAACTTGGCGGATCGCTCCGGCTGACAGGCCGCACCGATGCGGTCATACCGGCAGGTCAATTCCAACTGATCCGGGGTCGCCTCGATATTTTGGGGAAACGGCTGGTTCTGTCGGAAGCCAGTCTGACCCTGCAGGGTGACCTCGTGCCCGAGATCAGCGTTTCCGCCAGCACGGAAAGTGACGGCATCATAAGCTTTGTCACCATCGAGGGGCCTGCGACTACGCCCGAAGTGTCATTCCGATCCAACCCGGACCTGCCAGAGGAAGAAGTACTGTCGCGGCTGTTGTTCGGTCGAGGGTTGGAAAACATTTCACCCCTTCAAGCCGCACAGTTGGCGAATGCGGTAGCGGTGTTGGCAGGACGGGGCGGCACCGGCGTAATCGGTCGACTGCGCCAGGGCTTTGGCCTCGACGATCTGGACCTGACGACCGGCGACGACGGCTCGGCTGCCCTGCGCGCCGGCAAGTATCTGTCAGAAAACGTGTATACCGAAGTCGAGGTCGACCAGGACGGCAAGAGCCAGATCAACCTGAATCTCGATGTTCGTCCGGGGGTAACGGTCAAGGGGAAGGTCGGTGCAGACGGCGACACCGGAATCGGTATCTTCATCGAGCGCGACTACTGAGCGCGCGTCAGTCGACCGCCAGTTCAAATTCGATGTAGCCAGTCCCAGGGCTTGCCCATTGCCGCGACTTGCGGACAACCGCGCCCTCCATCCAGAAATCATTGGCAATCTTGCCCTCCGGGCGGATGCAGACTTCCTTCACATGAATGGTCTGGTGCGCGCGACCGAAGATTTCGATCGTCTCTTCACCGATCCTGCTTGCCGTGCAGTCATAGGCGCGCCGGTTGGTCTGGTCGTCGTCGCCGAGAAAGAAGTAGGCGCGCTGGTAAGCACCGCCATATGCAGTCAGTTCGGCGGGCCACGGAGCAGCAGACGACATGAGGTCGGGGCCAAGGCCGCGGGTCTGGATCAAGATACCATCGCGCAAGGTAAAGGTTGTGCCGTCCGTGGTTGCCCAAGTGACAACCGCGCCTTTGCTGTCCGTCACCGTGACCAGCGCATCGGCACCGCGTGAGCGGATGACAACGCGCAGGATGGACAAGCCGTAGGCTTCAAGGTCTGCACGCGTCGGCTGCGTCGCAATGCCGGGCTGCGGCGGAGTGCCTGAGATCCGCGCCAGAGAGGTTTTCGCAAGATTTGCGACCGCCGATTGCACCGCAGACGGATCGGATCGGTCATTCCCGCAGCCGGACAGAGCAACGGCAGCCGCGCAGATCACAACCAGGTTTAGCGGAGATGTCACCGCCACACCCTTCCCCAGCCGCGGTCAAGGGCGTCGGAATGGTAATCTCGGATCGAATCGTAAAGCCTCCCGTCAACTTCCAGTCGCGCACCACCGTCGCCGGTTGCTGGCCTGAGGGTGGTCCCGAAACCGCCGCGCGACTTGTCTCCGACCGCCCAATTGAGCGGGATAGTGAATCGCACGCCCTTGTCGAAGCCGCCTTCGCCAAAATCTGCCGAGGCCACGTCGGTGACAGTGGCAAAGGCCCCGACACGCCAGCCGTTGGCAAAGACCCGGTCAATCGAAACGGTCGCTCCGGTGTCGCCTGCAAGATATCTGCCGACATCCAACTGCCCGACAAGACCGTTGCCGAAATCATAATAGGCCGAAAGGTGGCCGGTCATGACGTCATAGTCATACTCGCCAAACCCGAAGCCGCCATCCGGATCGCGCTGTTTTGAATAGTTCAGTTCGGCTCCCAGTGCGAGCGGGCTGTTGGCCGGCTTCCAGAGTAGTTCGCCTGACACACCTGCGTGCATCTGTTCCAGATAGCCAAGGGTCACGCGCGAGTAGAGATCCGCTGCCGGACGGGCATACCAGGCAAGGGTCAGGCGCTCGAGCAACGGATCTCCGAACTTGCCGTAACGCGATCCGTCCGACCTCACGTGCGGCAGGACCGAGCCGGATGGATCACCCGAACGATCCAGATTTCCGGCAAGCCGCTTGTAGGCCGACCCGGAAAGAACCAACCCCGCCCGGATGTTGTAAGACGCGCTCAGGCGCAATCCGACGTCGCCTTTCAGGGGTTCGCTGATGCGAAGAGCGGGCTTCAGGCCCCAGCTAAACTTGGGATAGAGGTCGTCAGGGCCAACGCTATCGAGCGGAACCAGTCCGGCATCGGTTATCGACGTTCTGGCACGCAGAAGCGAGGCGTTGTCAGCGGCGAATTCCAGTTCTTCCAGATCACGGCGACGCAGCGTTACCTTAGAGGCTCCTATCCCGTTCACCACGGGGACAATTTCAAAGACCTGCACCGAGGCAGGCATCACATTCGAGAGGGCCCGAGCGGTGCGTCCGATGGCCTGAGCACCTGCGTCGATCCGGTTGTTGCGGATGCGTACCTGAACGTCGGTAGAGGTAAAGGCAAAGTCCTCGACAACTATTCCATCCACCGCCAGCCGCTTTGCCAGATTGTTGCGCAGGATCGGCCCTGCATCCGGCTGATCAACCCAACCACCGTCATATGCTTCAGGATCGACGCTGCGGGCCGGACGCAACTTGACCGGCGCAGGAGCCGGGCCCATGACACCGCCTGTCGATCGGGTTTTAGGATCGAGCATAAGATGAAAAACCAAGCCAACTTCTGAACCATGCATCGAATAGATGCCGTATCGGGCGTTTGGCCCCTTCTGATACTCGAAGCCAAAATTGAATGGGCTGGTGCGATCCAGAATTCCTCGACGGTCATCCTCCATACGATATGCGTCGGAGGAATACTCTGACTTGAAGGTCCAACGGTCGCTGATTCTGTATTCAATGCCGCCAAAAGGCGCCGCTTCGCCCCGGAACCACTGGTCCGAATTCGGCTTTCCCCCGTCTCCCGCCATGAGCGGCGGCCGAACGCCAAACGGCGAGGAAGCGCCACCATGTGAGCCGAGGCGACCCCAGCCCAATCCGACGGTTACCTTGAGGCGGTCCGAAAAGGTTTTCGTCGCGGCGACGTATTCAGAGGCGAACAGCCCGCTTCCGGTGAAATCTTGCAGCCCGATTGCCAACGACGGCAGAAACTGACTTTCGCGAAGAACCTGGTAGCGTAAATCAAGGCTGCGATCATCAAGTGTTGCCGGGTCCGCCGGAAACAGCGTGTTCCAGTCCTGCCATGTCTGGAAGCGGAAGGCTGCCGACAGGCGGGGTGTGACCTGGAAGCTGATCGTTGCGCGGGTAACCGGCCCGACGACAGATGTGCTGAAGGCAAATGTCGCGTCGTCCTGCACGTCCGCAGACGGCATGTCGATTAGGCCGGTCGCTCCGTTGATGTTCAGCGAGCGCGGCATCTCTGCGCTGGCCGGCAAGGCTGCCGAAGCCAGAGCGAAAATCACCAAGTAAAGCATGGGCAGTCTTGATCTGGGCATGGCGTCCGCAGTGTGGGAATGGCCGCACTTTATGGCAGGGTGGCGTGGGAGCAAGGCTAATCGCTTCGGATGGGCCGCAAGGGCAGTCCGGTGTCAGTTTCCGCCTTCATCACCCAGCCGCAAGCGCAGTTCCCGCAACACCGGCAGCAAGGACTTCACCCGGTCGTGCCCCAACGCCTGCACGACCTCGCCGATCAGCGGAACGACACTCGCAACTGCTGAGTCGCGGGCCGCACGGCCCGATGGACTGATCGCCACGAACTTCTGGCGTGCGTCTTCCCAGTCAGGGCGGATGTGAACATGGCCGGCCCATTCAAGCCGAGCCAGTGTGTTGGTCATGGCGCCCCGGGTCACATGAAACGCCTTGGCCAACTGGGCTGGCGTCCGTTCGTCGCCGATGCGCGCCAGATGATTCAAAACCGAGAAATGCGAGAGCTCCATGCCCTTCGGCAGCACTTTCGATATGCGGTTGCGGGCCAATTGGTCGGCCATGAACAGCTCTCCGAAAAGTGCAACCGCGATGTCTTCTGTCTTTTCGTTTGTCATGGCCCGTCAAAGCTCCGATCGTGCCAAAGCGATGGCAAGCGGCGGCGAGCTTCGGAAACGCGGGCAAGGTCAATCTCAACGAGCGTGACGCCCGGTTCGGTGCCACCGTCCGCCAGCACCTCACCCCAAGGCGCAACAGCAAGCGAATGACCGTGCGTGCGCCGGCCCTTGCCGAGACTTTCGGAATGGAAGCCCGTCTGCGCAGGGGCAAGGACAAAGCATCCGGATTCGATTGCCCGCGCACGGATCAGCGTTTCCCAATGTGCGGCACCCGTAATGTGGTTGAAGGCGGCAGGAACCGTCAGGATTTCGGCTCCAGCCTTGGCAAGCGTCCGGTAGAGCATCGGGAAGCGGAGATCGTAGCAGACTGTAAGGCCTAGCGTCCCGAACGGTGTCTTGCACAGCACGGCTTGATCACCAGGGCGATATCCCTGGCTTTCTCGGTAGATCTCGGTCTCTGAAACGTCGACGTCGAACATGTGGATCTTGTCATATCTGGCGGCGACGCCGCCATCCGGCCCAACGAGGAATGACCGGTTGGCGAACCGGCCATCTTCATCTTGCGTCAGAAGCCCGAGCGAACCTATCAGCAACCATACACCGTGCTCCTGCGCCGCCGCGCGTAGGGCGGCAAGCGTCTGGTCCTCTGCCTCGTGGCGAAAGACGGCTCGTTGATGGCGCCGGTCGGACGAAAGACAGTTGGTCATTTCCGGCGTCAGGATAAATCGAGCCCCGGCCGACGCTGCACGATCCACGAGATCGCGTGTAACGCGAAGATTAGCGGCCGGGTCGTCCGACACGTTCAGCTGGACAAGAGCCGTCCGCATCAGTCGGCCAAAAGTCGGTCGAGCTTGCCAGCATGGTCAAGCGCGTGAAGTTCATCGGACCCGCCCACGTGAAGATCACCGATAAAGATCTGCGGCACAGTCCGGCGACCGCCGGCGCGCGCCGTCATGGCGGTCCGCAGATCGGAATCACGACTGACGTCGATCTCGTGATACTGGGCGGCCTTCTTTGCAAGAAGACGCTTCGCAGCATGGCAATAAGGGCAGAAAGGGGTGGTGTAGATTTCGATGCGGGGCATGGCTTTGATCCAAATGACCTGCCAACCCTACATGCAATCAGATATCCTTCGCAACGCGGGCCAGACTCAACACCGACACTGACGCGGCACCGGCGGCAAACAGCGCCTCGCTTGCGGCGGCAAAGGTGGCGCCGGAAGTCATAACGTCGTCCACAAGCAGAACGTCCCGTTGTGCCACCTTTACCACGTGGCGACTCGGCACCGCGAAGGCGTCAAGCAAGTTGGCAAACCGGGCATCGCGCGACCGGCCTTCTTGACTACCGGTGTGCCTTTTCCGGATCAGGCCATCCGGGCAATTTTCCAGCCCGGCAAGCCGAGCTATGGCGGACGACAACAGCGCCGACTGGTTGTAGCGGCGCCGAAGCAGCCTGAACCAATGAAGCGGCACAGGCACAACGAGCATGTCCGGCTTGAGAAGGGGGCCGGCCGCGCGGTGCATCCACGCCGCTGCGGGCCGCGCAAGATCGAGCCGATCCCCATGCTTTAATGCGAGCACCAAATGACGACCGTTGCCTTTGTACATGAGGGCAGATCTTCCCTGGCTCCAAGGCCGGGCTATTGTAAGGCAGTCGTCGCAGAGAACACGGTGGTCGTGGTCTTCGCCTTGCAGCGGAACCCCGCAAAGGTCACAGACCAAACCTGCGATAAACGCGGTCTCACGCCAGCATTCACCGCAAAGGCCGAAATCCGACGTGACACCTGCCCCGCAACTGATGCATTGCGGTGGGTAAAGAACTTGGAGCGCTGCTTGCAAACTCACCGTGTCTTCCTACTTTTCGCCGCATGAGCCTTAAGCCGGATCTCGTCGACCGGGTCGCCCTGTCCCGCTATCGCCAGCGGGCTGCCCGCGACACGCTGCATGGCAAAGCGGGCTTCCTTCACGACCACATGATTACTGATGTTCAGGAAAGACTGATCGAGGTTAACAGAACCTTTACAAACCCGGCCATCGTGACCGGTTTTCCGGAATTTTGGCACCGAGCACTGCCCGAAGCGAAGATCGTGCCTGATGCCGATATGCTGACGCTTGAACGGTCGGCCCACGATGTTGTCATCCATGCAATGGGGCTGCACTGGTCAAACGACCCGCTGGGTCAAATGGTCCAATGCCGGCTTGCCCTCAAGGCTGACGGATTCTTCATGGCGCAGTTCCTTGGCGGCAGGACGCTTCATCAGTTGCGGGCTGCGTTTGCTCATGCCGAAAGCTCCGAGACAGGCGGCGTGTCACCTCGCGTCGTGCCGATGGCCGAGATCCGTGATCTGGGCGATTTGCTGTTGCGGGCAGGTTTTGCCATGCCGGTTGCCGACAGCTCATTGCTGACCGCGATTTACCCCTCACCCCTGGATCTGATGCACGACCTCCGGGCGATGGGTGAGTCGAATGCTCTTTCCGGTCGCCTGCGCTATCCCACCCGCCGGGCGGTCATTGATGAGGCGGCGGCGGTCTACCGAAAATCCTTCGCCACGGAAGACGACAAGATACCGGCCACTTTCGAGGTCATCAGCCTGACGGGTTGGTGCCCGGAAGAAAGCCAGCCAAAGCCGCTTCGTCCCGGATCGGCAAAGCACCGATTGGCCGATGCGCTGAGGGTGGAAGAGCGCAGGTTGTCGGACGAAGGTTGACCCCGGCCCATAAGCCTTTATGTCCGGCTAAAGCGCTTTCCGGGATCACAACGATGCTTGACACCAAGGCGGGAAAAATCCCGCAATCGGACATGGGCCAGCAACCGGCCGAGGTCGACCGGCCGGGAGAAGGCAGGCTGCTTCACGCCCCGTCCAACCACCCGCCGGTCCGGCGTGCCAAGATCGGCGTGCTTCTGGCCAACCTGGGCACACCGGACAATTACGACTACTGGTCGATGCGTCGGTATCTGAACGAATTTCTTTCGGACAAGCGGGTGGTCGATTACGCAAGCTGGAAGTGGCAGCCGCTGCTGCAGCTGATCATCCTGACAAAACGTCCGTTCTCGTCTGGAGCCAACTACAAGCTGATCTGGAACCACGAGAAGAACGAAAGCCCCCTGCTGACGATCACGAAAGACCAGACCCAGGCGATAGCTGCTACGATGGCCGCGCGGCACGGATCGGATGTCTTGGTCGACTTCTGCATGCGCTATGGCAACCCATCCACAGAGACGAAGGTGCGGGCGATGGTCGAGGCGGGGTGCGAACGCATCCTGTTTTTCCCACTTTATCCGCACTACGCCGGGGCGACGTCCGCCACCGCAAATGACCAGTTTTTCCGTGCCCTGATGAAGGAAAAGCGGCAGCCGGCGGTGCGCACGGTGCCCGAGTATTTCGAGCATCCACTGTATATTGCTGCCTTGGCCCAGTCGGTGACCGCGGCCTACGCCGAGTTGGACCATCTACCCGATGTTCTGGTCGCCAGCTATCACGGGATGCCGGAACGGTATCTGATGCAAGGCGACCCATACCATTGCCAATGCGCAAAAACCTCGCGGCTGTTGCGTGAACGGCTGGGTTGGGAAAAGGGGTCGATCGATACAACCTTTCAGTCGGTCTTCGGGCCGGAGGAGTGGCTTAAGCCCTACACCGTCGATCATGTTGCAGAGTTAGCAAAGGCCGGAAAAAAGCGGATCGCAGTCATGGCTCCTGCTTTTTCGGCCGACTGCATCGAAACGCTCGAAGAAATCAACGGCGAGATCCGGGAGGCGTTCCTGCATGCAGGCGGTGAATCGTTCACCTATATACCCTGCCTGAACGACAGTTCGGCCCATATCGAGGCGCTATCCGCGGTCATCGAGGAAAATCTAGCTGGATGGTTGCCGGGCACAGGCACAAAATGAAAAGGACGGCAGGTTGCCCTGCCGCCCCTTCCTTAGCTTTGCCGAAAATTAGTTCGACACAGCCGCTGCGATCACGAGGAGCAGCAGCAGCGGAACAACGATGCCGCCAGCCGACGACGAGGTCGCAGCTTCGACAACTTCCGG
>LNFM01008294.1_pt1 | contig 15756 bp, 15 predicted proteins | sample 596031 | NCBI WGS metagenome assembly LNFM01 (sample SAMN04254537, study PRJNA301005) | activated carbon metagenome | isolation source: dual media filters at the Ann Arbor, Michigan drinking water treatment plant | place: USA: Ann Arbor | reverse complement strand
CTCGGCTACATCAGCCCAACGGCCTTCGAGGCAAGGCACGAAGCTGCGGCACGGATAGAGCGAATGGCTCTCCACTGAATCCGGGGAGGTCCATTCCGCGCAGTTGGCGCGACCGGCTCTACGACGTCCTCGCCCGCAACCGTTTCCGCATTCTGGGTCGCAAGCAGGCGTGTGACTTGCCCCCGCCGCACGTTCGCGTGCGCTTCGTCCTGCCGGAGTGAGCGTGTCCGAGACCATTCTCATTATCGGTGCGACCGGCGTGTTCGGACGCAGGCTGGCTTCCCATCTGGCGCGAACGAGCGGCTACCAACTCATCCTGGCGTCGCGGTCGTATGCACGCGCGAGGCAACTCGCCGATGAACTGGCCGCGAGGCCCGAGACCAAAGCCACGCTCGAGCCCATCGCTCTCGATACGACCGCGGGCATAGAACCGGCACTGGCGTCGGTGCATCCTAAGCTCGTAGTGGATTGCTCCGGGCCGTTCCAAGCCATGGACTACCGGGTACCGCTCGCTGCAGCGGTGGCGGGTGCGCATTTCGTCGACCTCGCGGATGGCCGCCAGTACGTGCTCGGCTTCGAGCACGCGCTCGATGCGACGTTCCGCTCGAGAAGGCTGATCGGCCTGACCGGAGCGAGCTCCTCGCCGGCGCTGGCCGGAGCCGCTGTCGCCGAGCTGACCCGCGGTTGGAAGCGCGTCGATAACATCGATATCGCGATCGTGCCGGGTGGCCGGTCCGAGGTTGGCGAGGCCGCCGTCGCGGCTGCACTGAGCTATTGCGGAAAGGGGGTCCCGGTTGTTGCAGCTGGCGTCCTCGATCACGCGCTCGGGTGGGGTATGCGGCGGCACGTTTCGATTCCATCGGTGGGCCGTCGCTTCGTGGCTCCCGTCGAGACGCCAGATGCCGAACTCCTGCGCGCGCTCTATCCCGAGGCAACGCGCATTGGGTTCTGGGCGGGGCTCGAATCGCCACTCGAGCAATGGGGAATGGCGATCATTGCGCAAGGGCGACGGCTCGGTTGGTTGCGTCGGCCGGAGAGCCTGGCGCCGCTTCTGGCGCGGGCGCGGCAGCTGACGCGCCTTACGACCGGTACGACGGGTGCCATGTCGGTCCGTGTCGTCGGGCTCGATCAGGCGGCGCAATGGACCCAGGCCGAGTGGCGCTTGACTGCTCGAAACAACGAAGGACCGCAGGTACCCCCTTCACCGGCCGCTGCGGCGGTGCGTGCCATCCTGGCTGGCAGCATCGCGCCTGGAGCGCGTCCCGCACTCGCGCTACCCCTCACGGCTATCGAGTCCGAATTCGCTGGTTACGCCATAGAGACGGAGCGAGTGATTGAAAGGAGCGATCGGTGCTTTGTGGAAGGGGCGATCGGAAGCGACGCATTCGACAGACTGCCCGGCGCGGTCAAGGCCTTCCATGCGATCGATGCGCCTGCTGTATGGACGGGTCGTGCCACGGTCGACGGAGCGACCGCACCTCTTGCCCGTATCGTAGCGCGTGCGGTCGGGTTCCCAGGTTCGGGAGAGGGCGTGCCCGTGACTGTCGTGGTGGATCGCAAGATGCCGACGTCCATAGGGCAACCCCCTCCGACAGAAACTTGGACGAGATCCTTCGGAGGGCACCAGTTCGTCTCGACGATCGCAGCACAAGGTGCGGGCGAGACGACGGAACGTTTCGGACCATTCACTTTTGCGCTTGCGCTGGCGGCACGCGACGGCCGGCTTCACTATCCGGTCATGGGCTGGCGCATAGGGCCGGTGCATCTGCCGACGGCATGGGCACCGCAGTCGACGGCGCACGAGTGGGAGGACGATCAGGGGCGCTTCAACTTCGATGTGCGCCTCAGTCATCCGCTTCTCGGGATGCTGGCTCGCTATCGGGGCTGGCTCGTGCCTGCAATCAGGCGACCTCCCTCCGCACCTGAGCGATGAGGTCGCGCATCGTCGACTTATCCTCGGGCGTGTTGCACGGGATCGAGAACTCGATGTCGGAGACGATACCGCCATAGCGCTGGACGAGCATCGCGCCGATCTCGTCGTAGGTGCCGATCGTCGCGTACATATGCAGGACTTCGTCGCTGATCTTAGACGGCATCTCCTCCCAGCGTTGCGCTTTCGAGAGGATCGCCATCTCGTCGGCAAGCGCTCCGAGACCATGCAACTCGAAGGTCGCTCGATAGGCGGGCGTCGAGCAGTAAAAGGCGACCCGCGCTCGCACGTCCTTGACGCGGGTCTCGAGAGTCGCCTTGTCCGGCGCGGTGCAAACCAGTGGCTTCATGGCGATGGCGAGCGCTGAAGGATCCCGGCCGGAGCGCCGCGCGCCTTCAGTCGCGGCTGGGAGCATCACCTCGCGGATATACCGTGGCGTGCAGACGGGATGCACGCGGATGCCGTCCGCAACCTCGCCCGCGACGCGGCACATGACAGGATTCACGGCTGCGATGTGGATCGGGATATCGGGATGGGCGATCGGACCCGGATCAAACAGTGGCACCATCAGGCTGAGCTTGTAGTGAGTGCCCTGGTAGTCGAGCGGCTTTTGCTCTTGCCAGCACGACCATACGGCTCGCACCGCTTTGACGTAGTCACGCATCCAGGGACCGACGGGATGGAACTCGAGGCCAAAGCGGCGGACGATGTGCCCGCGCACCTGGCTGCCGAGACCGAGCACGAAACGCCCCCTCGAGAGCTTGGCGAGCGACCATGCGGACATGGCCGTGATGGTGGGCGAGCGGGGGAACGCCATCGCAATGTTCGTGGATAGGCGGATCCGGCTGGTCGTAGAGGCGGCGAGCGCCATGATCTGGTAAGGGTCGTCCTTGGTCTCCTCCACACACAAGCCGTCGAAGCCCACCTCCTCGACAAGCGCGGCGTCGTGTGGGACGCGCGAGATGTCGAGAGGCATGTCCGAGGCGCGCAGTCCAGGGTCGAGCTTGCCGAGAGGGAGGAGTGTCTCTATGCGCATGGCCGCCTCGCCGTTCGATTAAAGGGCTTGTCGGTGAGAGGGTGGCATCCCTTGCGCGATGGTCAAGGCCGATTGCGAGGGCGAGAATTAAAAGCAATGAGGGCCGGCGATTGGCTCGCCGGCCCTCATTGTCGACTGTATGCTCTTCAAAGGGTCTCGAGGCGCCTCAATAGGTGACCTTGGCGGTCGCGACGAAGCGCTCGTCACACCCGAACAGCTTGGCCGCGCAGAAGCCGTCGGCGAAACCGTTAGCTGCGTTGTTGTTCTTCACGTCGGTGTCCCAGTAGCGGAAATCCAGCGAGAAGTTGTCGCCGAAGCCGAGCGTCAGACCGGAGTTCCAGTACAGGTAGTCGTCGTCCCCGTTGCCGAAGACGGCCTGGTAGGCCAGCGTGTCGCCAGACTGATAGCCCAGCGTTGAACTCCACGTGGGTGTCACGCCCCGGATCGCAGCGAATGCTTGCGAGAACGTGCCCTCGATGGTGAACACTTCGCCCGTCTTGCCCGTGTATTCTGGCGAATAGAAGCCAGTCAAGCCGACCGTGGCGTCCTTCCAAGGACTACCGCTCGCTCCGACTTTGATCTCGACATAGTCGAGCTCTGCACCAGGGTCGAAGGCGTTGGGATAGGTATAATAGATCACGCCGATGTCGAACGTGATAGGCCCGAGCACAGGCTTGATGCCGGCGTAGAAGTCGACCTCCGCAGGGGCGTCGGCCGGGCCGAAGTCGATATGCGATGCCCAGATGCCGGCATAAAGCCACTTGTACGTCGCATCGACGCCGCCTTGGACTGCCGGGCGCTCTTTCGATTGCGAGAAACCGCGAAACACGTAGTCGCTTGTCACAGAGAAGTTAGCGCTTAACTGTAGGTCGCGCTTCGGCTCCTCAGCACCGCCATCCTTCACGCTACCACCGGCAAGTGCCGGTATTGCGGAGCCGCACAAAGCGAGTGCCGCGATGCCGCCCTTGATGCCCCTAAAGATCCCCATCCCACCGTCTCCGAACACTTGAGTTCCGCTCCAGGCACGAATCGTCCTGTCGTAGCTCCTACAGTCGGTCGGAAAGAGGGTGCCTCTCAAGTCTGAGATTCGGGCAATCGGTTCATTGGCATATCGCTGTGTCAACGGGGTAACGAACTGAATTCATTGCCCATATAGATGGCTTTCTCCGATTGAAAATTGAGCAGACAAGCGGCGGCATGGGATGGCTCGAGCAGCTCGGTTGCCTGGTTTTTGGCCACTTGCTCATGGCGCCACATTGCGCTGGTATGACAGGGCCGTGAGACAGGCCTCTTGGCGCAAGGAGCACGCATGACCGACACCGTCTCGACGCGCCGGGTTGCGCTCATCACCGGAGCCAGTCGACGGATCGGGCGTAGCATTGCTCTCGATCTTGCCCGCCATGGCTGGTCGGTCGCATTGCACTATGGCTCGCGATCCGATGAAGCGGAAATGGTACGTGCTGAGATCGAGGCTGGCGGCGGTCGGGCAATTGTGTTGGGCGCAGACCTCGCGGACCCATCGTCGGCCGACAGATTGATCGGGGAGAGCGCCCGTGAGTTGGGTCCGGTCACGTGCCTCGTCAACAACGCGTCGCTGTTTATCGAAGACGATCTCGCGAGCCTCGAAGCCGCGATCTGGGACCGCCAGCACGCCGTCAACCTGAGAGCGCCGATGCTTTTGGCCAAAGCATTCGCTAAGCAACTCCCCACGGATCTTTCGGGGGTGATAATCAATATCATCGACCAGCGCGTGCTAGCGCCGACGCCTGAATTTCTCTCCTACAGTCTCTCGAAAGCCGGTCTCTATGCGGCAACACGCATGCTGGCGCAGGCACTTGCGCCGCGCATACGTGTCAATGGGATTGGCCCGGGACCCGTGCTGCCGAGCGTCTACCAGGACGCAGCGGCCTTCGCCGCCGAAGTTCGCTCGACCCTGCTCGGCCGGGCGACGCCGCCGGACGAGATCGCTGCGGCCGTGCGCTTCATCCTTGACGCCCCGTCACTCACCGGCCAGATGATCGCGATCGATGCGGGGCAGCATCTTAACTGGCGAACGCCGAGCTGAAACCATGCCCGCCCAACCCGAGGGGCACGACCCAGTGACGATCCGCAACCCTCGACGAGTGTTCGTGCATAGGCTCGAGCTGATGGCAAGTGTCGGCATTTTCGAGGTAGAGAAGCGCTACGAGCAGCGAATCCTCGTCTCCATCGACCTCGATGTCCTTGACGACTACGACGGGGTTTCGGATCGCCTCGACGCCGTCCTCGATTATGGCAGCATCATCGAAACGGCGCGCGCGATCGTGGCGCAACGTCACTTCAATCTGATCGAGACGATGGCGGAGCGGGTTGCCGAAGCTTGTCTCGGAGATGGACGCGTCGCCTGGGTGCGGGTCGCCATCGAGAAGCCCGATATCGTTCCGGGCTGCACGGCCGTCGGCATCGCCATCGAGCGCCGCCGCAAGGCACTCTGAGAGACACCCATCTGAGTGGCCCGATCGGCTTTCAGGGTAACGCCTCGGCGTCGCCGCAATTCGACCACGCAACATCCCCAATAGCGCCCGAAACCGCACCCATTGGCGCCTAAAATCTGCGTGATGATCGGAGTTCGAATCGGGGAATTAAAGGGCTGTTAACGATGCGCGATTTATTAACCATAAGGCGCTCGGCGGCTTTTCGTTCCAGCCTCGGCGCGCAGCCAGTTGGGGGTTCGTTTATGTCGCGTACCAGTATGCGTATCTGGGCCTCGAGCCTCGCCGCCGCAATGCTACTGCCCGTCTCGGGAGTGCTGGCGGATGTGCCTGCGATCAAGACATCTTCATCGAATAAGGTCGTCGCGTGCGCCACGCCGGGGCGGCTGATGGCCTATCTCAAATCGCGCAATCCGCAGCTTGATCCGCGGTTCGACAAGATCGCGGTCGAGTACATGCGTCACGGCGAGACGCTGGGCCTGCGCTGGGACTACGCCTTCTACCAAATGCTTCTCGAGACAGGCCACCTGAGCTTTCGTGGCGATCGTGGACGGCGCGGCGACGTCAGTCCGCGACAGAACAACTTCGCAGGCCTCGGCGCGACGGGTAATGGCGCCGCGGGAGAGAGCTTCCCGGACGTTTCGACAGGTGTTCTCGCGCACTTGCAACATGTGCTCGTCTACGCTGGCGAGACAGTCGACGATCCCGTCGCCGACCGCACGCGCAAGGTTCAGGAGTGGGGAATACTGAAGTCGATGCAGAAGCGCGCCGGTGGCGTCGTCACTTTCCGCCATTTGGCCACCAAATGGGCGCCGGGTGCGGACTATGTTGCCGGCATCTCCGCACTGGCGAGTCGGTTCGACGAGAGCTTCTGCAACCGCCCCGATCCGAATCCCGAGTGGGTCGCCGAGGCGCGCGGCGCGACCGCAGGCGCTAAGGTTGCCGATCTGGCGCCAGCCTCGGATCGCGTCTCCGGAGCAGAGCTGGCGAAGCGCGCCATCGCAGACGCCAAGGCCGCTGGCGACGACCGGCGCACCGGCCTGGGCGCGACCGGCTTGGCGACTGGGATTGCCGCGATGACGGGTGCAACCGGCGGCGGAGGCACCGCCGCCCCGACGCCATCCTATAGCATCCTCAACGCACCCCAGGTCGAGGCCCCGGTTGAGGCGGCGCCGATCGCTGACGACGACTTTGGACGCGCGAAGTCCAAATCGGCCTCTCGCGGCGAGAAGCCTGGTTCACTGGCCACCGCATCGGCAGCCGGCGTGTTGGGTGCGTCACCACCGCGTTCACCTGGTGCGCGGAGCGAGCCCGGCGTCTCCGACACCCCTGGCCCCACGGGTGGCAGGAAGTCTGGTGGGAGGTGCCGCGTTTGGACCGCCAGCTACGGCGGCCATAAAGCGCTGATCATCCGCGTGAATACCGACAAGGGAAGCGATCTCACTGTGCTCGACGTCAACGAGGGCGCGGAGCGGCGTGAAGCCGAGGCCTACATCGCGGCCTACGCGAAAGGTGGCCAGATCGAGGCTGAGTTCACGAGCCAGGCCCAAGCGTTGGACAAGGCGTTCGAGCTCTGCCCTGAGGGTTGAGAGGGGGAGCCGAAGTGAGCGGTCCACATGCGGTTCCGCGACCCGGTTCCGACAAAGGGCCGCTAGCAGGAGCAAGTTGCCGATGATGTCGCGCCGACACCACGCCAGAACCCCGGCAGCTAAGTGGTTCGTATCGCTTGCGATCCTGCTCGCATTAACCGGCGCGGCCCCAGTGGCGGCGCAAACGCTCCCGGAAATCAGGATGAGCGAGAGCAACCGCGTGCCGGCATGCGTCACGCCCGCGCGGCTGATGCAGTTCCTGGCCGAGCGCAACCCGAACATGCCGGTCAAGTTCCGAGGTATCGCCGCCTATTATAAGACACACGGCGAGCGCCACCGGGTGCGATGGGACTACGCGTTCTTTCAGATGGTGATCGAGACAAATTACCTCCAGTTTCGAAACGCCAAAGGCAAAGGCGACGTGAGCCCGTCCCAGAACAATTTCGCCGGCATCGGTACGACGGGCGGTGGCGTGCCGGGCGACAGTTTCCCCGACGTCTCGACCGGCGTGCTTGGCCAGATTCAGCACCTGATCGCCTACTCGGGCGAGCGCGTGGATACGCCTGTGGCGAAACGCACACGCGAGAAGCAGGATGATATCATTGCAGCCTCGCAGCGCCTGCGCCGCGCCGTGACGTTCCGCGATCTCGCCGGCCGGTGGGCCGTCGATCGGCGCTATGCTCGCTCGATCGCCTTCGTGGCGGATGAGTTCACGCAGAAATATTGTACGGGGCGGCAACTCGATCCGGAGCCCGCACCGACGCGGGAGACCGAGGCTAGCGCCAAGCCGTCGCCCAGCAGGCCGACCGCGCTGGGTGCCGCTGCCAGGATCGGCGGTGGAACTCCGCGGGCGCCGAACGCCATCTCGCCTCCGCAGGCAGTCGCGCGGTCGATCCCGTGCAAGGTTTTCACAGCTAGTTATGGGGGCACGAAAAACGTGCTGATCCGTAGGCGTGTCGGCGACGAGATGCACTTCACAGTCCTTCAGGTCCTGGAAGGTCGCGAGGCAGGCTTGATCGAAGCCTTCATCCGTTCGCACGCGCAAGGTGGCGAGGCCCTTGGAGAGTTCGCAACCAGGGACGATGCTTTGACCAGCGCCTTCGATCAATGCCCCGGCGGAGGCACGGGCACGCCGAGTGGGCAGGGCTGAAACCCGACGGTGCGTGCTTACGACGCCACCGGGTTTGGACTATGGGCCACCGCCCCCGCTCGCCAGGCGCGAGGCGCGACAGGTGAGGCGGGGTGGGTGTGAGATGGCCGTGTCTATTCATGCCGACCGGGACCAGCAGACTGATCCAGAGCATGGTCAGGGCCGATAGATACGCCGATTGTCGCCATGTCGACCATGGCTCGGGATGATTGCCAAATGGCAGAAGATGTAGCGCCGGACGGCACGCGGCGCCTCGGGCTTGTCGCCGGGATCGCAGTCGCGGCTGTCATGCTGGTGGCGCCGCCGCCAGCCGGCCTCTCCGCGGAGGGGTGGGCAGCTGCCGCCGTCGCAGTCGTAATGGCGGTCTGGTGGATGACGGAGGCGCTCCCGATCGCCGTCACAGCGCTGCTGCCGGTCGCGCTTTTTCCGCTGCTGAGCGTTGCCACCCCGGAGCAAGCGACGCGACCGTACGCCGATCCGCTGGTCTTGCTTCTCTTGGGTGGCTTCATGCTGGCGAAGGCAATCGAGCGTTGGTCGCTGCATGAGCGTCTCGCCGGGGCATTGACGCGGTGGAGCGGGGAGCAGCCGGCCGCAAAGGTCGGCGCGCTGATGGCTGCGACGGCATTTCTGAGCATGTGGGTCAGCAATACCGCCTCGGCGATGGTGATGCTGCCGATCGGTGTGGCGGTCGCCACGGCGATGGACGCGCATCTGCAGGGTGCCTCGGATCTCGAGCGAACCGACGCGAGGGCTGCCATCATGCTGGGCGTGGCCTATGCTGCAACGATCGGGGGCATGGCCACGCTCGTCGGCACGCCGCCGAACGCTTTGTTTGCCGCTTATATGGCCAATGCGCACGGCATCAACATCGGTTTTTCTGACTGGCTCATGGTGGGGCTGCCGACGTCACTCGTGCTCCTGGCAGTGACATGGATCGTGCTGACGCGAGTTGCATTTCACCTGCCTCGCGTCGCACTGACGGCAGGGCGTGATCCTTCGCTTGAGGTAGCTGCGGCCCCCGGTCCACTCTCCAGTGAGCAAGTGCGCGTCTTATGGATCGCGGCTGCGGCAGCACTGGCTTGGACGTTGACCCCCTTCATCCGGCGCCTGGTGCCGTCGCTCGAGATCTCGGACGCGGGCATCGCAATCACAGCGACGCTTGCGCTGTTCGTGACGCCGTCTGCACCAGGAAGCCGACGGCCTTTGCTCGTCTGGGACGACGTCATCACGATCAAGTGGGACGTTCTGATTCTCGTTGGGGGCGGCTTGGCACTGGCGCACGGCATCGGCGCCTCGGGGCTGGCGCGATGGATCGGCGAGAGTGTCGGCGGGCTACGTCACATTCCACTGCCCGTCTTGACTGTGCTCGCGATGATCGCAGTTGTGTATCTGGGGGAGCTTGCGAGCAACACGGCCGTTGCCGCTATCTTCTTGCCCGTCGCTGGAGCGGCAGCTATCGGCCTGGGCGAAAATCCGATCGCCATGACACTCCCGATCGCGATGGCGACGTCGCTTGGGTTCATGCTGCCGGTTGCGACACCACCGAATGCGATCGTCTACGCGAGCGGAATGGTGAGCAGCGGACAAATGCTGCGCGCAGGGGCAGTTCTCGACGCTGTCAGCATAGCCGTTGTGGCGATGATTGCGCTGTCACTCGGTGCCTGGGCGCTCAGGTGAAAGAAAACGGCCAACCTCCTTTGACGAGGCTGGCCGACTGTCGCGCAGGGCTTGCGGTGCGAGATCGTCCGCTCGCGTCAGGCCGCCGCCTTCTTGCGAACGGTTGCGCGGTTGCGGGAAAGTTCGGCTGCGATCATCTCTACGGCCTTGTCCCAAGTCGCGTCGACGGGCGCGGAAAGGCCGACGGCGGCAAGGGCGTCGGTGGCGCGGCCGCCATCCCGGAAGACGCGGGCCGAGATTTGACGGGCGAGACCGAGGGACTGTTGCCAGAGGATCGGATTGACGTGAGCGGGGGTCTCATCGTCGCTCGACCTGAGCGAGGCGTGATCGAATTGGATGACCATGGGAGCTTGCCTCTCTGCTTGACTCTGTTCTGATGCGACGCCGCAGTGGACAGTGCCGGCAAGCGCTTCGAGCTGGGTGACAGCTCTACGCGGGACCGTGCTATGAGCTGCTATCGGGCTACCTTTCGGTGCCAATAGCTCAAAGCGCTTGCCGTTCCTTGGGAGTGGCGGGGGGACGCCACTCCGTTATTCTGCTGGCACGGCGAAGGGGATTGTCTCCGGCCGTTCGCCGTCTTCCTCACGGAGGATCGGGGACACATTCGACGCGACGCCACAACGGAATGCAACGAGACCCAACACACTGCCCGTAGCCTCACCGAGCGATCGCCAGCCCGGGGATCCGGACCCACTTGTCAACTCTCGGGGGAAAGAGACGACATTCGAGGCCACAGTTAGAATTCCTTCAGTGAGCAGCACGGGCACGACGCGTGCCCAAACGCGACGGACACAACGCGGACGCTACAGGGACGGACGCACCAGACGCGGACGAGACGCTACGAAACAAGCGCGACTTCGATGCAGGCAACGCGACATCACGCAACTCGGACGCGACCGACACAACCAACTCGGACCTTGACCCAACCGTAAACAACGCGACGCAACGCGATAACGATGTTGCGGAAACGACGCTCCGCGACGAAGCATCCTCGAGCCGTCGCCACCTACGCGAAACCTTGGCGGCGGCGGCTCGCCGCACGAGTGCCTTCAGCACGAGAGGGAGCGTGCTCGAAGGAAGCTCATTGCGGGCCGACGCTGACGCTGTCGACTGGGACGCTGACACAACGCGATACCGATACGCAAAGGACTGGGACGCGGCACTCTGGGACGCTGACGCAACGAACTCGGACTCTGACGCCACTGAACGAGACGCTGACACTACTGACTGGGACGCAATACTACCGATACGCCGACCTACGCCACGCAACACACTCAACGCACGCTGGACCGAGATGCGCTGGTCCTTGACCGCCACACCGCCGCACCGGGCGGAGTACAACTTGCTGGACGCCTCATCACCTGCGGCCGCTACGCCGGCCATACTCACGCCACGCAGAAACAGAACCTCGGCAGGTGTCGGACTGCCCTTACGCGTTACGCTGGGCATCCGGCGGCGACTGATGACTTCCATGATCCGGTGCCTCCCTCGACCTCGCGTTCGGCGCGTCGCCGCGTCATCCGCGAACGAGTGTTAATAAACAGTTGCTGCGTGGCGACATGGTGACGAATTCGCGATTTGATTTCGGTTTTTTGCTTGACGGCTGTTCATAAAGTCACCGCGCGCCCCTGAATCAGGGGCTTTGCCAGCTGAATCCGCTGCTCGAAGGTTGCGGTCGAATCGCTGTGGATAACTTGGATTCAGCGCATCCTGCACGACGCGGCAAAGGCCGCCTGCAACGCAGCAACGAAGATCATGAAGGAGCCAATCACATTCCACCCGGCAAACGACATGCCGAGGAAGCGCCACGCCGCCTCATCGCACCGCACGACGCGGGCCTTCGCGAGGTCGTCCAGAAGATTGCCCCCGCCAAGCGGCTTCAGCGTGCCACTTGGCTGAGCGCAAGTGTCTGGCCCGAGCCAGAATTTCCATTCGACACCGGCGTGGTAGGTTGCGAGGCCGGCGTTCGCGAGGAAGGCGAGTGCAACGGCTAGGAACAGCAGGGCAGCGGCCCTCGGATACTCGGCCGCGACGAGAACCAGCGCCAGGAACAAGACTGGGATGCCAGCGTAGAAGGCGTAGCGCTGCTGCAGGCAAAGAGGACACGGCTCGAGCCCGCCGAGATGCTCGAAGCCGAGCGCTGTAAGAATGGCTATCACCGCAAGCCCCAGCGCAAAGCCGCCGACGCGGTAGGCTGGATCTGACTCGGCGGCAACGCGGGACATCGAAGCGACCAATCCGGCTGGGGATCTCAGAGCAGGAAGCGCAGGGCCACAAAACCACCGAAGAGCAGCACGAGAAACACCGTCAGCAAAAGACCCAGGCGCTTCTCGATGAAGACGCGGATCGGCTCGCCGAACCAGTAGAGGAGAGCGGCGACGATGAAGAACCGCAGCCCTCGTGACGCGATGCTGGCGACGATGAACACGATGATGTTCAGACTTGTTGTGCCGCTCGCGATGGTAATGACTTTATAGGGAAACGGAGTAACGCCGGCAAAAAACACGATCCAGGCGCCCCACTCATTGTAGTGGCTGGAAAACTCTTTGAATTTACTGCCATAACCATAAAGCTCGAGGAGCGGCTGACCGACTGCGTCGAACAGAAAGTAGCCTATGGCGTATCCGGCCACGCCACCGAGGACCGACGCGACCGTGCACAAGGCCGCATAGAACCAGGCACGGGCTCGCTTGGCCAGCACCATGGGTACCAGCATGACATCCGGCGGAATGGGAAAGATAGAACTCTCGATGAACGAGACGGCGAACAGCGCCTCAGGGGCCCGCTTGTGGCCCGCCATACCCATCATCCAGTCGTAGGCCGCTCTGATCATGGCCGGGTGAATACGAAAGGCCCCAATCACTGTCCATGAGACATCGACGCCGCTGCTTAACTGGAGGCGAGCCGTGTGGCCTTTTCAGTCGCGATGTAGCCTGCGGCGCAACAGGACATAGAGGGCACCTTCTCCGCCGTGGCGGGGAGCTGCAACCTGGCAGCTGATGACCAGCGTGCGGAGCGGCGCCTCGGCAAGCCAGCGTGGCACGCTACGCCGGAGAACACCGACGTCCTCGTCCTCCCGCCAGCCACCACGGAGCGCGGACGGTTGGCGGCTCGCGCCCTTGCCGGTGATGATGAGGACGGTGCGAAGACCTTGGGCGGCGGAGCTTTGCAGGAAGCTGACGAGGCGGCCGTGCGCTATGGTTTGAGTGAGGCCATGAAGATCCAGCCGGGCCTCGATCTCGATGTTGCCGGAGGCGATGCGGCGGGCTTTGCGGCGGTCGACTGCCGGCACGGCTGAGGGCGACAGGGAGTAGGAGACGGCTGGTGGTCGCTGCCCTGGGCCTTTGATGGGTCGGCCTGGGAAAACCGGAGGCTCTTGCGCTCTAGTGGGCTTCGGTGGGTGTAGGCGTGACGCCATGTGCGCTGGCATTTCTGGTCTTGACGGCAGCGAGCCGGTCGGCGCGGCCTCGACGTCTGGAACGCGAGGCTTGCCTTGCCGACGCGGATCAATCGTAGCTGCGATGCGCTGCCAGAGCGACGTATCCTCGGGCGTGAGCAGGGGCCTCGGTCCCCGCTTCGGCGGGTGATCTCGGCCCGAGCCGGTCATCGCCCGCGAGGCCCGTGACTAGGCGAACCTTTGGTGGTCGCAGGCGCTGCGTCCGAGGCGCCGCCAGGTTCTTTGGCGATCAGGACGAAGAGGTTGCCCGGATGACGTACCGTTCCCGCCTGCCGTTCGGCCGTCTCACCCGAGCCGAAATAGATGTCGCCGCGCTCCGGACCCTTGATAGCGCTGCCGACGTCGTGGGCGACCATGAGGCGATTGAAAGGGACCTTGTGTCCGTTGGGGGTAAGACTTGGCGCGCTGACGTAGACTAGGCGACCCAGGCGATGCACACCGGGATCGATGGCAAGCGAGCGGCCGGCCACCAGTGGCACCTGGATCGCGCCAAGTGGGCCACTGGCATCGGGCGGCATCTCGCGGAAGAACACGTAGGATGCGTTTTGGTTCATGATTGCGCGTGCACGCTCGAGATCGGACTTCAGCCAGCGACCGAGAGCCCCCATCGACATCTTGTCGGCCGCGAGCAAGCCTTTGTCGATCAGATAACGGCCGATCGACGTGTAGGGATGGCCGTTCTTACCGTCGTATTGAACACGCACGGACGTCCCATCTGTGAGGCGAATTTGACCAGAGCCCTGGATTTGCAGAAAGAATTTCTCGACCGGGTCGGTGAGATAGAGAATCTCGAGATTCTGTCCCGCAAGCGCGCCCGCGTCGATCTCCGCTCTCGTCGCGAACGGAACCAATCCAGCCGCCGTGCGCCGCGCATGCGTAAGACTACCAGGGGCGGCGCCGCGGGTCTCAGGGACGATCGTGACCAGGTCGGCAGGGCGCTTGAATAGGGGTGATTGGAAGCGGCCCTCCCGTGTCCGAGACCCCTCGATCACGGGCTCGTAGTAGCCCGTGAGGAGGCCATCCGAGCCTTGGTGGACGATGCGATGGGGCTGGAAATGCTGCTCGAAAAAGGCGCGAGCCGAGACTTTCGTCGGCTTCTGCAAGGCGAGGGCGGCCGAGCACGCAGCCGGTAAAAGGTCGACATCTGGCCCGCTGGCTCTTCCAGCTTTGCCGGCGATAACCAGCGGGCACGAGGCGAGGAAAGCCTTCAATGCGGCCAAGTGGTCGTCGTCCGCCCAGCCGGTCAGATCGGCAAAGACGACAGGGGCGAGGCTGTGCGTGTTCATCTTGGCAGAGGACCTGTCGCGTTCGCGTTTTGCTCCGAATTGCGGGACTGACACAGGAGGTGCTTGCGGCGTCGGCGCAACCGTCGGGACGCTCTGTCCGGGCGGGCGCGGGGCCGGAGCGAGGGAGCCGGTCGTTGCAGGCACGGTTTCCACAGACCAGCCACCAGTCGCGACCGGTTCGCGCGCCGCGGATCCGCCGGCCCACGTCCCCGCGGCAACGACGCATACGACTCGGCTCGCCAGCATGACGATATGCCAGCGGCACCTATAGTTGCCGCAATCCCCCAAAAGTCGGCCCCCAATGTCCATCGACGCCCCGCCGGTAGCCGAACTCGCATCGACCGGGCCTTGCAAACGCAAATGCTTGGGAGCGCTTTCCAGTGAGGCGCCCCAGCGCCGTCCTTAGCCTGGGGCTTGGGTCGCGACCAGCTTCCAATTCGGATCCCGTGAGCCGATGTCGCGCGCAAACGTCCAGATGTCGATGACCTCTTTGATCCGCTTCGGATCGCCAGCGATGACGGTGCCTTCGCGATCCCGGGTCGCGGAGATGAGCTCGCTCGCGAAGCGAACCGTGACGTGAGCCATTCCGCCTTTCAGCTCGGCCTCGACGATGTCGGCCTTGTTGATGCCAACGAAACTCTGATCGATCTGCTCGCCTCGGCTTTCGCGGTCGGTAAGGGCCGCTGAGAACCCTTCGAAAACGTCCTTGCTGAGCAGACCCTTCAGGGTCTTGCTGTTGGCCTCGGCAAAGGCCGTCACGATCATTTCGTAGGCTTGGCGCGCTCCGACCAGGAAATGCTCGGGATCGAAGCTGGAATCGGCACGCGCCACCGACATCAGGCCGTCTGCCAGCGGCTCGTTACCGGAAGCAAGCGTGCGCACCTTCTCCTCGATGTCCGCCGTCGCTGCGGCAGCTGCCGCCTTTTCGGGGGCTGCCTCCGGTCGGTCCCGGCGCGGCAACGTTACGATCTTGTCTTGCCCCTGGCCAGCTGCAGCGCGTGCCCGCTGCTCGGCCTTGTAGCGCTCGACTCGGGCATCGTCCTCACTGCTCTTGCGGCCCAGCACACTGCGTAGCCGCAGGATGATGATGACCGCCAGAACGAGGAAAAGCAGCGTGAAGATGTCGATTTTGCCGTCCATGCTCTATGGTGCTTTCCAAG
>LNFM01017303.1_pt1 | contig 15758 bp, 9 predicted proteins | sample 596031 | NCBI WGS metagenome assembly LNFM01 (sample SAMN04254537, study PRJNA301005) | activated carbon metagenome | isolation source: dual media filters at the Ann Arbor, Michigan drinking water treatment plant | place: USA: Ann Arbor | reverse complement strand
TGCTGCCTGTTGCTCCCGTCGCACCGGTCGAGCCGGTGTCGCCCGTCGCTCCAGTCGCGCCTGTCGAGCCAGTTGCACCCGTTGCGCCGGTGCTACCCGTTGCTCCCGTCGAACCGGTCGACCCGGTGTCGCCCGTCGCTCCAGTCGCGCCTGTCGATCCAGTCGCGCCCGTTACGCCGGTGCTACCCGTTGCTCCCGTCGCACCAGTCGAGCCGGTGTCGCCCGTCGCTCCGGTCGTGCCTGTCGATCCAGTCGCACCCGTTGCGCCGGTGCTGCCCGTTGCTCCCGTCGAACCGGTCGAGCCGGTGTCGCCCGTCGCTCCAGTCGCGCCTGTCGATCCAGTCGAACCCGTTGCGCCGGTGCTGCCTGTTGCTCCCGTAGCACCTGTCGAGCCAGTGTCGCCCGTCGCTCCAGTCGCGCCTGTCGATCCAGTCGCGCCCGTTGCGCCGGTACTACCCGTTGCTCCCGTCGCACCGGTCGACCCCGTGTCGCCCGTCGCTCCAGTCGCGCCTGTCGAGCCAGTCGAACCCGTTGCGCCGGTGCTGCCTGTTGCTCCCGTAGCACCGGTCGAGCCGGTGTTGCCCGTGGCTCCCGTCGCACCGGTCGAGCCAGTCGCGCCCGTTGCGCCGGTGCTGCCCGTCGCACCGGTCGAGCCTGTCGGGCCAACCGGGCCACCAGCGGTGACGCCGGACGCGGCGATGACGACGGTACCGCCATTCGCATCGGAATCCGTGATGGAAAAGTTGGTGGCCGTGGGGAAGTTGCCGAGGAAGGTCACCGAATCGACGATGACGCCACTGACGGCGATCTGGATCGTCGCCTCGCCATTTCCCAGGATGACGGTTTGCGTCAGGGTTGCCGCGGTGCCGCCGAGATTCTGCAGCGTGACGGTGGCATCGCCGAGAAAGCCGGAAATGCGCGCGTCGACATCGAGGGCATTGACCTCGGTCAGCGTCCCGTTGGTGTTGCCGTTGGCGGTGACGAAATTGATCGTCACGCTGCGGCTCATGCCTCCGGCAACGTCGAGCGCCGCATTGCCGTAGATGTTGAAGATGCCGCCGCCGGTCACGTAGACGTTGCTGCCGATGGTCGCCGTCGTCGAGCCGCCGCCGCTGGTGCCGATGACGTTGACCGAGCCGTCGTTCTGGAAATAGCCCTGCCCGACCGTGGCGCCGACGGCGGTGCTGTCGAGCGTCCAACTCGTCGTGGCGCTTCCCGCCGTGAAGTTGTTCGTGCCGTTGACGAAGATCTGGCCCTGGTTGACCAGCGTCAGGGACGAAACGTACTGGCTCGCGTTCGTCGTGTCGCTGATCGTCCAGGCGGACGTGCCGGACCCGGTGCCCTGGCGCAGGCCGGGCGGCATGAAAATGACGTTGGCGCCGGCAGCCCCCAGGCTGAAATTCGAGATGGCGAGGTTGGTGCCGGGGCTCGGCGCCAGCGACGGGACGATACCGCTGGTCCAGACATTCGGGTTGAGCCACGAATCCATCGACCCGCGGACCTGGTTGCTCAGGAAGATCTCGACACCGCCGGTCCCGTCGGCAATCCAGCTGGCGATCGTGTTGGCTGCGTACGCGCCGGAAAGGTTGATCGTGAAGCTGGCTGTGGACGTGGTGACGGTCAGCACGTCGGTCGTGCTGTTGAAGCTCGCCGACCGGAAGCTGTCGGGGGTCAGCCAGTCGAGGTCGATGGAGTTGGTGGGCGCGAGGTTGCTCGCGCTGACCGTCATGCCGGCGACGGTCCCGCTGAAACCCGGCGTGCCGCCAGAGGAATTGTGAAGGTTCAGGACGCCGGAGCCGCCCAGGAAGGTGACCACGTCGCCCGAGGCGACCGTGCCGTTGATCTGGAGGACCGAGCCCGCGACGCTGTCTACCCTGAGCCCCGTGACCGTGGCGGCGGTTATGTCGTTCGTGATGACGAGCACGCCGCCCGACGCGGTCACCGTGCCGGCGCCCGAGAGCACGCCGGTCACGGTGCCGATGCCGCTGATCGCGCCGGCATTGACGATGCCGCTCAGCCCCGACGAGCTCAGGGTCCCGCCCGACAGGGTGATCGTGCCGCCCGAGTTGTTGTTGATCGTCGTCGTCGAGCTCAACGTATTGCCGCTGGCGATGGTGATCGTCGCGGTGTTCGCGATGCCGCTGTCGACGGTCATCGTGCCGCCGGTGACGGCGAGCGTGGCGCTCGTCGTGTTGGTGACCGCCCCTGTCAGCGTGCCGAAGCCGCTGATCAGGGAGCTGGCGCCGGTATTGGTGATCCCGCCGACGCCGTTCAGCGTGCCGCCGGCGATGCTGATCTGGCCGCCGCTGTTGTTGCTTATGCTGCCGGTGCCGCCGGTGACGCTGACCGTGCCGGTGCCGATGGTGATCGAGCCGCCCGTGTTGTTGACCCTGACGCCTGCGCCCCCCACCGTCTGGGTCAGGATGCCGGTGCCGGAGATGACGATCGTGCCGCCGGCATTGTTGGTGAAGGCTCCGGAGCTGGAGCTGAGCGTGCGGCCGGTCTCGATGGTGATCGCGGCGCTGTTCTCGATGCCGCTGTTGGCGGTCATGCTGCCGCCGCTGACGGCGAGCGTGGCACTGGTCGTGTTGGCGACCGCCCCTGTCAGCGTGCCGAAGCCGCTGATCAGGGAGCTGGCGCCGGTATTGGTGATCCCGCCGACGCCGCTCAGCGTACCGCCAGCGATGCTGATCTGGCCGCCGCTGTTGTTGCTGACAGTGCCGGTGCCGCCGGTGACGCTGACGGTGCCCGTGCCGATCGTGATCGAGCCGCCGGCATTGTCGATCCTGACGCCGGCGCCCGCTACCGTCTGGGTCAGGACGCCGCTCCCGCTGATGACGATCGTTCCGCCGGAATTGTTGGTGAAGGCGCCCGAGTTGGAGCTGAGTGTCCTGGTTGTCGCGATGGTGATCGCGGCGGTGTTCGTGATGCCGCCATTGGCGGTCATGTTGCCGCCGGTGACGGCCAGCGTGGCGCTGGTGGTGTTGGTGACCGCCCCTGTCAGGGTACCGAAGCCGCTGATCTGCGCGCTGGCGCCGCTGTTGATGATGCCCGCGACAGCGCTCAACCCACCCGTCGCACTATTGGACAGAGTGATGGTGCCGCCGTTGACGATCGTGCTGCCGGCGCCGGTTGCGCTGATCGTCCCGCTCGTGCCGAGCGCGATCGTCCCGTTGTTGGTGACGACGCCGGCGACGGCGTTGGTCACGGTCAGCGTCTTCGCGGTCGCGCCCGTAAAGGTGAGAGACGCACCGGCGTCTATCTGCAGGGCCTGGATGGTGCGGTTGCCGGTCGTGTTGCTGATGACCGGGTAGCGCGGCATGCCGGTCGGTATGACGACGTTGTCGGCGGCCGTCGGCACCGCAGCGGGGGTCCAGTTCGCCGCCAGTTCCCACACGGTCGACGAGCTGCCGTCCCAAGTCCGCAGGGCCATCACCGCGGCGTACCGGGCCACACCAACCGCCGTCAGCGGGGCGTGCTCGGGGCCGGCGCCGCCTCCCACCGCCAACGCCCACCGGCCCCCCAGCGCCGTCGCGCCGACCAACGTGTCCGCAGCTGCGACCGCGACACCCAGCGCGCGCTCGAGGCCGCCGACAAAGGCTGCACCTTCCCGTCCCGCTCCGGTGCAGCAGCTCCACAGGCGCAGGCTGCCGTCCGGACCGATGGCATGGCCGATCCTGGCCAGGTCATAGGCCTCGTCGACAAGCGTTTGCCGCGTCCACGCGCCGCTGCTCAGGCCAACGCGCCCCGGTGCGCCGTGCGCAATGACATGGACAACGCCATGCGAACGCCGGGCTGCAAGAGCTTCAGCGATCTGCGCCATTGCCGGCCGCATGCCGTCCAGCACGACCGCCTCGACCTCAAGACGGAGACTTCCGATGATCGCCGCGATGTCGGCCACCGCGGGGTCGATGAAGACGATTTCACGGCTACCAGGCCCCTGCCGGGTCGCTGGCCCATCAGCAGCGACTTGCAAGCGATCCGAATCGTCAGGGGAAACCGCGCACCCGTCCGTACGCACGGTGGCCACGGCATGGCCTCGCGGGCCCCCAGCAAGCGGCGACCGGATCACGCGCTCGCGACGCCGCTCGCGCCTTCAGGGAGGCAACGGGCTCTCCCGTGACCTCCTGGCGAACGCCGAGCGCCGGTAGAATGTCCCTTTGCCCAAGAGCAAATTGACAAACGGGCGCCGTGGCGCCCTCGCCTGTCCGAACTCTCACGACCCACCCAAGACGAACGCGTTTATCTCACACCCGGACGGACGATACTTTAATCACAGTAAAGACGCAATATATTCAGCCAACTGAGACACTTAGCGCGCATTTTTCTGACGGCTTGTCGGGGGTTCACTGCAAATATCCTGCGCCGGTGGCAGAGCCGGTTTCCCGCCCTTCGCCGGCAGGCCGATCGCGGGCTACACTGCCCAAGGAGGAGCCATATGCCCAATCACCCGAGGGATCCGGCCAGGGCGCTCTCGCAAGGTACCGGCCGGATGCCGGCCCATGCATAGGCGGACGCTCCTGGCGGCGCTCTGCGTCACCGCATCGCCTCAGGTCCACGGCCAGACGGCGTCGGCCGAGGCATTCCTGCGCGACCTCTACGCGCCCTACCTGACGGGCGCCAACCAGGGCCGAAACTACTGGGATCTGGAACGTTACTTTGCGCCCGACCTCGCCCGCCTCATGGATGCCGAGGCGCGCGACGCCCAGAGCCGCAACGAGGTTCCCCGGCTCAACGGCGACCCCTTCGTCGATTCCCAGGAATGGGACGTCAAGAACCTCGGCGTGTCGGTCAAGGCCGAGGGCTCGAGCGCAACAGCGATCGTCACCTTCGACAACTACGGCAAGGCCAGGCGCATCACCCTCGACCTCGTGCAGACTCCGGCTGGCTGGCGCATCAGCGACATCCAGGCGCCGAGCGGCTCGCTGCGCTCTCTCTACAAGTAGCGCCCTGACGGCTCAGTGCCTCCAGCCCGTATCCGACTTGTCGAGCTTGCGGATCAGGGCGGCGAACTCGAGATCGCCGATGCCGACCTCGGATTCCCGCTCGGAGAAGCGGTCCATGTCGGCGCCCGATTTGCCGGCGAGGTTGTCGCCCATGATGTTGAGCGCCCCGGCCGCCGCAGCATCGATCTGGATCTGGCAGGCACGCTCGAGCCGGTAGAGGCGCAGGAACGCCTCCGGCACCGAACGGCCGGTGGTGAGCAGGCCATGGTTGCGCAGCATCATCGCCTGGTGATTACCAAGATTGGCGAGCAGCCGGCCCCGTTCGTCGAGATCGAGACTCGGCCCTTCGTAGTCGTGATAGGCGAGCTTGCCGTGAAACGCGGTCGAGACCATCGAGATCGGCAGCAGCCCGTCCTTCAGCGCGCACACCGCCATGCCGGCCCGCGTATGGGTGTGCATCACCGCCCGATGTCGCGAGGCGTGCGCCATGTGAATGGCGGAATGGATGACGAATCCCGCATAGTTCACCGGATGCCTCGCCTCGCCGATCGTGTTGCCGTCGAGGTCGATCTTGACCAGGTTCGAGGCGGTCACCTCGTCGTAGTTGAGGCCGAACGGGTTGATCAGGAAATGCGGCGCCTCGCCCGGCACGCGCGCGGTGAGATGGCCGTAGATCAGCTCGGTCCAGCCGAAATGATCGACCAGCCGGTAGGCGGCGGCGAGCTGGCGGCGCAGCACCGCCTCGCCCTCGGCCGGCGGCAGCGCGTAGACGTCGATGCCGGTCAGCGGAAGATCCGGTGCGATGTGCATGTCCATGAGCGATCTCCGAGGAGGGAAGAAGCCGAAGGAAGTCGGGCAACCTTAGGCCTGCACGCTATGATCGGGCAACGGAGGAAAGACCCATGGCCGACATTCGAGCATCCGGAGAGGGAGCACCCGACAGCCAGTCAACCGAAAGGCCGCGGCTCGACACGACCCGCCTGCAGAGGATGGCGCAGGCCTACTGGGAAAGCGCCGCGCTGATGGCGGCGGTCGAGCTCGAGGTGTTCACCGCCATCGCGCACGGCCACGACACCGTTCCGCTGGCTGCCCTGGCAGTCGGCATCAGCCCGCGCAACGCCGAGCGGCTATTGACCGCGCTCACGGCCATGACCTTGCTGACGCGCGACGGCGAGCGCTTCGCCAACGCGCCCGACGTGCAGCGCTTCCTGGTCAAGGACGGCGAGCGCTATGCCGGCCCGTGGATCCTGTTCACCAAGCCGCGCTGGCCGGCCTACGGCGAGCTCGCCGAGCGCCTGCGCAATCCGGCCGAGAACCGGCTCGGCGCCTACGAGAGCTTCACCGTCGAGGACGCGCGGCGCTACCACGCCGCCACCTACTCGATCGGCATGGGCGCGGCGCGCCTGTTCAGCCGCAGCGTCGACATGACGGGCCGCAAGCTGCTGCTCGATCTCGGCGGCGGCTCGGGCGCCTACAGCATCGTGGCCACCAAGACCTGGCCCGGTCTCCGGGCGATTGTGCTCGACCTGCCGCCGGTCACCGTGGTGGCGAACGAGTACATCGCCGCCAACGGCGCCGCCGATCGCGTCACCACCCTGCCCGGCGACTTCACCCGCACGCCCTTCCCGCAGGGCGTCGACGTGGTGGTTATGGCGAGCAACCTGCCGCAGTACGAGCCTGAGCTGATCCGGCTGGTTGTCCGCAAGGCGTTCGAAGCCCTGGCGCCGGGCGGCGAGATGCATCTGGTCGGCGAGACGCTGCACGACGACCGCCGCGGGCCGCTGTCTGCAGCGCTGTGGGGCCTCAACGAGGCGATCTATGGCAGCACCGGTCAGGCGCACACCGAATCGGAGGTGAAGGGCTATCTGGAGGGCGCGGGCTTCCGCGACGTGGCCGTCCACCCCTTCGTGCCCGGTGTCCTGTCGAGAGTGGCGGGACGCAAGCCTGCCTGAAGCGGGGAACACGCGGGTCGGGCCTGCCTCCGGAGACTTGCGCCCCGGAGGCCTATCGACTATCTGTCCCGCTCCGGCCTCCGCTCCCTTCGTCTAGAGGCCTAGGACGCGGCCCTCTCAAGGCTGAAACACGGGTTCGAATCCCGTAGGGAGCGCCAACGGAACAGCCGACACGTTGCGCGATGGCGGGCCGAGCCGGCGAGAGCCCTGAGTGAATGGCGGCCCCTGCCAACCCTGCGCCCGATCACGCCGTTCCGTTTCAGCCTGGGGAAACCGGGGGCGAACGAGCCGTGGCATCGGTGCGGCAGTGAAACGTCGCTGGCTGACGGCAGCCGCGGTCAATCTCGGGGCCGCAGTGCTCGCCGCACTTGCCTTCGGGATATGGAAGCGCGCCGACCTGGTGGACCAGGGGAACGATGAAACGCGCATGGAGGGCTCCATCACCCTGGGCGGGTTCTACGATCAGGGCATGGAGGACGTCGGCTTCATCACGCGCGCCAACCGACACGTCACGGCCCGCAAGCTGGCGGGATCGCGCGTCCTCTACGATGTGTCCTACACGACGGGGCCGCACGGTTTCAGGGTCGTGCCCTACGCGAACCAGGCTCGGCACTGCGTGCTGCTCTTTGGCGATTCACTGACGTTCGGCGAGGGTGTCAACGACGGCGAGACGACGGCCGCTCGGATCGTCGCCAGGAGCAAGGGCACGGTTGCCGCTCAGAGCCTCGGCATCGGTGGGTGGGGCCCTCACCAGCTCCTGGGCGGACTGCAATCCGGGCGCTTTCAACGGGCCATAACCTGCCAACCCACGGACGCCGTGTATCTTTTCATACCGGCCCACACCGGGCGTGCCGCCGGGCGGGGGCGCTGGGACCAGCACGGCCCCCTGTTCTACCTCGACGCCAATGGGCACCTCGTCCGTGCCGGAAACTTCAACGCCGCATCGACGAGCTGGCGCGAGCTGATCGGGCTCAATCGCCTCACCGAGGTGCAGGAAGAGGACCTGTCGGCGGCGCTCATCGCGGAAGCGGCGCGTGAGTTGCAGCGCCTCTATCCCGGCCTGCGCTTTCATGTCTTGACCTGGGATGGCACCCCCGCCGGGATGCTGGAACGCCTTTCGGGCCGGGGCTTGCACGCCCACACGATCCGCGCGTTCATCCCCGACTACTCCGACGCCTACCTGATTGCTCCGCCTGTCGAAGCGCACCCAAACCCTCGCGCCTACGAGAAGCTTGCGAACTACATCCTCGCGCTCCTGCCGGACGCGGGGCGATGGCCGTAGGCCAGCCGCCGGCCAACAACGCCTGCCAGCAGCACCCGCCAGAGGCTCCGCAACCGCATCAGCAGGCCCCCCGCACCGTCTCACATTGAATGCATACAGGCATCGAGCCCTCCAAAATGGAACGAATTGCACTGGTAGCGGCTCCTGCGAGCAGGTTAACTCTCTTCACCCAAGACGCGGACCCACACCCAACCTGCCCGCGTTTCCAGAGGGCCGCCGACCACCCATCGGCGGCCCTTTCCCATTCTTCCTGTCATCTTGAGCGCAGCGAAGGATCTCATCGCCGTATGCAACGCCACTTCCCGGGGCAGTCGGCGATGAGATCCTTGGCTGCGCTCAGGATGACGGGTAGGGCGTCGCGAGCGCGTGGATCATGCCGGCCTCCCTCTGCCGCCCCCGAGAGCCTGCGCCCGAGCCCGATTCCGGGACGTTATGTGCCTGCAGCACGACCAGCCGGACATCGCCTCGTCACGGTGTCTCGACCGGCACGCGCGGCATGAAGCCGGCAGGCCCACCAACCGCGGCAACCGGTACCAACTGGCATTCTCGGCACGCCGTGCCGGTTCCCCGAAGCGCGTTCCCCTGACACCCTCGACCTGCTAACCAAAAAGGAGCGCACAGCGAGGCAAGCGTTCAGTCGGAGGAAAGTCCCATGGCAGCCCGGTTCGACATGGTGGTACGCAACGGCACGGTGGTCGACGGCACGGGAGGCGAGCCGCGCGACGCCGATGTCGCGATCGACGACGGGCGCATTGCCGCGATCGGCCGCATCGAGGGTGCCGGCCGCGAGGAGATCGACGCCAGGGGCCTCGTCGTGACGCCGGGCTTCGTCGACATCCACACCCACTACGATGGCCAGGCGACGTGGGACGAGCAGTTCAAGCCGTCCTCTGGCCATGGCGTCACCACCGTGGTGATGGGCAACTGCGGCGTCGGCTTCGCGCCGTGCCGCCCGCAGGACCGCGACACGCTGATCAAGGTCATGGAGGGCGTCGAGGATATCCCCGAGCTGGTAATGCGCGCCGGCGTGCCGTGGACCTGGCAGAGCTTCCCGGAGTATCTCGACGCGCTCGACGCGCGGCGCTGCGACATCGATTTCGCCACCCAGGTGCCGCATGCTCCGCTGCGCGTCTTCGTGATGGGCCGGCGCGGCGTCGATCGCGAGCCCGCAACGGCGGGCGACATGGCGACCATGGCGGCGCTGGTGGCCGAAGGCATCGAGGCAGGCGCGCTCGGCTTTACCACCTCGCGCTCGCTGTTCCATCGCACCTCCGAGGGCGCGCTGACCCCCACCATCACCGCTGCCGAGGAGGAGCTGGCCTCGATCGCCCGTGCCATGGGCAAGCTCGGCAAGGGCGTGATCCAGCTGCTCGACGACTTCGCCGACACGACGGCCGAAGGCGCCACCGAGTTCGCCATGCTGCGGCGCCTGGTCGAGGCGTCGGGGCGGCCGCTGTCCTTCACGCTGCTCGACATCTCGATCTATCCCGACCGCTGGCAGACGCTGCTGCGCGAGGTCGAGCGCGCCAACCGCGACGGGCTGCCGATCCGCGGCCAGGTCGCCGCGCGGCCGGTCGCCATCATGTACGGGCTCGAGCTGTCGTTTCATCCGTTCTCGACCTGCCCGAGCTATCGCGCGGTGGCCGACCTGCCGCTCGAGCAGAAGCTCGCCCGCCTGCGCGACCCCGCGTTGCGCGCGCGGCTGCTGGCCGAGGAGCCCGTCTACAACAACCCCAATATGCTCGCCTTCATGCGCAACGTCGCCAACATGTTCGTGCTGGGCGACCCGCCGAGCTACACGCCCCCTGCCGGGTCGCGGCTCGATGCCCGCGCCGCGGCGCTCGGGCTGACGCCGCTCGAGCTCGCCTACGATCTGCTGGTGTCGGGCGACGGCCGCACCATCCTGTTCCATCCCGGCGCCAACTACAGCGATTGCTCGGACGCCAACATGGCGGCGATGCTGAAGCACGACAACACGGTGATCGCGCTGGGCGACGGCGGCGCCCACTACGGCCTGATCTGCGACGCCAGCTACCCGACGCACGCCCTCACGTACTGGACCCGCGATCGGCCGGGCGAGCGCTGGCCGCTCGCCTGGACGGTGCGGCAGCTGACCGACGTGCCGGCGCGCACGGTCGGGCTGCTCGATCGCGGCCGGCTCGCCCCGGGCTGCAAGGCCGACCTGAACGTGATCGACCTCGATCGCCTGCGCGTCGCCGCGCCGCACCCGGTTCACAACCTGCCGGGCGGCGGCCGCCGCCTCGAGCAGAAGGCCGAGGGCTATCGCGCCACCGTCGTCGGCGGCAAGATCACCTATCGCGACGGCGCCTTCACCGGCGCGCTGCCCGGCCGCCTGGTGCGCGGGGCACGGAGTGGGCCGCAAGTTCCGCCATCCTGAGCGAAGCGAAGGATCTCACCACCAGTCCCAAAGTACTCCTGTGGCAGGCGGCGATGGGATCCTTCGCGGCGCTCAGGATGACAGGAAATCACCCGAAGCGCGCCGGGCTGTAGGGCGCGGGAGCAATCGCCGTCGGCTGCCGATTGATCAACTGCGCCACGAGGCGGCCGCTCGGCGGGCCGCCGGTCATGCCGAAATGACCGTGGCCGACGGCGAGGAACAGGCCGGGGCGGCTCGCGACCTCGCCCAGCATCGGCAGGCTGTCGGGCGTCGAGGGACGGAAGCCCATCCAGAAGCGATGGCCCTCGGTGTTCACGTTGGGAAACAGCGCGCGGATGTTGGCGAGCAGCGCCTGGTTGCGGCGTTCGTCGGGCGGCGCCTCCAGGCCGGCGATCTCGACCGTGCCGGCAACGCGCAAGCCGTTCTCCATCGGCGTCACGCCAAATGAGCCGCTCTTGTGCGAGATCGTGGTGGTCAGCGAGACGTTGGGCGCCGGCAGCATGACGTGATAGCCGCGCTCGGTCTCGAGCGGCACCCTGACGCCGAGCGGCTCGAGCAGCCGCACCGAGCGTGCGCCGGCCGCCATCACGACCTGCATGGCCCGGTGGAAACCGACATTGGTCATGAGGTCGTACCCGCCTGCCTCGCGCGGCACGATCTTCATGACGTTCTCGGCCAGCAGCCGGCCGCCCGCCTCGACGAACAGGCGGTGTAGCGTCTGCACGATCCTCTGCGGGCTTACGGTGTATCCATTGCCCGGCATCAGGAGGCCTCGCTGCACCTTCGGCGATATTCCGGGAAACATCTGGCGCAGATCGTCCGGGGTCAGCGGCTGGCTCGGGATGCCCTGCCGCTCGCGCAGCGTGCGCTCCAGCCTGGCGCTTTCCGTCTCCGCCTCGCTTTCCCAAACCTGAACCTGCCCGACCGGCCGTACCAGGTCGGCATAGTGCTGCGGCCCCAGCAACTCCTTCCAGCACAGGAACGTGTCCTTGTGCAGGGCCCGCATGGCGTCGGAAATCTCGAGCACGCGCGGCAGCCGCCCGGCCGCGATCCAGCGCATCAGCCAGGGCAGCGCCTTCGGAAAGTAGGACGGCCGGACCGCGAGCGGCCCCAGCGGGTCGGCCAGCCATGACGGCACCTTGCGCAACATTCCGGGCAAGGCGATCGGCACGGACGTGTCGGCGCTGATCATGCCGGCATTGCCGAACGACGCGCCGCCCGGCGGCGGCAGCGGATCGATCACGAGCACGTCGCGGCCCGAGCGCCGCAGATAGAGCGCCGTCGACAGGCCGACGACGCCGGCGCCAATGACGACGATCGGAGGCGCTGTATCGGACATGATCTTTCCCGCTCCCGTCCCGACGGCGCCCTCATTGCGGGGCGCTCGCCGATCATAAGCCCATTCACGATCCATCACGGCAGTGAATATGGCAGGCGACTTCGCATGGGGCGGGGGACGCGCGGTTCCATCGCATTGCGAATCGCTCTAGTGTCGCGCCGTCACGATGGCCAAGCCCAAGCTCCCGGGCCAGCAGCCGCACCAGGTGCTCGATCTCGAACGCTACGTGCCGGCCCTGCTGGTGTTCCTCGCCAACAAGCTCACCAGCAGCGCCTCGGCGATCTTCCGTCGCCGGTTCGGCATCGGCACCACCGAGTGGCGCGTGCTGGCGATGGTCGCCGTGGAGCCGGACATCGACAAGGCGGCCGTCAGCCGGGCGCTCGCCGTCCTGCAGAAGAAGGCGCTCGTCCAGGCCCGCTCGCACGCAACCGACGGGCGCAGCTCGGCCCATGCCCTGACGACCAAAGGCTGGCAGCTGCACGACCGCATCCTCGAGATCTCCCTCGAACGCGAGCGGCGCCTGCTGGGCGACCTGTCGCCCGCCGAGCGCGAAACCCTGATCGGCCTGCTGAACCGCCTGCACCGCCGCCTCCCCGACCTCGACGGTACCGTCGACGCCGGCGATCGTTGACAACTCAACGAGAGAGGCGCAGCCTGCTCGCAGGCGTCGTATAGAACGTCGGGAGGAAGCCATGTTCATCAGGAACGAGTGGTATATCGCCGCGTGGAGTGACGAGGTCGAGGCGGGCAAGCCGCTGGCGCGCCGGATTTGCGGCGACGCCGTCGTCCTGTTCCGCGACGCCGCTGGCCAGGCCGGCGCCCTGTTCGATCGCTGCTGCCATCGCGGCGCGCCGCTGCATCTCGGCAGCGTCACCGAGCTCGGGCTGCAGTGCGGTTACCATGGCCTGGTGTTCGACCGCACCGGGGCCTGCGTCCGCGTTCCCGGCCAGGACCGCATCTCGAGCCGCACGCGGGTGCAAAGCTACCCGTTGGTGGAGAAGGACGGGTTCCTGTGGATCTGGATGGGCGACGTCGAGCGCGCCGACAGCCGCACCATCGTCGACTATCCCTACCATACCGACCCGGTGAGGTGGCCGAACAAGCACGCCATGATACCGATCAAGGCGAACTACATGCTGATGGTCGACAATTTGATGGACCTCACCCACCTGGGCTACATCCACGCCTCGACTATCGGCGGCAATCCCGCGATCCACGTCGAGGCGGAGATGCAGACCGAGCGCAAGCCCAACGGCTTGAAGTTCATCCGCTGGATGCGCAACTCGCTGCCGCCGCCGACCTACATCAAGGCGGTCGGCTTCGAAGGCTGCATCGATCGCTGGCAGGTCTTCGAGTACGTCGCGCCCGGCAGCGTCCTGCAATGGAGCGGCGCCGTCGATGTCGGCGGCGGCGACGCGGCCTATGCGAGCGGCGCCGTCGGCAGCGGCCTGAGCTTCCGCCTGTTCCATGGTCTCACGCCGGAGACCGAGGACACCTGTCACTATTTCTGGTCGGTCGCCAACGGCTTCCGCCAGGACGATAGGCAGACGACGGAGATGCTCTTCTCGGAAATCGCCTCGGCCTTCCAGGAGGACAAGGCCATGGTCGAGGCGCAGCAGGGGCGCCTCGGCGAGACCGGCGAAGCGGGCCTGGTCGACATCGCGACCGATCGCGCGCGCATCCACATGCGGCGCGTCGTCGAAGGCAGGCTGGCCGAGGAGGCGCAACGGTCGGCAGCCGCCGAGTAGGGATCGACCGAGCGCGTGCCAAACGGGGCAGACGCCCCCGGTTGTCATCCAGGGCATTTGCCTATGGATCAATTCCGTCATCTCGACCGAAGCCGAGCGAAGCGAGGCGGAGTGGAGAGACCTTTCTTGTTGCAGCACCAGCAAGAAAGGCCCCTCGACTGCGCCGCCCCTCGGGGCGGCTCCGCTCGGGATGACGGAATTTTTCACTACATGCGAATGCCCGGGATTGTCACCGGAGGAGGACCGGGATTGTCGCCGGAGGAGGAATAGAAGACGGGGCCACTCGGTGTATGAATGGAGCCCCTTCCTCCTCCATCACCCGGCACGCCCCCTTGGCTCTCGCTTTCAACTCGTCCCGTCCGTCCGCCAGCCTCCGCAGCCTGCTGATCGACCTCGCTCTGCTCGTCCTCGGCGGCAGCGCGCTGTTGATCGGCATCATCCTGTGGTTCGACAATGCGCAGGGCGGGCTGACCGGCAACGGCGTGTTCAAGAGCCTCGAGCTGAAGCCGTGGATCGTCGACCCGGCCAATGCGCCGCTCTATGCGGCCAACTATCTGTTTTATCCCTTCTACGGCGCGCAATGCCGGCTCCTCGACCTGCTCGGCATCTTCGCCGGCGATCCGCGGCGGCAGATGACGATCTTGAACGCGGTGATCTGCAGCGTCTGCCTCGCTGTCGTCTACGCCCTGGTCCGAACCGTCACCGGCGACCGGCTCGTCGAGCTTCGTGATGTTCCTCGCCATCATCAACGAGGACATCCTGCCGAGCTACACGGTGCTGATCGCCGCCATGGCGCTGGGCAGCGTCTGGCTGGCGCAGCCCAGCGCGCCGCGCGTGATCGCCGTGTCGGCGCTGTTCTCGCTCGCATGGCTGATGGAATGGCGCCTGATGTTCCCGACGTTGCCGGGCATGCTGGCGGCACTCTGGCTCTGCGAGCCGCGGCTGGCGCGGCGTCTCGGCTGGATCGTCCTCTTTCTCGTCGGCATGGTCGCCACGGCGGCGCTCGTCGCCTGGGCGTGGCAAGGCCACGACAGGTCCGTCGGGCCCTTCGATCTGATCTGGACCGGCAAGGCGGTGCGCTCGGTCTGGGCGGGCTTCACGTGGCCCAAGCTGTACTACCTGTGGGACGGCATGGTGGCATACCTGCTGGGCGCCGGCGTCGCCGCCATTCCCGGCATCCCCGGCTGGGACATCTGGCGCTACACCGCGACCGTCTGGATGATCGCGATCGCCGCGGTGGCGCTGCCGGTGCTCTGGCGCAACCGCGCCGATCCCCTGGCGCGCGCCCTGGCGGCGATCTTCGGCGGCACCTTCGTCGCCGGCACGGTCTTCAATCTCTATTCCCAGCCGCAGGATCCGCAGATGCAGATCAACGTCATGGCGTGGCTGACGGTGGGCTGGGCGGTCGTGCTGGTGGCCGTGCGCAAGCGCAACGGCGTGCGCGGGCTCGCCGCGCTGGGTGGCCTGACGGTGGCGCTGATCGCCTACAACGTCTGGAGCCTGGCACCGCTGCGAGGCCTCGACAGCGCCTGGCAGCGCGCGATCGAGCGGCTGGAGCGCGAGTCCGACCCGGCGCGTACGGTCTGGCTGATGCACGATTTCGACTGGGCGATGATCTACGGCTCGCTGCACTGGGGCTGGACCGAGCCCGGCACGGCCGATCTGGGCCCCGCGCCGCAGGCTCTGCCGCGCTTCAAGTGGATCGGCTTCACCGGTCAGGTGCTGCGCCATCCCGACTGGAGCGACCAGCGCCTGGCCGACGATCTGCGCCGCCAGGTCGATCGCGCGCTCGAGCTCGGCTATGCCGTGATGGTGGTGCGCCTGCGGGACATGGACCTGCCGCAGCTCGAGGTGGCCACCGGGATGGTGGCAAGCAGCACCCGCCTCGCGGTCCTTCGGCGCGTGCTGCACGACGACTACATCGCCACGCTCGCGTTCGTCGACCCGATCGCCGGCGCGGTGCATCGGCTGCAGCGCAAGCCGGGGCGTTGAAGTTCCTCCGTAAGCGGTGTTCTGACCGCATCTTCATAGGCGGCTCGTGATTGTTCATCGTCCGCTCCCAGGTAACGAGCGGAGTGGTTTTATGCTGGACA
>LNFM01008291.1_pt1 | contig 15758 bp, 17 predicted proteins | sample 596031 | NCBI WGS metagenome assembly LNFM01 (sample SAMN04254537, study PRJNA301005) | activated carbon metagenome | isolation source: dual media filters at the Ann Arbor, Michigan drinking water treatment plant | place: USA: Ann Arbor | reverse complement strand
GCTGCGGCTGGGTCTGCTCGATCAGGCTCTGCGGCGCGCGCGGATTCTCGAAGCTCAGGTCCTTGATGTACTGGCCGTGCATGGTGAGCGGGGCAACCGCCTGGGGCTGTTCGGGGGCCGGCGGGGCGGGCGGGGGCGTCGTCGTCATGGCGTACTTTCACTCGGTTGGGCTTTGGGGTTCGACGGCGCGGGCGGTACCATGCAGGGCTGCACTGCACAAGGCGCGGGCAGGCGCGTTCCCGAGGCAATTGCCAAGGGTCCTGCCGTTGGCGATGATAAACCCTTCTGATTGCAGGATTTGGCACGAATATGGATCGGTCCCTTGTGCGGCCTCTCGTCGGCATTTCCGCCTGTCTCAAGGAGAACGGGCGGGGCGGGTGGCATCACACCGTGGGTGAAAAGTACGTCCAGGCCGCAGTCCGTGCCGTCGGCGCCCTGCCGGTCCTGATCCCGGCGATTGGACCGGAACTGGGTGATGACGCCGCCACGACCGACGCCCTCGACCGGCTGCTGGAGACGCTCGACGGCGTCCTGCTGACCGGTAGTCCTTCCAACGTCGAGCCGCACCATTACGGCAAGGAAAGCCGACCGGGCACGGCCCACGATGCCGCCCGCGACGCCACTACCCTGCCGCTGATCCGGCACGCAATCGACCGCGGCGTGCCGCTGTTTGCGATCTGCCGCGGCCTGCAGGAGGTCAACGTGGCGCTGGGCGGCTCGCTGCACCAGCTCGTGCACGAAGTCGACGGCCGGCGCGATCATCGCTCGCCCAAGTCGCCCGATATCGACGTGAACTATGCGCCGGCGCACGATATCGATGTCGTCGAAGGCGGACTGCTGCATCGCCTGCTGGGCGACCGGCGGGTGCGAGTGAATTCACTGCACGCCCAGGGCGTCGATGTGCTGGCGCCGCGCCTCAGGGTAGAGGCGACCTGCTGCGAGGACGGCCAGATCGAAGCGCTGAGCGTGCCCGACGCGCCGGGCTTCGTCCTCGCGCTGCAATGGCACCCTGAATACAAGGCGCTCGAGAACCCCGTCTCCATGAAGGTGTTCGGTGCTTTTGCCGCCGCGTGCCGCGCCCGGGCTGCGGCGCGGCTGGCGCCCATGCGCGCCGCCGCGGAGTAGCCCGGATGGCAGCACCTGCCAGCCGCAACAACGCCCGCCGCGATTTCTACGAGCGCATCGGCGGCCTCTCGATGGCGCCGCTATGGGAATCGTTGCACCAGCTCGTGCCGCCTCAGCCCGCGCCCAAATACCAGCCGGCGAGCTGGGACTACGACAAGGTCCGGCCGTTCCTGATGGAATCGGGCACGCTGATCACCGCCAAGGAAGCGGTGCGCCGCGTGCTGATCCTGGAGAATCCGGCAATGCCGGGCAGCGCCTGCATCACACCGACGCTTTATGCCGGGCTGCAACTTATCCTGCCAGGCGAGGTGGCGCCCGCCCATCGCCACACTCAGTCGGCACTGCGCTTCATCGTCGAGGGCGAGGGCGCATACACCGCCGTCGACGGCGAGCGCACGATCATGCACGAGGGCGACTTCGTCATTACCCCGACCTGGACCTGGCACGATCACGGCAATGATTCATCGAAGCCGATGGTGTGGCTGGACGGTCTCGACATCCCGCTGGTGGCGATGTTCAACGCAGGCTTCGCCGAGAACGGTGAGACCGACGAGCAGGTCGTCACCACGCCCGAGGGCACGTCGGACGCCAAGTTCGCCAGCGGTCTCCTGCCGGTCGACTGGAAGCCGGCCAGGCAGACCTCGCCGATCTTCAACTATCCCTACGCCCGCACGCGCGAGGCGCTGCAAGGCTTGGCCAAAGCCGGTGCGCCCGATGCCTGCCACGGCCACAAGCTGCGCTACGTCAATCCGGCGAGCGGCGGCGCGCCGATCGCCACCATGGGCACGTACATGCAGCTCCTGCCCAAGGGTTTTGAGACGGCGCCCTATCGCTGCACCGACGGCACGGTGTTCTCGGTGGTCGAGGGCGCGGGCGAGAGCAAGGTCGGCGACAAGGTGATGCGCTGGAAGAAGCGCGATCATTTCGTGGTGCCGAGTTGGGCCAAAGTAGAGCACCGCGCCGATGCCGACGCGGTGCTGTTCTCCTTTTCCGACCGACCGGTGCAGGAGAAGCTCGACCTGTGGCGCGAGGATCGCGCCACAGGTAGCGCTTAGCCTTGTAGCCAACCGGCCTCCTTGACCTGGTCGCGATAGGTCTTGCTCACCGGAACGCGCAGGCCGTTGCGCAGCACGAGGATGAGGCGACCGGCCGAGCGCTCGATCGATGCGATCGCACCTTCCGCGACCCACCAGGAGCGATGGACCTGCAGGCCCCGTCCGTCGCCGAGTTCGGCCAGCGCGTCGCGCAGGCGCAGCAGGATGAGGTCGCTGCCCAGCACGGTATGGATGCGCAGATAGTGATCCTCCATCTCGAGCGCCAGCAGGTCGCGGCCCAGAGCCGGCGGGACGCGCCGGAAGAAATCGGGTGCCTCCGGGTTGGGTGCGCTCGGCGGCCTGAGGGAGGCGACCCGGTCGCGTTCGACGTCGGCGGCAGCGCGAAGCCGCTGCTCGACGAACAGGCCGACCACGACCGAGATGACGATGGTCAGAAAGGCGTTCTCGGGGAAGATGTTTGGAAGGGCGGAAAGCGGGATCGGTCGACCCACCCACGCGTTGATCAGGAAGATTTCGGCAGTGCCTGGCACGGACGCCACCAGTCCGACCAGGGCCATGCGGCCGACGACGGGCCAGCGGTCGACCGGCTCGAGACCGCCGAACCAGGCTGCCAGCAAGATCACTTGTAGCCAGTTCGCTCCCCCGAGCACGACGAAATAGACCAGCCGATCGCCCAGGCCCATGAGCGCGTAGGTGCCGAACGGCCCGGTCACGGCCATGACGACGGCAAAGCCCAGGACCGCCGGCAGGTGATAGGGCAACGATTTTATGTAGGGCGATTCGCGCATCGTGAGCGGATGATTGCCGGCAGATCGCGAAAAAGGCCAGTGATTCCACGCAAGGACAATGGATCGCGCTCGGACTGCCGCCGAAGGTGACGGTCGAAAAGTCACCGTCCCGAGGAGGTCTTGGCCATGAGAAGCGTATGGGTTCGTCGCATATCGTTCGGCGTTGCAGGTCTGGTGATTGCCGCCGGTGCCGCCGTCGGCAGCGTCATTGCCCTCAGCGTCCCGGGGGAGCTGCCACGCCTCCGAGCCGGCGACTCCCTGCCGGGTGCCGACACGTGGAACTGGGCGGAGATTCCGGCGGTCAGTCGGGTGACGGCACGCGATGGCGCGCCGCTCACCTATCGCCTCTATGCGGGCGCGCGAGACCGCGCGGTGGTTCTGGTCCACGGATCTTCGGGCACCAGCTCCTCCATGAACAAGCTTGCGCAGTCCCTGCAGGCGGCGGGCGCCGCGGTCTACTCGGTCAGTTTGCGCGGGCACGGCGGCAGCGGCACGACCAATGGCGACAGCTCCTACCAGGCCCAGCTCGACGACGATCTCGCCGACTTCGTGCAGGCAGCGGGGCTCTCCGGAGCCCGGATTCACCGCACATTGATGGGTTTCTCTTCGGGCGGCGGATTCGTCTTGCGCACCGCAAGTGGCGCCAACAGCCGGCTTTTCGATGACTATGTCGCCATCTCTCCGTACATCGCGCACGATTCTCCCACCGCGCGACCTGCATCGGGCGGCTGGACGAGTGTCGCCGTGCCCCGCATCGTGGCCTTGTCCATCCTCGATGGTTTCGGCCTGCCGTTGTTTCAGGATCTGCCCGTCGTGCGCTTCGCCACCGCTGCCAAGGCCGACGACAGGCGCACGCCGGTCTACTCCTTCCGCTTGACGACCGGCATGCAGCTTCCGCGCGACTGGCGCGCCGCAATCGGTCGCATCGACCGACCCACGGCGGTGATCGTCGGCGCCGACGATGAGCTGTTCCGTGCCGACCGGTTCGCGACGACCTTCGCCGCTCTCAATCCCCGGATACAGGTCGAGATCGTGCCGGGCCTTGGACACATGGACATGATAGCGCAGACAAAGGCCTGTGCAGCCGTCGCCACCCTATGGCGACGGCTGGCCGGCAATTGACCCGCGTGGCCGAGCAGCCTCTCAGTTGGCGACTGCGATGTCGACCAGCTTGCCGGTCATGCCCTTGATCGCGCCAACCTGCGTGGCCATGCCGCTCGCGAGATCGACAGTATAGAGCGCTCCGCCGGCGACCACGTAAGCGGTGTTCTTGCCCTCGCCTTCGTTGGCGATATCCATCACGACATCGGCCGCACCCCTGATTCCGACCATTCCGCGGGTCTTCAGCACGCCGTCGTTCGGCGGATTCTGCAGCACCAATGCGCCGGTGCCGCCATCGACATGGAACAGCTCGGTGGCCTTGGCGCCCTTCATGGAGTTGGTGTAGGCACCGGCCGCCACGGCGGGCTTCTTGTCCTTGCTCGCGTCAGCGGCGTCGTAGTTCAGGGGCTTGTCGACGACCGTGGCGCCGGTGTCGACGTTGATGCGCAGGCTGACACCGTCGGCAGCGATCACGCGGAGGCGGTCGGCCACCGGGTTGAAATCGACGACCGGACGCGGACCCAGCGCCACTTTCTCCGACACCATGCTGCCGGCGGTCGCCTTGCCGCTCATGTGGTCGATGACCACGAGCTGGCCGCCCGCGGTCAGGCCCCAGAGCTTGCCGTCGGCCGGGCGCACGTCGATGCCGATCACCTTGTCGGCGCCGGAAATCGCCATCGGGGCGGAGGCGGCCATGGTCGCCGTGTCGATCTTCACCAGCTTGTTGTCGGCGGTGAGCCCGACCAGGGTCGCCGCCTCGGCAGAGGCCATGCCGGCTGCGAGCACCAACAACGAAGCGCCGCCGAGCCGTGCGAATTTGTTCCTGAGTGCCATGTCGTCCCCTCCTGCGTCATGTGCGGGTGCACACGACTTAAACGCAGGCCGAGGGGACTACGGATGGCCGTCTTCACGGAGTCGTGAATGTGGTGAAGAAGTGCCGATCAGCGCGACAACAGGATCTGGCCTTGCCAGTTGCCGTTGTTCCATGTGATGCCACCGATGACACGGCCGTCGTCGGAAACGGTCAGCCTGTACCGGTCGAGGCCAATGACATTGTTGGGATCGTCCTTGTTCGTGCCGTTCAGGGACACGGTTCGGGCGGCGAAATCGGCCCGCCCGGTAGTGAACTCGGTGGCACCCATGCCGAGCTTCGCCTGCTCGTCGGCCCGTGGTGAGCGCTTGAGCACCCAGGCGAAGTGGCCCTCGACGCTGCCGTCAGGCAGCGCGGCCAGCGTCAATGTGGTCGTGTAGAGATAGCCCGCCGCAGAGACCCACTGGCCCTGCCACATGCCCGACAGATCGCGAGCGGTGAGCCGCCTCTCCGTCTGGGCGGTGACGGGCGACAGAGCGGGAACGAGGGCAATCAGCGCCAGAAGCGCCACAAGAGTGGAACGTACCATGATTGTACTTTCCTAGGCCGTGCGGCGCTTCTGGGCCGCCACCGAGCCGGCGCACTGGTCGGGTGGCAGGGGGCGCAGATGGGTGTCGTAGGCGTCGGCGAACTCGGCCCGCCACGGCGCGCCGTTGCGGCGGTAGAGCGAGACGAACAGCGTGCAGGCATCGGACTGGTAGCGCAGCACGCGGGCTGGCTCGTCCTTGCGGTCGAGGGCGGCGGCGCCGAACGTGGTGGCGAGCTGCTGCTCGTCCATGCCCTTGATGCGATCGAGCGGGATCGGCGTGCCGGGATTGCGCGAGGTGAAGACGCCTTTCTCGCCGCTGGCGAGGGAATATTGCGGACCGGAATCGGTGACGCAGCCACCCAGGAAAAGGGTGAACGCGAGAGCCCCAAATGTCTTTTTCATGCCCTCAGTCTAGCGCGGCCCGGCCGGCAATTTAAGGGGTGGCTTCAGTGTCTGCGCGATATGCACCATCGCCGCCACGCCCAGTACCGGCACGATCAAGTTCAGTACCGGGATGGTGCCCAGAAACACCAGGGCGATGCCGGTCAGCCACAGCACGCCGCCATTGGCTTTGCGCCGGGCCTTTACGTCGGCCGGGTCGAGACGGCGCAGTGCCACCTGCTCGTAGTATTCCCGGCCGGCCAACCAGCCGTTGGCACCATAGAACAGTGCCGCACCCAGGCCGGCGATGAACAGCGCCACCAGGTAGAACGGCAGCAGCACGAGGTTGAGCGCTACCAGGAGGAGCAGAAAGGCGATGCCGGATCGGATGCCGACCCACACCGGAATGCCGCGGGCGCGGCCGAGCTGCGGATAGTGCTCGCCCTCCACAATGTCGGCGATCTTTTCCAGGAAGATCGAGATCACGATGCCGAAGCTCGCCGGGAACAGCATCAGCGCCAGCACGGCGACCGCGCCGCCGCCCAGCCAGCGGATGGTTTCGTTCAGCCAGTTCCATTGAAAGGTAGCGAAGGATTGGAGCAGCCACCACGCCCCGACACCGATGGCAATCTGCAACACCAGCGACAAGGCCAGAGATTGCCAGATGACGACGCGCAGTCTGGGGTCACCGAGCTGCCGGACGGCCAGTTCGAAGGCGCGGATCATCCGGGTGACGTCACTGCGGCCCGACGATGCCTGCTGCCTTCAGCTCGCCGATCTCCTTGGTCGAGAAGCCGCTCTCGCCCAGGATCTCGTCGGTGTGCTGGCCGCGCTTGGCGGCGGGCCCTTTGACGCTTTCCTTGGTGCGCGAGAAGCGCGGCGCGGCGGCCGGCTGGGCGAAGCCCGAGACATCGACATAGGCGCCGCGCGCCTTGGCGTGCGGATGCTGCGGGGCTTCTTGCATGGTGAGGACCGGCGCGAAGCAAATGTCGGTGCCTTCCATGATCGCGCACCATTCGTCGCGCGTCTTGGTCTTGAATACGCCTTCGAGCTTGGTCTTGAGGTCGCCCCACATCTTGCGATCCATCTGCGCCGGCAGGTTCTGGCCCTTCAGTCCGGTCTTCTCGAGCAGCAGTTCGTAGAACTGCGGCTCGATCGAGCCGATGGAGATGAACTTGCCGTCCTTGGTCTCGTAGGTGCCGTAGAAATGCGCGCCGCCGTCCAGCATGTTGGTCTCGCGCTCGTCCTTCCAGAGGCCGGCGCCCGCCATGCCGTAGATGCCGCCCAGCAGGAGTGCGGCGCCATCGACCATGGCGGCATCGACCACTTGGCCTTTGCCCGACTTCTGCGATTCGAGAAGGCCGCACACCATGCCGAAGGCCAGCAGCATGCCGCCGCCGCCGAAGTCGCCCACCAGATTGAGCGGCGGCATCGGCCTGTCTTTGGCGCCGATGGCGTGCAGCGCGCCGGTCAGGGCGATATAATTGATGTCGTGACCGGCTGCCTTGGCGAGCGGGCCTTCCTGGCCCCAGCCGGTCATGCGGCCGTAGACCAGCTTGGGATTGCGCTTGAGGCAGACGTCGGGCCCGACGCCCAGGCGCTCCGCGACTCCGGGGCGGAACGGTTCGGTCATGCCGTCGGCCTTCTCGATCAGGCGCAGCACGACGTCGATGCCTTCCTTTTTCTGCAGGTCGACCGAAACCGAGCGCCGGCTCCTGTTGTGCACGGCGAACTTGGGATCGGCGAGGCGATCCATGACGTGAGTCTTGGTCCGGTCGACGCGGATCACGTTGGCGCCCATGTCGCCCAGCATCATCGAGCACATCGGGCCCGGTCCGATTCCGGCCAACTCGACGATCGTCAGTCCCGAAAGCGGACCCGCCATGTGCTTTCTCCCGCAAAGAGCATGTTTTTAAAGCGTCGCCATGGTAGCTGAAGGGCGCGGCGTTACAAAATGTGTCGCGCGGTCTAGAGTCCGCGCCGCGAGAGACGGTCGGAGGAAACGGATGGGTTTGGGCCGGTTTTGCACGGCGGCAGCTTTTGTGTTTGCCGTCGCGGGCAGTGCGCTTGCGCAGCAGGCAGCGCCGGCTGCGGCCCCCGCGGCGCCCCCGGAATACAGCCAGCAGTTCCTGGTGCCGGGCTCGTGGTTCCATGGCGTGCATGGTCTGGCGTTCAACAAGGACGACCAGCTTTTCGCAGGCTCCGTGATCGGCCAGACGCTCTACCGCGTGCAGGTCGACAGCGGCGAGGTCGACCGCGTGATCGACGCACCGACCGGCATGGCCGACGACATCGCCTTCGCCGACGACGGCACCATGGCGTGGACGGCCTTCCTGCTGGGCAAGGTCTATGTCCGCAAGCCCAACGGCAAGACCATCGAAGTCGCCAACGGGATGAGCGGCCCCAACTCGATCGCTTTCGGCAAGGACGGAAGGCTGTTCGTGTCGGAGGTGTTCCTCGGCGATGCGCTCTACGAGATCGATCTCAAGAACGTCGACAAGCCCGACTTCAAGCCGTTCCCGCGCGCCGATCTGCGCCGGATCGCCGAGAAGATGGGTGGCCTGAACGGCTTCGAGATCCATCGCGACGACGGCTTCCTTTACGGGCCCCTGTGGTTCAAGGGCGAGGTCGTGAAGGTCAATCTCGAGACCGGCGCGATCGACGTGATCGCCTCGGGCTTCAAGATTCCGGCCGCCGCCAACGTCGATCCGCAGAACCGCGACAATCTCTATGTCGTCGACACCGGCACCGGCGGCGTGTGGAGCGTCAGCCTCACCAGCAAGGCCAAGAAGCTGGTGGCGTCGATGAAGCCCGGCCTCGACAACCTTGCTTTCGATTCGCGCGGCCGCCTGTTCGTGACGTCGATGACTGACAACGGCATCTATCTCGTCGACAAGCACACCGGCGCCGCCAGGACCATCGTCGAGGGCAAGCTCGCCGTGCCGACCGACCTCGCCGTCACCACCGAGGGCGGCAAGGAGACGGTACACGTGGCCGACGTGTTCAGCTACCGCACCGTCGACGGCCAGAGCGGCGCGGTTACCGATGTGCTGCGCGTCCACGGTGATACGCATGCCTACCCGATCGGCATCTCGGTTGGACCGAGGTATGTGCTGCTGTCGAGCTGGTTCTCCAACACCGTCGAGAAGGTCGACCGCAAGACCGGCAAGCTCGTGGCGACAATGACCGGCCTCGCCGCCCCGATCGATGCACTGGAGGGTGCCGATGGCTCGATCTATGTCGCGGAACTGGCGAGCGGCAACCTCGTGAAGGTGAGCCCCGATGGCAAGGCGCGCAGTGTTGCTGCCAAGGAATTGCGGGGGCCGGTCGCCATGGCCCAGGGTCCGGGCAACCTGATCTACATCACCGAGAGCGCCGGCGGGGCAGTGCTCCAGATCGATGTCGCCACCGGTGCCCGCAGGGTTGTGGCCGATGGCCTGGCCGGTCCGGAGGGTATCGACGTTGGACCCGATGGCCGTCTCTTCGTCGCTGAAGTGGGCCAGAAGCGCGTGGTCGCCATCGACCCCAGCTCCGGCGCCAAGACGGTGATCGCCTCCAACCTCGACATCGGCCTGGCGCCGTTTCCCGGCGGTCCGCCGGCGCTGGTGCCGACCGGCGTGGCGGTGGCCCGGTCGGGCAACATCTATGTCAGCTCCGACCTCCGCAACGCGCTCTACAAGCTGACGCCGCCTTTACCGTAAGAGTGACGCGATGCCCGGCATTCCCTTCATCAAGGACTTCAAGTTCGACTACGGCACCGCGATGGAGGTGACGCCGCTGATCCGTCGCGTCGTCGCCAGAAACCCCAACCCCTTCACTTTCATGGGCACCGGCACCTACATCATCGGCCATGGCAAGGTGGCGGTGGTCGATCCCGGACCCGACCAGCAGGACCATATCGACGCCGTGCTGCGCGCCGTGCGCGGCGAGACGGTGACGCACATCCTGGTCACCCACACCCACATCGATCACGTGCCGGCCACGCCCGCGCTCGCCAAGGCGACCGGCGCCAAGGTTTTCAGCTACGGCCCGCATCCCCGGCCGCCCGAGGGCGTGACGACGGAGCAGGAGGGCGACTTCGCCTTCGCGCCCGACGTCAAGCTGAACGACGGTGACATCATCCAGGGGGACGGCTGGAACGTCGAGGCGGTCTACACGCCCGGCCACATTTCCAACCATCTCTGCTTCGCGGTGAAAGAGGACAAGGCGCTGCTTTCGGGCGACCATGTCATGGGCTGGTCGACGGCCGTGATCTCGCCGCCCGACGGCAACATGGCCGACTATTTCGCCAGTTTGCGCAAGCTGCTGCCGCGCGACGAGACGCTCTACATTCCCACGCACGGCGCCGAGATCCGCAATCCCAATCCCTTCGTGCAGGCCTATATCGAACATCGCCTGGGCCGCGAGGCGCAGATCATGGCGCGGCTCAAGGAAGGTCCTCAGACCGTCCCGCAGATGGTGGCCAAGAATTACGCCGACACGCCGATCCATCTTCACGCCGCTGCCGGCCGTTCGATGCTGGCGCATCTGGTGCAGATGGTGAAGGACGGCCGCGTCAAGACCGAGGACGGTCGCGCCGCCATCGACTCCACCTATCGGCTCTAGGAATAACGACATGGACCTGAAACTCGCCGGCAAGACCGTCCTGATCACCGGCGGCAGCCGCGGCATCGGCTTCGCCTGCGCCATGGGGTTCGCTGCCGAGGGTTGCGCCGTCCACATCGCCTCGCGCTCAAAGGAGTCGCTCGAGGCGGCGCGGGACGAGATTCGCGCCCGCCATAACGTGCCGGTCGAGATCCATGCGGCTGATTTCTCCAAGGGCGACACGGCGCGCTCGGTGGTCGAGGCCGTGGCCCATGCCGACATCCTGGTGAACAACGCTGGCGCCATCCCGCGCGGCGACATCTTCGGCATGACCGAGCCGAAATGGCGCGAGGCCTGGGAGCTGAAAGTGTTCGGCTACGTCAACGCCACGCGCGCGATGCTCGAGAAATTCTATGCGCGCAAGAAGGGCGTGGTGGTGAACATCATCGGCCTCGCCGGCGAGAGTTTTAACTACGACTACGTCGCCGGGACCATGGGCAATGCCGGCCTCATGGCTTTTACGCGGGCCGTGGGGTCGAAGAGCGTCGATCATGGTGTGCGCGTGGTGGCGATTAACCCGCCTGCCACCCGCACTGACCGCATGCTGACCTTGCTGCGCGGGCAGGCCGAGCAGCAGTTCGGCGATCCCGAGCGCTGGCCGGAACTCACCAAGCATATGCCGTTCGCCCGCCCCGCCGAACCCGACGAGGTCGCCGACCTCACAGTGTTCCTGGCGTCAGATCGCGCCAGCTATATCAGCGGTGTGGTGATGACGCTCGATGGTGGGCAGGCGGCGCGGCACTAGCCGCACCGCCCACGAATGCTACTTGTGCTTGGCGGCAGCCGCCTTGGCGCCCGGGTTGGTGTGCGAGGCCGCGAACGGCGAGCTCGACACGACCTTCTTCGACTTGTCCTGCTTGGGCTTCTTCTTTTCGCGGTTGCTGCGCAGTTGGCCCTTGGCCATGTCGGATTCCTTCCCTGAACTGACGAGGCAGGACCCTAGGCGCTTTCCAGCGGCCTGTACGATCTGTCTCGTACGATCTGGCTCGCGTCACTCGGCCCAGGACGCCGTCTTCGTCCAAGGTGCGGGATCGACGATCGTGGCCTCGACCATGAGCTGATTCCTTGACTGGCTGGCCAGGCGCTCGCCGAGCGCTTCTGAGGGGCCGGTCTTGCCGCTGGCGGCAAAGACGCCGAGGCAGATCAGGAAGGCGCCGACGCAGGCGCCCGGGCCGTAGCCCCACGCGGTGCTGTAGTGCCAGACCGGCATGACCGCCGCGCCGATGGCCGCGAGCAAGAGCGTCAGTCCCAAAACCAGCATTCCGCGCCTCCGCCTGTGTCCGCCGCATTTAGGCAACGGTGGCAGGAGGGGCTGGTTCCGCCTTGATCCTGCCTCGGGTGTACGCAGGCTAAGTGCGCCCGGTTCATCCACAGCGCCGCGCATGACGCCGTCGGCCGACACAGGCAATAGTGTCGGCAAAACAATGACCGACGCCCTCTCGCCCACCCTCGCGCGCGCGCACGCGCTGCTGCATTCCGTCTTTGGATTCAACGAGTTCCGCCCCGGACAGGAGGAGATCGTCCGCGCCGTGCTGGCCGGTGAGAACGTCCTCACGGTCATGCCGACCGGCAGCGGCAAGTCGCTTTGCTACCAGCTCCCGGCCTTGGTGCGGCCGGGCCTCACCCTCGTGGTCTCGCCGCTGATTGCCCTGATGCGCGACCAGGTCCGGGCGCTGGCGGCGGCCGGGGTGGCGGCGGGCAGTCTCAATTCCAGCAACGAGCCGTCCGAAACCGCTCGCGTCATGGACCTGCTGCGCCGGGGAGAACTCCGCCTGCTCTATGTCGCGCCCGAGCGTCTGGCGCGACCCGACACGGTCGAGATGCTGGCCGATGCCAACGTCACCATGATGGCGATCGACGAGGCGCATTGCGTCTCGCAGTGGGGACACGATTTCCGGCCCGAGTACCTGACCCTGGGCAATGTCGCGCGCCAGATCGGCGGGCGGCTGCAGACCCTGGCGCTGACCGCGACGGCCGATGCGCCGACTCGCGGCGACATCGTCGAGAAGCTGTTTCCCTCAAGCCCGCCCCGCGTCTTCGTCAGGAGCTTCGACCGGCCGAACCTCCGGCTCGCCTTTCAGACCAAGGAACGCTCCTCGCGCCAGGTGCTGGCCTTCGTGCGCGCCCATGAGGGCGAGAGCGGCATCGTCTATTGCGCCTCGCGCCGCAAGGTCGAGGAGCTGGCATCGACGCTGGCCGAATCCGGCGTGCGAGCGCTGCCTTATCATGCCGGCCTCGACAAGCGCGTGCGCGATGCCAACCAGGATTCCTTCCAGCAGGACGACGGTGTGGTGATGACCGCCACCGTTGCCTTCGGCATGGGCATCGACAAGCCCGACGTGCGCTTCGTCTGCCATGCCGACCTGCCGTCCAATGTCGAAGCCTACTACCAGGAGATCGGCCGCGCCGGCCGTGACGGACTGCCGGCCGACACATTGACGCTCTATGGCCTCGGCGACATGCAGCTCCGCCGCCTGCAGATCGAGCAGAGCGATTCCTCCGACGAGCGCAAGCGCATCGAGCGCCAGCGCCTGGGCGCGCTGCTGGCGCTGGCCGAGGCGCCGCGCTGCCGCCGCCAGACGCTGCTGGCGTACTTCGGCGAACCGTCGGAGCCCTGCGGCAACTGCGATCTCTGCGTCGAGGGGGTCGAGCGCTTTGACGGCACCATCGACGCCCAGAAGGCGATGTCGGCCATCCTGCGCACCGGCGAGCGCTTCGGCGTCGAACATCTGGTCGCCATCCTGACCGGCGAGCGCACCGAGAACGTGTTGAAGTTCAATCACGACCGGCTGCCCACCTTCGGCGTCGGCTCGGGTCGCAAGGTGGGCGAGTGGCGGTCGATCTTCCGCCAGCTCTCGGCTGTCGGGCTGATCGCCCAGGACCTGATGGAGCATGGTCGCTGGCGGGTGACCGAGGAGGGCTGGCGCGTGCTGAAGGGCGATGCGCGCATCGAGCTGCGCAAGGATCTCTCGTCGGGCGCCGCCAAGGGCAAGGCGGGCGAACGCAAGGACCGCCGCGCCGCTCCCATCGTCGGCGATGCCGATGCCGGCCTGCTCGAGGCGCTGAAGGCGCTGCGCACGAAGCTGGCGCGGACACAGAGCGTCCCGGCCTATGTCGTGTTCTCCGACCGCACGCTGGCCGAACTCGCCGCCCACCGACCGGCCAGTGCCGGCGCCATGCGCGAAATTCATGGCATCGGCGATGCCAAGCTGGAACGCTATGGCGCGGCGTTTCTGGAAGTCATCCAGGCGAACGCCTAGATCCCGTCAGCCGTCCGAGGGTTCCGGGTTCTCGAATGGCGTGCCTGCCTTGAGGATGCGGTAGCGGCCGTCCTGGATCTCGGCCGCCGTCACGATGCCGGTGCGTGCGCTGCCGCCATCGAGGCCGAGCCGGTCGCCCTCAAAGAGGTGCGGATCTTCCATGCCGCTGATCGCCCTGTGCTTGTCGGGTGGCGTGTGGCCGTGCACCACGAGCGTGCCGCCGAAGCCGCCCTTCCAGTCGAGGAAGCCATGGTTGATCCAGGCCCAGCGCGCCTCGGTGAACACGGTCCAAGGCCGGGTCAGGAATTCATCGAGGTCGGCGCGCGGGTCGAGGCCGCCATGAACGAACAGCGCATTGCCCAGTCGGACGTGCGCACGCATGCCATAGAGTCGCTGAAGAATTCGCGCGCCGAGCGCCGACTCGAGCAGCGCAAGATCGGCGCGCGCGGCGGGCCGGCCCACGCGGGCCGCCATCTGATCGAGCAGCTTGCGCCCGCCCATGCGCGGGCTGAGCCACATGGTCTCGGCCTTTTGGGCGTGCGGGCCGCCGATCGCCGCCAGCATCATCATGATCTCGTGGTTGCCCATCAGCCGGTCGATCCGGTCGACGCCGCGGACCTCGGCCTTCTCGGCCCACAGGTCGAGCACGCCGATGCTGTCGGGGCCGCGATTGATCATGTCGCCGAGATAGATGAGACGGCGCTGGCCGCGCTGTTCCTTGGCCAGGCCGGCGATGCCGTCGAGCAGGGCGCGGAACTCCCGGGCGCAGCCGTGGACGTCGCCCACGGCGAACACGGTCTCGCCCTTCAAGGCAAACGGCGCGGGCTTCCACGCGGAGACTTCCAGGGGCACGCTCATGGCGGCAATGATAGCGCCCGCCATCGGGGCTGGGTATGCTGATGGCAACCGTCATAGAACGGCATCGAACAGGAGGACCTATGACCAGAATCGGACGTCGCGGCGTGTTGGCCGCCGCCATCGCAGCGCCCGCCCTTGTGCGCGCCGGCAGTGCCAAAGGCCAGACCGCCCCGGCAACACCCAGCACCTGGAAGCCTGACAAGCCCATCACCATCTACAATCCGCTGGCGGCGGGCGGGGTGGCCGATGTGCACCTGCGATTCCTCGGCGAGCGTGTCGGCCGCAAGTGGGGCACGCAGGTGATCGTCGACGTCAAGGCCGGCGCCGGCGCCACCCTGGCGGCGGCGCAGATGCCGAACGTCAAGCCCGACGGCTACACCATCGCCTGCATGACCATCAACAGCCTGCGCTATCCGCACTATCAGCAGGCGGCGTGGCATCCGTTGCGCGACTTCTCGTACATCATCGGCCTGTCGGAATTCACGTTCGGCGTCGTCGTGAAGGCCGACTCGCCCTACCAAACCATCGGCGACCTGATCGCGGCAGGCAAACGCGAGCCCGAGAAGCTGAACTACGGCACCAGCGGCGTCGGTGGCACCGGCCATCTGCTGATGCTCGAGACCGAGCAGGCGACGGGCGCACGCTTCACCCACATTCCCTACAAGGGCGGTGCCGAATGGATGCCGGCGCTGCTGGGCGGCCACATCCAGTTCGTGCCCGATGGCGCGCAGTGGGCGCCGTTCGTCGAGAGCGGCCAGGTTCGCGTGCTGGCCATGGCCACCGAGAAGCGATTCGGAAAGTATCCCGACAAGCCGACCCTGATCGAAAGCGGCATCAATGCCGTGGCCGTCAGCCCCTACGGGCTGGTCGGACCGAAGGACCTGCCGCCTCAAGTCATTCAGGCGCTGCACGACGCCTTCAAGGAGGCAATGGCCGATCCCGGCCATCAGCCGCTGCTCGACAGGTTCATCCAGGAGCCGTGGTATCGCGACCCCGCCCAGTACCGTGCCTTCGCGGAGAAGTACTATGTCGACGTGAAGCCGACGTTGATCAAGGCAGGCCTCGCCAAGTCCTGACCCCCCTCCGCTCCGTAAGACAGGCCACCTCCCCCGTAATCGGGGGAGGTGGCCGAAGGCCGGAGGGGGT
>LNFM01013259.1_pt1 | contig 15759 bp, 18 predicted proteins | sample 596031 | NCBI WGS metagenome assembly LNFM01 (sample SAMN04254537, study PRJNA301005) | activated carbon metagenome | isolation source: dual media filters at the Ann Arbor, Michigan drinking water treatment plant | place: USA: Ann Arbor | reverse complement strand
ACCGCGCTCATATTCGCGTGGATGTTGCAAAACACCCGCACGAACCCCTCCCGCCGGAAGGTAATCTTCTGCGACGTCCCTGGAGCGTACAACCCCGTATCGAAGGGCTGCCCGGCGAAATTGGAAAACGCGTTATGGAAAATCGGGTCGTGGTTCGGGAAGTCCACCGTCGCGCCCACCGGCACCGCCAGCACATGCGGCGAGAACTTCTTGTTCTTCTGGTCGAGCGTAAACCGCCCCGGCGTCAACGGCGGCTTCCCGTCGACGGGCTCCAGCCACACCACGACGCCGTCCCAGCTCTTACTCTTCGCCTGCGTCAGTTCGACGGTGCCCGCCACCGTCGCCCCCAGCGCCGGCCAGCAACTAAAAAATATAAGCCAGCGAAAGATCATACCGGTTCACCCTCCTCTCCCCCGTCCCCAGGTAAAACGATCGAATCTGCAAACTCTCGAATCCCAAAACCACATTCGGCGCCACCCGCACCATCACGTTCGCGCCCCCCGCCCGGTTCCGTCCGTTCTGCCCGCGGACCAGGTCGGAGTCCCGGTCGTCATGAATTCCCCCAAACAGGTTCACCGTCACCCGCCCGGTGAGCGGCACCGACGCCTGCGCCCATCCGCCTTTGCTCCGCACCGCCAGCACGCGCCCGTCAGCCAAGAACCGGAAACTCTGCCGCAGCGAACCCAGATGGTGAACATTCTCTCCGTTAAAAAGGAACCCGGAAAGCTCCAGCTTCTCCCACGGCGTCGCCAGCCAATCCACGCTCACAATTCGTGACGGCACGCTCTGCCCCGAGACGTGCGAAGTCGAAACATGCCCGCCGACGCCAAACTCAAACCGCTCCCCCCGGCCCCACGCCCCGCGCAGCTCTAGCGAAGGCCGCCGCAAGGCGACCAGCGCCGCGTTCGGCGTTCCCGATTGCTCCGAGGTCTGCATCACCGAGCCCTGCAGCTTGAACTCCCCCACCCGCTCCTCATACCGAACCTGCGGCTGCCAGCGCCACAGATTCCCGGAGCTCGTCAGCGGCGTCACGCCCATCGTTGCGAACGAAGTCGGGTTCCGTGGCGAAATGAGAGGCTTCATCAAACCGATCGAAACGCTCCGCCGCTCCCAATCGAGGCGCGCCTCCGCCGTCCGCAGCCGGAACGCCAGGTTCCCGGTCCCCTCCGTCGTCCCGTCCCAAAAATCGCCAAAAGCCTCCCCGGAAACCTTCGCCCCGAAGAAGGTCACCGGCCCATGAAACCGCAGGCCGACAATGGACTGGCGAAACGTCAATCCCCCCGCGCGCCGGTCCAGCCCCGGGCTCGCCTGATTGGGTGTATCCGCGCCCCCCGCACCCTTCGTGTTCGCGAACACGTTGAAAAGCGCCATCCCGGACAGCTCCACCGGATATTTGCTCGCTGCCTCGACCTTGCCCTGGGCCTGCTCCTCAATCCGCCGTTCGGCAATCTCCAGCCGCTCCGGCACCAACTGGTCCACTTTCGCCCGCAGCTCCGCCACCTCGCCGCGCAGCTTCGCGTTCTCAGCCTCCAGCTTCTCCAGCCGCGCCAGAATATCCGCCTGCCCCCAACTCAGCGCCGGCAAACAAAGAACCAACCACCACTTACCCATAAAGCATCCCCTTCAAGGTTTCCCGCACCACCAGCGTCGAATACGGCTTCGGAAAGAATCGATCCGCCCCCGCCCGTTCTCCCGGCCCCGCCGACATCGCGATCACCGGAGCCCCCGGCTTCAGCGCCCGAAACTCCCGGATGAGCACCTCGCCGTGCACCCGCGGCAGGTCGAGATCGGTGCACAAGGCGTCTGCCTGCGGCAGCAGCCGCCGCCCCTCCGCGCCGTCGTAAGCGACCAGAACCTCGGTATCCGGCAGCAGCCCCAGCGCCACGGCCAGCGTATCCGCCAACGCCCGGTTATCTTCAACCACCAGCACTGTCCACCTCATGGCAGAAACCGATAGCCGACTCCGTGCACGGTCAGAAAGTGGCGCGGCACGGCCGGGTCGGCCTCAAACTTCTGCCGCAGCTTCACGATGTGGGCGTCCACCGTCCGGGTGTGGGGAAACGAGTTGTAGCCCCAGACCGAGTTGAGAATGACGTCCCGCGTGAGAGGCCGGTCCGGATTCTGCAGGAAGAAAACGAGCAGGCTGTACTCCGCAGGGGTCAGTTTCACCTCCTGCCCCGCGCGCTCGACCATGCGCCGTTCGATGTTCACTTCCGTATCGGAGAACTTCAGGACGTGGTGCGCCTCGCCCCCGCTCCGCCGCAGCAGCGCCCGGATCCGCGCGATCAACTCCCGTCTCCCGAACGGTTTCACGACGTAGTCGTCGGCGCCAATCTCCAGCAGAAGGACCTTGTCGATTTCATCGCCCAGCGCGCTCAGTACAATAATGGGAGTTTGCACCTTGTCCGTGCGCAGTTGGCGGCAGATTTCCACGCCGCTCATCCCCGGCAACCGCAGATCCACCAGAATCAGGTCCGGCTGCAGACTCAAGGCTTTTTCGTAGCCGTCCCGGCCGTTCCCGCTTAGGTGAACCCGGAACGATTCTTGCTCCAACATCAGCCCGATTGTGTCTCGCAAGCTGTCGTCATCGTCGATTACGAGTATGGTCTGCATGGAAGCCGATAGGAAATTGTACCGAAACCAGCAACGAACACCCCGCCGCGATCATCCTTGAGAAGAGACCCATGCGACCCATCCTGACCCTGTTCCTCACCGCCGCCGCCCTGCTTGCCGACGACTATAAGGTCGCTCCCGGCGGAGCGCCGCCCGCCGACCTCGCCCCCAGCGTCAGCTCCTTACTAAACAAGGAAGGCACCAAGGTGATGAAAGACGGCCAGTTGCTCGCCGAGGTCTGGTACCGCAGCGAGGTTCCCGCCGGCCCCGCGAGCGCCGAAGCTAACCTGACGATGCCCAACGTCCCCCACGGCTCGCTCCTCGCGGTGATTCAGTTTGCGCAGAAGCACGAGGATCGTCGCGGCCAGACCGTCCAGCCCGGCACGTACACGATGAGGTACAGCTACTTCCCGGAAAATGGCACCCACCAGGGCGCCGCCCCCCAGCGGGACTTCCTGCTGCTGGTTCAGGCGGGCGGCGACGCGGAAGGCGGCTCCACCCCGAACTTCGACGCGCTGCTGACCTTGAGCCGTAAGGCCTCCGGGACCCCCCACCCTGCCGTCTTCAGCATCTGGAAGGAAGATCCGAAGTTCTTTAAGGAAGGCCAGATCGAAAAGCAGGGCGAACACGACTGGGTGCTGATGCGGAAAATGGGTGTCGTCCCGGTTTCGATGATTCTGGCCGGCCGCGGGGAATAACTAGACCTTCGTGGCAGAAAGCAGGCTGAGGGGCGTCCCCTGCATGCAGAAGCTAATGTCCATTCGGACGCCGGTGAAATTCACTCGATCGCCCACCGAGCAACCGCCGGGAAGCCGGGTGCCGATCGAGTAGGTGTCCCGGTTGGCGACAATCAGGAAGCACTCCACCCCTTTGGCGAGTTCTCCGATTCCGCGTACCAACCGCGCTCCATCAACCTGACGCGAGAAGGGCCCCTCGTCGCCAGGGAGACACAGCAGGCTGCCTTGGCTGCCGGACAGAAGGATGGCTTTGATCGCGTTGCCATCGAAGGGGATGTTGCCGTCCGCCGGGATGGAACTGATGACCTGAGCGGCCATTCCCGCGGGCGGTTTGGCGAATACGCCGGCCGTCACCACCCCATCTGCCGGCAAGCCGACGCTGAAAGCTTGGACTTCGCCGTCCGAGTAGCCCAGGGTTGGCACCTGCCCCCACGCCTGAACAACTACCGTCGGGGGAAAGCTCAACTGCATGGCGAACTCCGCCGCCTCCACTCGCGACACAAGCACCTTGCCGTCGATGCTCCCGTCGGCTGACAGGAGTCCGGCGGCCGCCGCAGTCGCCATCCCCGCGACTGCCGGACTGTCCCACGGCACCGACCACGGAAAAGGCCGCCCTGCGTCTTCGGCGCTCAACGAGGCGATGGGGGCCACGCCCTTGGAACATAGGGCTTCGTGTTCCGCCACGAAGTCGACACATTCCTGGCGCGTCGCCGGACCGAAAATTTGGGAGTAAATCGCTGGATAGAAACTGGTCGCTGGCCGAATCTGCACCGCCTCACAAAGATTGGCAGTCAGGGCTGTCACGATGAATTGCATAAGGTCACCTCAGTCCCTACAGCGAAGTGCCCTCGTGCGAAGGGACATGCCGTTTACAACGCTGCCCGCATCTCCGTCACCGCCTGCTGCAAACTTGCCACCGGCTCCTTCGTCGGCAGGTACTCCATCGTCATGTACCCCTCGTAGCCGGCCTTGCTGATGGCCTTGTAGATGTTCGCGTAGGCCATCTCGCCCGTGCCCGGCTCATTCCGCCCCGGGTTGTCCGCCACATGAAACACCTTCACATAGGGCATCGCCGCCAGCGCCGTCCGGATGACGTCTCCCCGCTCCACTTGCTCGTGATACAGGTCAAACAGCAGCCGCACATGGTCATGGTCCACCGCTTTCATCAGCCGCAACCCGTCCACGCAGTTCGATAGAAAATACCCGGCGTGGTTGACCTTGGTGTTTAGCGGCTCGACGATCAAAGTCACCCCGTACTTGGCCGCCAGATCGCCGCAGCGTTTCGCCCCCTCCACCAGCGAGGTGAACTGCTCTTCAAAACTCTTCCCCGGAATCGCGTTCCCGGACATCAACAGCGCCAGGGGCACCTCCATCCTCTGCGCGATCTTGAGATTCGACTCCACCTCCTGCAGCAACGCCGGACGAAGCGCGGGGTCCACCATGTTCAGCTTTTGCTTGCCCCAGTTCGGCGTCGAGGAGATGGTGTCGATTCCCAGTCGCAGGCTCCGGGCCCGCTTCTGAAACGCTTCGACGTCCATCGTCAAATGCTCACCCACCAATTCAACGCTCTGGATCCCCGCCCGCGCGGCGATCTCCAGCCTCTCCTCCGGCGTCCCCTTCAAACACCAAAGCATCACGGAACTGGTGATTTTGGCCTTCTTCGGCGGCGCGGCTAAAGGTGCCTGCAGGCTGGCGGCAAGGACATTTCGACGGGTCATACCCCCTCAGTGTACTTGGACCGTCGCAGCAAGAGCGCTCCGGCTCCCGCCGCCAGCCCCGCCGACGCGCACCAGGTCCAGGCCGCGCCCGCCGCTCCGTACCGCGGCACCACCACCAAAAGCGCCACCGCCGTAACCGCCACCTGCGTCACTCCCAGCACGCTCGTCCACCGCACATGCCCCAACCCCTGCAAGACGGCGCTGGCCAGTGTACTCGTCGCATGCAGCGACCCCGCCAACAACAGCGGAGCCACCAGTGCGGCGGTACCGCTGAACTTTGGCCCATACGCCAAGGCGACCAGCGGTTCCGCCAGGAAGACGGCCACCAGCGCCGCTGGCAAGGTGCCCAGTCCGATCGCCATCGCGCGCCACCCCGCCCGCCGCCCCACGGTCCGGCTCTCTGCCAAATGCACGCGCGTTTGGACCGTCGATGCATAGGAATTCCCCAGCAGCGCTGGTGGCATCGCCACGCTCTGCGCGGCCGCGTACATCCCAACCTCCACCAGCGGAAGTCCCAACGCCCGCAGCAGTAACAGGTCGAGCCGCTCGACCAGCCGTTGAGAACCCGTAAACACCAGAAACGCCCCCGCCGATCGCAACGGCAATCGGACGTTGCCCCGGCCACCCCACCATTTGGTTTGGAGCCAGAAGCGGTAGAAGATCACTTCCACCAGCCCCGCCAGCAACAAGATCGCGACTCCCGCAAACACGCCGCCTCCCCAGGACACGACCCCTACCGTACCCAGGGCACGCACTAACATCTTCAAGGCCACGCCGGCCGCGCGCACGGAAAATCGCTCCAATACAATCAATCGGGCCCGATGCGCTTGCCCCACTCCGGCCAGCGGCAACATCAGGGCCCCCAGCCAGAGCAGCGAGCGCAGCGGCTCGACGGCCAGCAGCGGCGCTGCCACGGCAAGCAGCAGGGCAGCCGCGGCTCCCACCGCCATGTTCGCCTGCAGCAGGAAATTCGGCACCTCCTCCGACTTCGGATCCCGCGCCATCATCTGCAGGCCCACTCCGCCGAATAGCGCGACCACCAGCCACTCGAGCCAGAGTGTGATGGACAGCGCCAGTCCGTACAGACCGTAGTCGGCCGGTCCCCACAGCCGGCCCAGCAACACGACGGTCAACAAGCCGACGGGCAAGATCAGCGCATCCGCCAAAAAAACAAGAACCGGCCCACGCAGCCTCATGCCGGGATGGCGTACCGCATCGCGTCTCCTTCCCATCCATCGGGCAGGGCAAACAGCCGGGTCATGTGAATGATGATCTCGTGCGTCTGCCGGTGTTCGTAGGCGTAGAAGTTCGACAGCGTCAAGATCTCATTCTCCCCCGGTTGCCGCGTGTCCACCACCCGCACCGTGGCCTCTCGCAGCAAGCCGCTGTGCCGGTCGACTTCGCCGATGACGAACGGATACCGCGGCCGGTTGCCCTTTGGATTTTCCGGCGTAACGTTTCCCAGCCAATACACCTTCCCGTTCGAATGCGTCAGCAACTGCGAGCACGAACTCGGCGAGAAGAATCGCTTGCCGCCTTCGTAGGTCCACGGCACGAGTTCCGACCATGTCCGGCCGTCGTCATGGGAATAGCTGATCCACCGGTAGCTTGGCGCCTCTGGTGTCCGGTCGTTCGACGCCCGGCAGACCAGCATTAACCGCCCCTCGGCCAGCCGCGCGATCGTCGCCTCGAGGGCGCCACGCGTCGACTGTTCCGGCTGCAAGCGAAGAATGTTCGAAGTCTCCCACTGCAGCCGGTCGCCCGCCCATCGCCCCCGCAGAACCACCGTCTCATGCCACGTATAGCCCTTTCCAGGGTTGTGATACTCGCCGTTCGGCCCCAATGGTGCGATCTGTACGGGCAGACAGATGGTTCCGTCCGGCAGCGTTAACGGGGTGCAGGAGTTATCACCCAGCATCACGGAGTTCTTGCCCGGCTTCACCAATCCCGGCAGATCGATCTTGTGGCTCTTCCCGGCAAAGATGTAATAGAGCTCCCAGCGCCGCATGCCTTCGAGCGGATCGTCAGTGGGCAACACCCCTTGGAGAAAGAACTCGAGGTACCGCCCCGAAACCGGGTCGACGTAGCCGCAGCGCAGGTGCTTCCGGTACATCCCTTCCGGCCGCTTCTCTCCCGTTACGATCGGCACCGGCTTCGACCAGGTTACGCCATAGTCCGCTGAATGCCGCCGGTAGGCAACATCGATCGTGTCAGACCGGCTCCACCGCTGCTCGATCGAGTCCATCCGGCCGCCCGTCTTTTCCGTGTAGAACGCGAAGGCCATGATGGCCGTCCCTTTGCCCGGGCTCGGGATGAAAACGGTCCGGCGCTGGGCGAAGGCCACGCCCGGCAAAGCAAGAAACAGTCGACGATCCATGCCGACTATTCTTCCTGATTCGCCGCCTCGATGTATTGGTCGGCGTCGCGAGTAACCGGCATCGCCGGCAGAGGCTCCACCGCGGAGATCCGGTCCAAGCGAAACGTGCGGAAGGCGCCGCGCAGCCCACACCAGGCACCCAGCGTCCACCGGTTCCCCCAGAAGAACAGCCCCACCGGCTCCACCTGCCGCTCCGAGGCCGTCCCGTCAGCCCGCACGTACCGGATGCGTACCTGATGTTTCGCTTGGATCGCCAGCCTCAATTCGGTCAGATAGTTCTTGGTCCCGGCGGGGATGAAGAAGTCCGGGACATAGAAGGGCTCCGGCCCGGTTCGCCGCAGCTTCTCGGGCAGGACTGCCTCAATTCGTTCAAGCGCGGTCCGCGCGGCCCGCGCCAAATCGGCGTCCGCCCAACCCTGAACAATTTCCGCTCCCAGGCGCAGAGCTTGCAACTCATCGGCGCTGAACATGAGAGGGGGCAGGTCGAAGCCGGGGCGCAAGCGGTACCCGACCCCTGCTTCACCGTCGATGGGAACGCCAGAGCCCATCAGGTCGCGGATGTCCCGGTAGATGGTCCGCGCCGAGACCTCCAACTCTTCCGCCATCTGTTCGGCGGTAACGGCGCGCCGGCGGCGGAGACAGAGGATGATCTGGAACAAGCGGTCGGCGCGGCGCATGGATCAAGCGTAGAACGAAGGATCAACGGGAATCGACTTTGCGATATTCAAGGCAAACCCATTCGGATCTCGAACGACGAACTGCCGTTCTCCCCAGGGCCGGTCTTGGGGCGGCTCTAGCGCGGCGACTCCCGCGGCCTGGAGCCGTTCATATTCGGCGTCGACATCATCGACTTCCCAGCTGAGCCAGATTCCTTCTCCGTTGTATGCCTTCTGATAGCAAGCGGGCTGCTTCTCCAGACCGGGGGCCATCAGCCCGAGTTCGATCTCGCCGTTCTTCAAGTGGATGTACCACTCCGCTTCGTAGACGGCCGTGAAGCCGAAGTGCGTCACATAAAAGTCCCGGGAGGCGGCTAGCTCGCTCGTGATGATTCCGAAGTCGCGGTGTTTGAGTTTCATGGCATCAGTATGTCCGCCTCCTCCTGACACCATCCTGTCAGGAGATCTTTTAAACTGGCAAACATGACTCTGCGCCCGCTGCTTCTCCTCATCCCTTTCACCCTCTCGGCCCAGATTCCCGGCATGGACATGGGCGTCATGCAGAAGTGGAGCAACGCCAAAGTTATCCGCTTCTCGGTGGTCGGAACGCACAACGCCCGCACCCTGGTCGTCTCCGGCGATCACGAAGGTAAGGGGGACGTTTCCGACAAGATCACTATCGAGTACACGTTCGACAACAAGACCTCCAAGATGATCGGCGAGCCCAAAATCACTGACTCGCCCTCAACAGTGGCAAACCTCAAGTCCGACGGCACCAACTGCCCCCCGCCCCAGCTCAAGGGCCCTTATGAACACTTCCAATCCGCCAAGCACGTGATGTCGGGAAACACCCTCATGATCACTGGAACCCGCACCTTTCCCGCCGCCTCGGTTTCTCAGTACCCGGCGAGCTGCTCGATGAAATCGATCCCCGGCGAGACCGTCCAGAGTAACGTGATGATCACGGTGACGGACGCCCGCATGCTGGGCATGCCGATCCGGACCGCCAGCAAGAGCATCATCATCGCTCCGGATCGCGCGTCCTTCACGATGGTAGGCAGCAATGGCTGGTCGTGGACGTACACCCCGACCCTGGTTCAATAACGAGCGTTTCACCATATATACTGGGGTCATGAATCGCCGCGAGTTGTTGCAGGTAGGCAGCGCCGTGCCTTTGGCCGGCGCCGGAGCGTTGGCGCAGATCTCCACCGCGCCGGAATGGAAGCCGGAGCTTTTTGACGCCCACACCAATGCCACCGTCGTTGCGCTCACGGAGCTGATTATCCCCGCGACGGACACCCCTGGAGCAAAAGCGGCCCTAGTGAACCGGTGGCTCGACCGTTTGCTCGCCGCCGGCCCCGCTGCGCAGCGGGACGCGTTTCTCGACGGCCTCCACTGGCTCGACGGCCACTCCATCAAAACCCACGCCGCTCCGTTCGTGAAGCTGACCGAACCGCAACAGATCGCCTTGCTCAAGACGCTCGACGTGGCCGGCGACGGACCAGGGCAGCGGTTTTTCCGGCTGGCCAAAGGCTGGACCTCGCGCATCTATTACCAGACGAACATCGGGATGAGCGAACTGAACAAGGGCGGCCGTGTGCCCTCACCGCAGAACATGGGCTGCAAGCACACCAGCCACGCTTAACCCCTCGTGCGGAACTACCCGGAAAGCGTCGAGTACCTGTACACGCTCGGCAATGAACTGAAGTCTGCCAAGTTGGGCCTCGACCTCGTGGGCCTGCTCTGGCAAGCCATGGGTTTTCATGGCACCCAGCCGCCCGTCGTCCACGTGGCCGGGACGAACGGCAAAGGGTCCACGTGCGCCATGATTGAGGCCGCGCTCCGCGCCGCGGGCATTCGCACCGGGCTCTACACTTCGCCGCATCTCATCAGCCCCACGGAACGGATTCAGATCAATGGGCGGCCCATCACGCCGGAGCAGTTTGCCCACACCTTTGACATCGTCCATCGGACAGCCCTTCGTCTGATCGCCGATGGCAGCATCGCGCATCATCCTTCCTACTTCGAGACGGTGACGCTGATGGCCTTTGAGGCCTTCGTCGATCAAAACGTAGACCGCGCGGTGATCGAAGTGGGGCTCGGCGGCCGCCTCGATGCGACCAACGTCGTGAAGCCCGAACTCTGCGTCATCACCCCGGTCGATTTCGACCACGAAGACTGGCTGGGAAAGAGCATTGAGTCAATTGCTTTTGAGAAGGCCGGAATTCTGAAGCCGGGCGTTCCGGCGGTGATCGCCGCGCAACGCCCGGCGGCGCTCGCGGTGATTGAGGCGCGGGCGCGCGAGGTGAACGCGCCGCTCTATTTCTCCTCCGAAATTACGACCGCGGTGCCATGCCCGCTGGCGGGTGAACATCAGATCGAGAACGCCCGAGCTTTTGGGTGTTCCGCTCGACGGCATGGCGAAGGCAGCCTGGCCCGGCCGTCTCGAAACGGTCAGCCGGGACCCGCTCATCATCCTAGACGGCGCGCACAACCCCGCGGGAGCAAAAGCTCTGGCGCGATACATGGAGCAGCACTTCGCTGGTCAGCGAGTGGGGATGATTTTTGGGGCGATGCGGGATAAGGCGTTTGAAGAGATTTCGTCGATTCTGTTCCCGCTGGTGCAGGAACTCATCTGCACCGCTCCGGCGCAGGCGCGCGCTCTGCGGCCCGAGGCGATGCTGGAACTCGCGCCCCATCCGAACGCCCGCGCGGCCGCGAACCTGGCCGAGGCGCTGGCGCTGCCGCGGAACTGTGACGTGCTCTTTATCACTGGCTCGCTCTACTTAGTAGGAGAGGCCCGCGCTCTCCTTGTCGAATAACATGTCCTTTGCCCTGCTCCGCACTCTCTTGTTTACAGACCCGATGATCGTCGTCTCGACGGTAGTGATGGGGATCATCAGCTATTGCCTGATTCCGTTCGATAAGGATGGGACCAAGCAAATCGCCTGCGCCAAGTTTTGGGGCCGGATGCTTACGAAGATCATGGGCATGCATATGGTGGTTGAGGGTCTCGAGAACCTCGATCCCAAAGCGCACTACATCTTCGCCGGCAACCATCGCAGCTACTCGGATACCCCGGCGCTGCTGCACGCGCTGCCCTACAACTTCCGGTTTATGGCCAAGAGCGAGCTCTTCTCCATCCCGTTCATGGGCACGCATCTCCGGACGGCGGGACACATCTCCGTTTCGCTCGATAACCCCCGCGAAGCCGTGAAGAGCCTGACGCTGGCGGGGCAGAAGATCCGCGAGCAGCGCCTGTCGATTCTGATCTTCCCGGAGGGCGGCCGCACGGAGGGCGAACTCGAACCGTTCAAAGAAGGCGCCGCGATCTTGGGCATTAAGAGCGGCGCGCCGATTGTGCCGTTTGGGTTAATCGGCACCCGCGAAGTGCTGCCGATGCACGGAGTCGCCATCCGCGGCGGTACGGTGGTTGTTCGCATCGGTAAGCCGATGCCCACCGAGGGGTTAGGGAATCGCGACAAGGGTCCGCTGACCGAACAGCTCCGGAATGAAGTGGCGGCATTGCTCGGCGTCGCGCCGTAGGCCTATACTGCAAGGAATGAAAAAGGCTCTGCTCCTGGTGATGCCGGTTGCGCTGCTGGCGCAGCCGGAGTTCCCGCGTCCAGATAAAAATGCGGTGATTCCCTTCGAGGATTACAACCCAAAATCCGGGTTGAAAGTCGAAGAGCATATCGTGAAACGGGCCAAATACCCATTCATCGATGTCCATAACCATCAGCGCGGCGAGATGAACAAAGCCGCCCTCGACAAGCTGGTGAAAGACATGGACGGCCTGAATCTACAGGTGATGGTGAACCTGTCCGTCAGCTACGGCGACCGTCTCAAGAAGACCGTCGACAACATGAAGGGGAACTACCCGAAGCGGTTCGTGATCTTCGCGAACCTGAACTTCGAGGACATGGAAGCGCCGGACTATCCGGACGTGGTCGCCAAGCAGTTGGAGCAGGACATCAAGAACGGCGCCCAGGGCCTGAAGTTCTTCAAGAACTTCGGCATGGACCTGCGGATCAAGAGCGGCGAGCGGATCAAGATCGACGATCCGCGCTTCGATAAAGCCTTCGAGATCTGCGCGAAATACAAGGTTCCGGTATTGATCCATACCGCGGAGCCGAGGCAGTTTTTCCAGCCTTGGAACGCGGAGAACGAGCGGTGGCTTGAACTGAAGCAGTTCCCGAGCCGCTACCGTCCACCAGACAAGTACCCGACCTGGGAGACGCTGATGGGCGAGCTGTATACGCGCATCGGCCGCCACCCGAAGACGACCTTTATCAACGCCCATTTGGGCTGGCTCGGCGGCGACCTGGGCGAACTGGGCAAGCTGATGGACAAGTACCCGAATATGTTGACCGAGGTGGGCGCGGTGCTGGCGGAACTTGGCCGGCAGCCGCGGACGGCGCGGGCCTGGTTCATCAAGTATCAGGACCGGGTGCTGTTCGGCAAGGACATCTGGGAGACGAGCGAGTACTTCACCTACTTCCGGGTGTTTGAGACCTCCGACGAGTACTTCGACTACTACCGGAAACGCCATGCGTTCTGGAAGATGTACGGCATGGACCTGCCGGACGACGTGCTGAAGAAGCTGTACTACAAGAACGCGTTGCGGATCATCCCCGGGATTGACGCGTCGCAGTTTCCCCGGTAATGCGAATCGATAAATGGTTATGGGCGGCCCGGTTCTTTAAGACCCGGGCCCTTGCCATTAAGGCGTGTGATTTGGGCCGGATTCAGTGGAACGGCCAGACGGCGAAGCCGGCGCGCGAGGTGCGCGTGGGCGACAAGCTTCACATCAAGAGCGAGGCCGGCGAGTACGATATCGAGGTACTGGGCCTGAGCGAGATGCGGGGGCCGGCCACGGTGGCGCAGACCCTTTACAACGAACCGCCGGAGAGCAAGGAACGCCGGAAACTGGCGATCGAGGTGAAGAAGGCGATGCCGTTCTACCCCGAAGGCAAGCCGTCGAAGAAGGACCGGCGGCAGATTATCCGCTTTCAAGGCCGCGACTAGTAGCGCAGCCAGGTGCCGAGGGGCTTTTGCTGTTCGACTCCGGGCTTGGACCAGTCGCAGACACCGGAGGGGAAGATGCGGGCGAGACGTTCGCGGTCGGCGGGGGAGAAGGGGACTTTGTAGTCGGCGGGGTCGACGGGCTTTAGCTGACATTTGAGAATGTCGTTGGTGACGGGTCCGCCAGCGACCATGCGGGGGGAGGGATAGGTGGGGTAGAACTCATTGCAGCGGCCGCCGGTGAAGGTTTGGGTTTCGACGATGCGCTCGCCGGCGGGCGAATGGCAGGCGTCGACGAGGTCGGCGGGTTTGACGCCGGAGGTGAGCCATTCGTCCATCTTGGTGATGGCGTGTCCACCCTGGCTATGCTTGTCGTCGCTGAGGAGCATAACGTAGTTGGCCAGGGTGCCGTTCGCGCGGCGGAGACGCTCGCGGAAGGCGTAGGAGTGGTACTTCAGGTGGACGTCGCCGCTGGGGCTGCCGTCCTGATAGACGCGGACGTCGATGATGGGGACCTTGGCGAGGCCGAGGCCGCCGTGGGTGATGCGGCCGGTTTGATAAGCGGCCTGGACCGCAGCGAGGTCCGCGACGGCGCGGGTGGAGACGAGGTTGCCGTCGTTGTCGTAGCCGCCGATGCGCTCATTGAGATCGAGGAACTCGGCGGGGGAGAGGACACCGGAGTTCAGCGCGGCGAGGCCGTACTGGACGCCGGTGTTATCGATGGCGCGGCGGGCGAAACCGGTGCGGGGGTCGCGCCCGTAGACGTTGACGTTGTGATCAAAGATGTCGCAGCGGGCACCGGCGCGATGGAAGACCGGATGGTAGCGGAGTTCGGGGGGCAGCTGGGGCGGGCAGAACTTTTCAGGGTTGATGCGGCCGGCGCCACCAGCGGGGCCGGAGATGTTCTTCAGGTTGGCGTGGCCGTTGATCGAGCGTTTCTGGGCGTCGGTGAGCGAGGCGCGGGAGAAGTAGGCGTCGAGGAGTTGGGCGTCGGTGAGGAACTGGGTGGTTTCGAGGACTTCGGGGAAAGTGGCGCTGGGGATGATGCCGTCGAGGAGGCCGGGGTAGTTGTCGGCGATCTGGATCTGCTGGTAGGCGCCGCCGGAGCCGCCGCGGCCGAAGGTGAAGCGGGGCGGGCCGTAGGACTCGATGAAGCGTTCCTTGACCATCATCATGGTTTCGGCGGCGGTGACGTCCTGGCAGTTTGTGCCGAAGACGTTGAGGGTGGCGGCGGCTTCGGCGTAGCCGCGGCCGACGATCTCGTCGCTGACGGGGAGGTTGAGCGAGCCGCCCTGGCGATACCAACCACCTGTGCAGCCGCCGCCGAAGGAGTAGAGGAGGCGCTGGTTCCAGGCGGCGGGCGGGGCGAAGGGTGAAGGCGGGGGCTCGCTGGTGGGGTCGTGGAGGATGGCGGTTTGGTAGATGGCGCGGTTGCGGGTGCCGGTTTCGATGCGGACGATGTAGGGGACGGTGCGGCCGAGGGTGGTGGTGGTGCGGGCGACATCGACGGGCAGCGCGGTGAGCGAGGGGAGGGGCTTGAGGGGGCCGTAGGGGTTGGGCCGGTACATATACGTCACTTCGGTGCGAGCGGTGCAATCGTCATCGAGGGGCGGGCCGAGCAGGCCGCCGTCGGGGAGGGGGAAGCTGGCGGACTCACAGACAAAAGGCTGCTCGTGGGGGCCGGAGAAGACGGGGCCGGCGGCGGGAAAGTTGGTGAGGGCGAGTTGCTGACGGCCGGCCGTGAGGGTGTTGGCGCCGAGGCGGAGACCAGTGACGAGGCCGACCAAGGTGCGGCCGGCGGGGCGGAAGGAGCTGGTGATGTCGCGGCCGTTGAGCTGGACGGTGAGGGGCTGGGAATCGGTGAGTTCGATGCGGACGAGGACGTCGCCGCCGGTGACGCGGTCCGGTGCGGCGGAGAGGGTGAGGATTTGGAGGGCTAGAGCGAGGAGGGGCATATGCGATATAGATAAGGTCTTATGAACCGAGAGTATACGCGAAGAGGGGTAATGGGAATGTTGGGGGCTGCCGGTTTAGCCGCGCAGACGCCGCGGGACTGGACAGGTCAGCAGCCCATTCAGTATCCGGACCCGGACATTGAGGCGCTGGACCCGCGCTTTCGGAAGTACATGATTGGGAACACGAGCATCCGGCGGCTGCACATTGGGACGTCGTGGGCCGAGGGGCCGGCGTGGAACGGGGTGGGCAAGTATTTGGTGTGGAGCGACATCCCGGCGAATGTGCAACTGCGCTGGATTGAGGACGACCGGCGGGTGACGGTGTTCCGGAATCCGGCGGGGTTCAGCAACGGGAACACGTTTGACTATGAGGGGCGGCAGTTGTCGGCCGAGCATGGGGGCCGGCGGGTGGTGCGGTATGAGTACAACGGAGCGGTGACCGTGATTGCGGAGCGGTTTGAGGGCAAGCGGCTGAACTCGCCCAATGACCTGGTGGTGCATCCGGACGGGAGCATCTGGTTTACGGATCCGCCGTATGGGATCAACGGGGACTACGAGGGGTTTAAGGCACCGAAGGAGTTGAAGGAGGCGGTGTACCGGGTGGACGGGAAGACGGGCCAGATCAGCAAGGTGACGGACGAGGTGAGCGGGCCGAACGGGATCTGCTTCTCGCCGGAC
>LNFM01008289.1_pt1 | contig 15761 bp, 30 predicted proteins | sample 596031 | NCBI WGS metagenome assembly LNFM01 (sample SAMN04254537, study PRJNA301005) | activated carbon metagenome | isolation source: dual media filters at the Ann Arbor, Michigan drinking water treatment plant | place: USA: Ann Arbor | reverse complement strand
CTCAGTGGCAATGGCGACTCGGCCTTGCGCTTCGCAGTGGACACACAGCGGGCGTTCCGCAAAGTGCTGCCGACGGATCTCTTGCCGCCTGCGCCCAGTGATTCGATTGGCCACGTTGGGATTGATGCGCCTTGGCGCCTCCCGCAGCCTGGGCTTCAGCGTGGTCAGCTTCATCGAATTCGATCTCAGAAACGCAAAAGCCCCAGGATCGCTTGATCTCTGGGGCTGTTCCTACGGCGTCGAACCGTTCCTGCTCTTCGTTTTCGACACCCTCATAAATAGCGAAGGGCCCGACAACCTTGCGGCTCGGGCCCTTGCGATGCGCGAAATGTATGCCGATTCTAGGTCCGCGTCAAGGAATCCCCTTGGCTAAAAGCCATCGATTCAGGCGGGCCCGTGCTCGGTCATACACGACATCCAAGGGCTCACGGTTCATCCGATACACCGCCGTGCCCAGGTGCATGTAGTGCAGCGCGCATCGCTCGACTTCATCGAAACCGTCCGGTACGGCTGGGCATCGATCCGAGTTGATGATGGCCTCGACCTGCTCGGCCTGATGTACATCGGCCGCGTTCGTCTCGCGCTCGTTGTCGTAGTTTCCAGCCCAAAGCGATTCGGTCTTGCAGTCCAGGTGATCGGTGTCACGCTGGTTGCGGTGCCACCATGCCCAGTTCTTCAGGTGCCAGTCCAGCCGCGGATGCATTGCCGGTGCGTTCACCACCGAACCGGCTTCCTCTCGGCATAGCTGCGGCAGCGCCGACCGTATCCGCGACCCAGCCCGCAGGTGCTCACCTCCGACCCAGCCACCGACATGACTTCGATGTGACAGCATCCCATGCAAGTCAGCTTCTCCTTGTGCTCGTAGAGATCAGCCGGATCGCGCGCAAGCGAACGAGATCCAGCGTTGAGGGGGTGATGGCGGAGGTCGTCGTCGGCCATGACTTAGTCGATCTGCGCGTCCGGGACCGGGACGAGTTCGACGCGCACCTTTCGCCGGAATATTTTCGGCCCGTGGATCAGGCAAAGCTCATCCTGCGACAGAGCAACGTCTTCGACCGTGGCCCCAGTTTTCGCCTCAAATTCCATGATCAGCCGCGCGATCGCCTGGCGAAGCTCCTCCTGCATGTGCGGCACCGATTCCGACTTGTCGATGATGGAGCGATCGTTCGTTGTCATCACGCCACCAGCTCCAGCGCCGGCCGCCTCTCGCCCAGGAATGAGTCGGCCAGGCGGGATTGCAGAGCGCTGTACCGGGCGATCAGGCATGCCTCGGCACGACCGTGGTCCTTCTTCCGCGCGAGGCACGTGGCGCCCGGGTAGATGCGGACGGCGCACGCCCTGCTCGCCTCTTTCTTCGCCGTGTCCGTCGTCTCCTTGCTGAACTTCAGACCGTAGTGCGCCTTCCATCGCTGAGGCGAGACGCGCTCCACGCTGATGCCCAGGCACTCGATGACGCCACGGATGCACCCGCGGGAGTCGCCCAGGCCGAAGTTCGCAATGCTGCCGTTCAGGCCGTTGGCGCTCACCTCCTCGATCGCGATGTGCGCGATGTCCGGCAGGTGCATGCGCAGCAGTCGCCCGAGTGCTACGCCATCGATCTCGTTCGCCGACTTTGTCTTGCGTCCTGCATCCCGAATTGGCATGTCGAGAACCCACTGCAGCGCGCCGTTGGGCGAGACTGCGGCGATGGCTCCCGAGATCCCCGGATCTACGCCTAGGATCAGCATGCCGGCGCTCCCAGAACCTTGCGCACGACTGCCGTCTGCTCGGGCGTCAGTGCCGTCCAGTCGCCCGTCTCGGGGAACGTGAGCATCAGACCGCCTTCGATCGTGAGGCCTGCAGCGAAGCTCGGGGGCGGGACCTCGTCGACTACCGGCTCGGGCTCGCGCTTCTTCGGCGCCTTCCGCTTCGGAAACTCGTGACCGCAGGGGCAGACACGTGTCGCCGAGTGATTCAACGCTTTGCAGCTCGGGCATTCCTTCATTCCCAGGGGCATGGCTAGGCCTTTCTCGTGGTCGGTTCGGTATCAGTTTCGGTCGCTGCTTGGCGCCATGCCTCGACCTCGTCAACGCTCGCTGGCGTCTTTCGCACACAGACGATGGCGGCATACTCCGCCTGGTGGACGTGCTCGACCACATAGGCGCCCTTGGGCAGCCAGACGATGCGGGCGGGGGCGGTCATGCCTTCCTGCCGCGGTAGCTGTCCCAGTCGAAGGCGACCCAGATACCGCCCTCGCGTAGTCGATCGAAAGCGCGCTGGCCGATGTATTCGCTCAGCCCACGCTTATCGAGATTTGTGAGCAGGATCGTCGGCATCTGCTCGCGATAGCGCCCGTCGATCACGTCGAAGAACTGCGTTTTCTCGCCCTCGGTACCGAATCCGACGCCGACCTCGTCGATGACGAGGATGTCGATGCCGACCAGCATTTCGAGCATCTGACGCTCGGTGCGATCTGCGCCGTCGCGCCAAGTGTCGCGCAGCATGAGCACGAGTTCGCGCGCCGTAGCATAGAGCCCGGTACCGCCAGCGGAAACAATAGCTGTCGCCATGGCGCATGCGAGGTGGCTTTTGCCGGTGCCAGGACGCCCGGAGAACACGACGGTCGTGCCCTCGTCGGAATGTGCGCTGAACCGATCGACGAAGTCACGGGCGACCCTGATCGCCTCGACTTTCGGCGCTGTATCGGATTCGAAATTGTCGAACGTTCTGGTCTTGAAACGATGCGGTATTCCGATGCGCTGCAAGTTGCGCTCGATCCGCTCTTGGCGGTTCTTTGCCTGCTCTGCCGCGTGCTCACGTTGACGCTGCTCCTCGGCCTCTTTGCGCGCGATCTCCGAGCATGCTGGGCAATCACTCCACATCTCGCGCTTCGCCAGCGGGAAGCATGTCGCGGTGTACTCGCCATGCTGCTCGCAAGTGCGCTGCTCGGTGCGGAATTTGACATCAGAAACGCCCATCATCGGACACCCCTTCGCGGTAGTTCATCGTGGAGAAATCGGGCTCTTTCGAGAGCTTGAGCGGAGCCGGCTTTGCATCCACGATGTCCCTCAGAATCTTGTCGAAGTACGCTGCAGGGATGGGGGCGGGAGGCGGCTTTCGGTCTTGCGCCGTCGCGAGCGCAGCATCGAGTTGCGCATCGGTGACACCTGACTCTGCCCATGCGATCAGGGTCGGATGCATGGCATGAACCTCGACCAAAGCAGCGCGCAAGCGGGCCGCGATAGCGCCGGAGCGGGTTGATCCGATTGGTTGAGGTATAGTGCGCGCCGGTGTAGGGGTTTTGGGTTTTAAGGGAGTAGGAGACGGAGACGGAGAAGGAAGCACGTCACCTTTGCTCGCACCAATACCACCCTTTGGTGCGCTGTTAGGTGTTTCCTTTGGTGATGTAGTCGCGCCGCCTTGGGTGCGCGCATATGCGGCTCTTGCGTGCGCCACGTAATCGTCCCGAACCTGCTTCGATGAGTACCAGATCGGCCCATCTTGCTCCGGTATAAGCGCGACCGGAGCGCCGTCCTTGCGGCCGGACCTTGGTGTGTAGATATAGGCCTCGCATGTCTCGCCCTCCTCTGCGCCCTTGAGGACGCCCTTGCGCACCAGAGACTTGAGCGTGGCCGGCTTAGCGCCTACAGCCTGCGCCAGATCGGCCAGCGGCCACCGGATGACGCCGAACTCGTCCGAGTCGGCCATCAGGCACAGGATGTCGATCCACGCGCCCTTTTCCTCGTGCGTGCATCGGCGCAGCTTGGCGTTGCTGATCCAGTCGCCGTGGTAGAACTGGAACGAGGGGCGGCTCATCGCTGGTATCCGAAGGTCACGGTCGCCGTAATAGCCAGCGCCGAGAGCCAGTAGGCCGTGTCGACATACTTCCCGTGCCACGCCCACCAGCATGCGTTGAGCAGGTACAGGGACATGATGACGACGTTGAAGATGCGGGGGTCGAAGAGGGTCATGCGCTCGCCTCGTGATTCTTCGGCGCCGTGCCCCAGCACTGCTCAAGCAGACAGGTCGGGATAGGCTCTGCCAGGCGCGCTTTCTCCCGCTCCCTCGCTCTGCGGCCGCGCTCGGTGGGCGAACGCGCCAGTCCTGACACCGCGCGCTCTGCCGACTCGTACGCGTCAAGGATCTCGACCAGCGGCTTCGCCAGGCTGTACTCAGCAAGTAGATGCTGCCGCTGCCCGGTGCTCGTGATGTAGCCGTACCGGCGCAACCAGCCGAGCGCCAGCCTCGCGGCGCCCTCGGGAAGCATCAACCGCTCCTGAATCACCACTCGGGTCGCCGGCCCGGCTGATAGCAGGCGCGCGACGTCGTCGGCGCGAGCGGATGGCTTGCGCGTGCGCGGCATGGGCAGGCTCATGACGTCACCTCGATGCGCGCCTTGCGAGTTGTGTTCATGGCTTGCAGGCTCCAAATGCCAGGTCGAGAAACCAGAAGCGATCGACCTTGCGCAGGTCGACGAGCTGCTGGTGCGATGAGATCCAGCGCCGCAGGTTGGCCCTGGAGATCACCCAGATATCTCCGCCCTGAGAATCGGTGCGATGGGTCCCGCGGCGGGTCGCCTTGAGCCCTTCCGCTGCGATCCAGCGCGTGACCGTCTTTCCATCGACGCCCAAAAGGCGCGCGAGCGCGTTGCCAGACCATTCCTCTGTGCTGAGGCGGTCGAAGTCGCCGCGCCTAAGCCGAAGGCCGATCGCTGCCTCCGTGCGGCGAAATCCGTTCGTCAGGAATATCTTCTGGATGCGCGGCACGGCCTTGTGCGCGTGCTGCTCGAGCAGTTCGGTTTCCGCTGCCGACCATTGCGGCTCTTTGTCCGATGGGATCGCCAGGCCGAGATATGCGGCGCGCTTCCTGACCCACCACGCAGGCCGATTGATCGAGCGCGCGAACTTCGCCATGCGGCCCTTGATCGGTCGATCTTCTGCTGTGATGTAGTAGCGCTGGATCAGTGCGTCGAGCTGAGGATCCGATGGGTACTTGCTGACGGCGCGCGGCCTCTGCCTGGGGGAGCGAATGCCGAAGCGAATGGCGGCGTTGTAAATCGCTTTCTGCGGAATAAGCGGAAAAGCTGCGCGTGCCGCTCGGATGCCGCCCGTACCGTATGAGGCAGCAAGCGTAGCGCGATCGACTTCGTTCCACTGAGGGCGACAGGAGGATGGTGTCGATGTAGGAATCACTTCCGCGACACCTCATACACTTTCGCCGGCCCGTAGCCGGTCTTGCGCTTGATACGGTCAGCGAGCGCTGAGGAGACAAACTCCTGAATCACGGTCTCAGGGCTCGTACCGAACTTCTCAGCCATTCTGCGCAACACGGCCTCCTCTTTTGCGCTGAGTTCGATCTTGTCTTCTCGGGGCACTATTGAGGGCCTCAACAATTCCTGAAGGGGACTACGAAACGGCCTGATGCCGGCCTTCGTTCAGCGCGGCGCCCGCTGCATCATCAGCAGCAATGACCTGGCGCATTCGATCGAGCAGCAGCTCTCGCAAAAACACCTGCTTCTGCTGCCCGGTGTAGGCAACGATGGCGTCGACGAGCTGGGCCTCGCGGTCATTCAGCGTGACCTTGAAAACGTGTTTGCGAATCTGACTGGGATCGGAGTACGACATGAATTGCCCTCCTCAACGAATCTCGAATGGGTGCCGGCCTGCACGTTCACCCCGGCATGGTGGGCGGGCCATACACGGGCCCTTCGAGCGGCTCAGCGGTGCGAAGGCCGCCGCTCCGGTCACGTGTTCAACCGTGGAATGGGTGCCCGCCATTGCACGATCAGCGCCCCGGGAGGTGGTCGGCTCGCTGAACGTCGAGGAGGATGCAATGGCGGGCGTGATCATGTGGCGTTCGCCTTCTCGGGCGCTTCGCCGAATACGTCGGGGCGGAGGTCGTAGCGAGTTACGGCCCCGCCCGTTGCGCGCTCCACCAGCGGTGCACGCGCAACCGGGCATCGCTTCCACTGGGATATCGCTTGCGTCGTTATTGAAGAGGAGTGCTCTGTGATGAATCTGGCAAGCGCAGCAACTCCGCCAGTGGCTTCGATTGCTCGTTTGAGGGCGGCGCCCATAGGGTCGAAGGTATCCATGGACGTAAGTTTAAATTACGCCCTAAATGAAAGTCAAACTTACTCGCCGATCGGTAACCTTGGCTTACCTATGACGTTCGGTGACAGACTGAAAAAAGCCCGGCTCGCCAACGATCTGAAGCAAGATCAGGTCGCGGAGTTCTTCGTGCCCAAGGTAGATCGCGTGGCGGTCTCGAACTGGGAGAACGGACGCGGAATGCCGCAAGCGGACAAGCTGAAAATCTTGTGTCGGCGGCTGGGCGTAAGCGCGGACTACCTGCTCGGCCTGGTGCCAGACAACAAGGCTTGCGCGGCACTGCCACAGGACGCCATGGAAGTGGCGCAGAAGTGGTCTGATCTGCCCGCCTTCCTTGCGCACACCATCAAGAAGCGGCTCGACAACACGCATGCGTACTCGCAGCAGCTCTCTCCCCTTTTTCGGGAGAAGGTCTTCGGCCGTATCCCGCAGGGCGAAGAATACCGAGCGCTCGAAGCCGAGTTCGTTCGGGGGATGAAGGAACTCCTCTCGGTCAAGCCAGAGGGCGCGCAGAACGATATCCGTCGATTTACGGCCGAAGAGAACTGCAGGCGCGAGGGACCGCCCGACCCGATGCCGGCGCGAGCCCCCGCCAAGTCTACGAAGAGGCACACATGAGGCCCCCTTTCCGCTTGGTGCCCGACTCAATCTCGGGCGATACCATAGAGGCGTTGACGGAGTTGCTTGCTGACGCCAGGGCCGGCAATCCGACAACCCGCTGTAGACGGCCGGAACCGGCGCTTGTCGCGCCGCACCAGGGAGGAGTTCACCATGGCAATGGTGAAGTGCAAGGAGTGCGGGCATCAGATCAGTGACAAGGCGAAGACGTGCCCGAGCTGCGGCGCCACTGTGCCGAAGAAGACCAGCGCCTTCACTTGGTTTATCGCGATTGTTTTCGGCATCCCGGTCATATTCGCCATGGCCACCAGCGGGGGCGACCGCCCCTCGCCTGGTTCGCCGCCTAGCCCTACAGATCTGCGACTTACCGCCGCTGGCGGTTGCCGAGAGTTCATCAAACAGCGCCTGCACGACCCAAGCGGCGCTGAGTTCGGCCTGAGCCAAGACGCAGCCGTCGAGATGAAGGGCGAGCGGGCCGCGGTCACCCGCAGCGTGCGCGCGAACAACGGGTTCGGGGCTAAGCGGCTTACGCACTACACCTGCTTGCTGGAGATCAGCGGCGGAAAGGTCCGCCTGGTCTCGCTGATGGAGGCGGGCCTAAACAGTCAAAAAGCGGCTGCCGACTGGGTCAAGTAGGCGCCGCATGGAGGAGGAGGTCGGGATGCGAATGAAATTCAGCGCCGCCGCCATGCTGACGGCAACCCTGATGTTGGTCTCCCTACTAGTCGGATGCGCCACAATTCCTGTGCCTACGGCGCAGGCGCCCAGCGTCCCTGCTTCTCGGGTTCTGAGCCCGGCATTCCTGCAACACAGGCCCGGATATGGCCAGGTGATCGTCAAGCGCGACGAGGGCTTCTCTGCGTCTGCGTGCAATACGCGCATCTTCGCGAACGGCGTCCCTGTTGCCGATATAAGCACCGGCGAGAAGGTTGTCTTCTATCTTCCACCCGGCGATCAAATGATCGCCGCAATGTCTGCTGGAATATGTATCGGCGGCTTGATCGAGGCGAGAGCTGCGGTATCGGCTGAGCGGGCCGCCATTTATCGGGTGGGCTATGGCAGTAGCGGGGAGTTTCAGTTGCAGCCTACTGCGTTTTGAGGCCGAGTCGCGCGCCTTGCCCGCGCGATCCTCGTTGCCAGCAGGGCGAAGCGAACCACGATGGCGACGAAGGCGCGCCGACCTGTAGGCGCCCGCCTACGACGATAGGCGCGCCCTTTACCTTACCTCCCGCCCAACGCGGCCAACCTGGTCTCGCTCTACGGCTCGCTGCCCGGCGAGCGGCAAGCCCTCCTGATCCACTACGCCAACAAGATCGCTGATCTGTAGAAGAGGCGTTCGGCATTGAACGGCCGCCGTTCACTGGCGCGCTGAACCGTGCAGCGCTGAACGTAACCGCGTTCAGGTAGCACTCAAAACCGATGGCGCATGAACGTTTGAGCGCGCCCTATGCGCTGCGACGTAAGTTTCACTTGCGGACTCCCGTGCCGTAAGTTATGCTTACTCCCCTCGCAGCCAACGTGAGCGCGCATGAACAACCTAGACCGCAGCATCAGCGACAACCTGAAGATTAGCCGCAGCGCCTACGCCTGGGGCTGGATGCACTACCAGCAAGCGACCGACGCCGTTCTGATGTCCGAGCTGGCGCGCAAGCCGCGTGATTCGCAGGCGCGGGCGTTTCCGCATACCGCAGAGTCGGCGCTGTCGGAGAAGCCGGTTCGGCAATACGTCGGTCGGAAGAACCGCGACCGCCCGGTGCTGACGCTGGTGTCGGCATGAACATCACGCTCACATCCTACGACCTCACCCTGCTCGCCGAGATTCAGCGACTGCGCCCCCAAGGCGACCGCCCGAGCTTCGACGACGGCACCGTCGCCGCGATGGCACTGACGCGCGGGCTGCACGAGGAACTTGATGCGCTGCGCTTCCTGGAGAAGATTCGGGCCGACGACTTCTTCCCGCCTGAGCCGGCGCTGCTGCGCGAGCAAGCGTCATGAGCGCCGCCCTCCACAACGGAATCACCCAGATGGCGACGCGCGTGCAGCTCGTCCGCTACTACCTGATCCCGTCGACGAACAGGAAGACTGGCATTGCCGTGACGTTTGGGCGCTGGCCCGATCGGACGCTTCGGCATCGCGGGTACACGATTGATCGCCAGATCTACATGCGCGTGGCGACCGAAGCGGAGCACGAGGATATCACTGAATCGATGCGCCACCTCGGGCTCTACTACCCGACTGTCGAGGCGCTGCTCGAAGATGAGCGCAAGGTGCTGCCGGCCGAATCGTACGCGGTGCTCGAGCGCTGCCTTACGTCCGAGATGGAGCGCAAGACACGGAGGGCCGCATGAGCGCCGATCGCAACCTGCTCCTGCGCGCTGCGGAGATCATCGGCGAGGAGGCTCGTGTGCTGCGCGAGAGCCACGCGATCAACGGCACATGGGCCGACGATGACGAGGCCGACATCCGCGCGACGGTCGAGGAGTACGAGGCCATCGCCGCCGAACTGGAGCGGGAGGCTGGCGTATGACATCTCTCGCCACCATGCTCGTGGAGGCAGCCGCGTCCGCCGCGACAGCGCCGACGAAAGCAAGCCCGCGCCGCAAGACCACCAAGGCAGCGGCCGACAAGATCCGCTCGCAGCATGCGCATGGCGCCAGCATCGCCTGCCTGATGCGCGAGCACGGCCTGCGCCGGGACTGCATCCAAGGAATCATCGACGGGCGCTACTACACGACGCCCGATCGCCCCGCGCAGGCGCCGATCAAGCGCTCGGTGACGTGGCGGCATGTCGACGCGGTGCTTCCGGACTCGGACATCGAAGTGATGGTGGCGCTGGACGACGGCGATGTGCGCCCGGGATTCCACGACGGCGAGCAGTGGCGCGATCTGACCGCGTGGCCGCTGCCAGATGGTGCCGTGTTGATGTGGTGTGACTACCCGGATCATCCGAGGAGGCGTCCATGAAACACCAATCCAGTTCCGACCTTCTCGACCTCATGCGCGACATCGAGCGCGAGGATCACGAAGACTCTGGCCCTACTCCGGCCGGCTTTGTGTCAACGATTCTGTGCGCCGTTTTCATGCTGCTGGTTTGGGCGGCGCTGCTGTCATGACCACCGAAGAACGCGAAGACCTCAAGGACGGCATCTTGGGCACGCTCTCGTTCTACGCCTTCCTCGCCGCGCTGTTCGCCGTGCCGATGCTGATGCCGGCCGCCGACATCGAGATCGAGGCGCGCGTGCAGCAATGGGAGATGCAGGCGGCCGAGCGGCATGCGGAGGCCTACGAGCAAATGCGGGCGGATCGGCGATGAGGTTCGAATACATCATCCCCGCCGCCGCAAACCGACGCGAAGTCGAAGGCACCAGCGAAGCGCAGAACGAGCAAGGTGTGCGCGGCATGATCCGCAGCATGTACGGACACGAGGCGGCGATCGAGGCGATCGTGCGGCCAGTGGCTTGTGGTCTGCGGGCGGCGATCGAGAGGAAGGGAAACGGCAAATGAATGACCTGGCAGTAGCCCCGATGAACGACGTGGGCGAGCTTGACCGGCGCACCTACCTCGGCAGCAGCGACATTGCCGCGATCCTGGGCCTTTCGCCCTGGAAGACGCCCGTCGATGTCTTCTTCGAAAAGATCGGCCAGCCAAAGCCGATCGACGGTGACAAGGAGAAGTTGTTTCGGCGCGGCAAGCGCCTGGAGCCCGTGGTCATCGACATGCTCGTCGAGGAACTCGGCATGGAAATCACGCGGCGCGGAGCGCGGTACCGCGACCCTGCGTATCCATGGATGGCGGCCGAGATCGACGCCGAGACCGTCATCGACGGCGCCGAAGTCAATGTCGAAGTGAAAACCGTGCACCCATTTGCCGCCGGCGCGTGGGGCGAGATGGGGACCGATGAGATCCCGATCTACTACGCGGCGCAGGCGATGTACGGGCTGATGGTGTCCGGCCGCAGCCGCTGCATGTTCGCCGCGCTGTTCGGTGCCGACAACCTCGTGACGTATGAGATCGCCCGCGACGACGAGACCATTGACGGCATCCGCGCGAAGGCCATTGCCTTCTGGAACGATCATGTCCTTACAGGCATACCGCCCGAGCCGATCGTGCTCGAGGACGTCTACCGGCTCATGCGACGTGACGTCGACATCATCGCCGAGGCGACGCCCGACATCGTCGAGATGATCGCCGCCTTCGAGCAGGCCAAGTACGAGTCGAAGCGGCACGCCGATCACGCGGACGAATTGAAGTTCCAGATCGGCAAGTGGCTGCTGGGCGAAGACGCGATGACGATGCCGACCGTGAAGCCGAAGCACACGATCGTGCACGCGAATGCGCCGCTCCTGACGGTCGCCTACCAGCAACAGAACCGCGTCGACAGTGACCTGCTGCGCAAGCAGCACCCGACGATCGCGGCGGAATGCAGCAAGACCAGCAAGTTCTATCGGTTCGACAAACCCAGGAAGGGAACCAAACGATGAGCGCAGGACAAGCATTGAAGACGGCCGCCACCGGCGCCGGGCCGCAGACTCAACGCAGCGCCTACGAGATCTTCCGCAACAAGCTCGCGCAGTGCAGAGGCGACCTCAAGAGCTTGCTCGGTGGTGATCAGGCCGTGGCCCGTTTCGAGCGCGTGGTGCTCAACGCCGTGCAACAGAACCCGGACCTGCTGGAAGCGAACGGCCGCACGCTACTGCTCGCGTGCATGAAAGCCGCGCAGGATCGCCTGCTGCCAGACGGACGCGAGGCGGTGCTGAACATCTACAACACCAAGGTCAAGACGGACAAGGGCGAGCAGTGGGTCAAGGCCGTTCAGTACCTGCCGATGGTGCGCGGCCTGATCAAGCTGATGTGGGAGACGGGGCAATTCACGATGCTCGATGCCGTCGCCGTCTACCAGAAAGACTACTTCGAGTATCGCCGAGGCGACGAACCGCGTATCCAGCACGAGCCCTATGACGGCGAGGACGATCCTGGCCCAGTGGTGGCCGCGTACTTCATCGGCAAGATGAAGAATGGCGAAACCAAGCGCGAAGTGATGTATCGCCGAGACATCGAAAAGGCGCGGGCCGCGTCCAAGACCCCGGAGAAAGGCCCTTGGGCGTCATGGTACGACCAGATGGCTATCAAGTCCGTCGTCCATCGCGTCTACAAGCAGCTGCCAGGCATGCCGGAAGAGGTGGAGCGCGTGATCGTGAGCGACATGGCCGGCGCTGCGTCGATCACTGGCGCCTTCGATGCGGGCACGCCGGCGCAGTCGCCGATGGCTGCGCTGCCGGCACGAGCAGGGGGAGAGCCGCCGCCCGTGATGAACGTGCGTGCTGAGACCATCTACGCGGCGGCCGGGCCGTATGAAGAGGAAGACGATTTGCGAGCCGGCATGGAGCGCCACGTCGACACCGACACCGGCGAGATCCGCGAGCAGGCGGCGCCCGACGCGCGCCAGGCCTTCGAGGACGCCATCAATCTGGTGAAGCAAGGCAAGTACGAAGACGCGCGCGCGATCTGCCCAGGCGACCAGCAGGAGCAGCTCGAGCAGATGATCGCCAACCGGGAGAAGCCGCAGGCTGCGACGACGCGGCGCGCTGCGCGGACGCCAGTGGCGAACGTCGAGTAGATCAACGAGCGCCCGGCCACGTCAGGACGCAGTGACGAAAAACCGCCGCGGACAGCTCCCTAGTGGCAAATGGCCGGGCGCTCACCCCATCACCAAAGGATCGAGACTTGAAGATCACCAGCATCAACATCGAGAACGTCCTCGGCATCCGTCGAGTGGATCTGCGCATCGACGCGCCGGTCCTCGTCGTCGCAGGAAAGAACGCCGCAGGCAAGTCGAGCCTGGGCGAAGCGATCCGACTCGCCATGCTCGCGCAGCATGACCGCGTCGAACTGAAGAAGCATCTCGGGCTGTACGTGAACGACAAAGCCCAGGCCGGCGCCATAGTGCTCGACATGAAGGGTGAGGCGCCCTACTCCGTCCACGTAACGAACGGCGGCAACGTCACCGACAGCCGCAAGGGCCAAGAGGCGCCCTACGCGCTGCAGTACACCCTGAACCCCTCCACCTTCGCGATGCTAGACCCCAAGACGCGACGGGCGGCGCTGTTCCGGATCCTCGGCCTGAACCTCACGCCAGACGCTGTGAAAGCCCGCCTGCTCGCCAAGGGCTGCGCCGAGGCCAAGGTCGACGCCGTCGCCCCGATGTTCCGGGCTGGCTTCGAAGCTGCCTGCAAGCACGCGCAGTCGAACACGAGCGACGCACGCGGCGCGTGGAAGGCGACCACCGGCGAGACCTATGGCAACGTCAAAGCAGCGACCTGGCGCGCGGAGTGCCCGACGTTCACCGGCGAGCAGGCGGCCGAACTGCATCGGCTCGACGGGGCGATCGCCAGCGCCGAGGCAGAGCTCGCCGACGCGCAAAAGCGTCTGGCCATCGCCGATCATGAAGCCGAGAAGCGCGAGCGGCGCGAGGCCGAAGTCACGCGCCTGCGGGAATCCGCAAAGGCGTTCGCCTATCACGCCGACCTCGTGCAGCGCGCCGAGAAAGACGTCGCCGAACTGCAGGCCTCGCTGACGCAAGCCGAGCAGAAGGCCGGCACCAAGCCGGTCGAGTGGCACAGCAAGCTGACCTGCCCCCACTGCAAGGGCGCGGTGATGGACTCTGAAGACGGCGAGTCATTGGTCGCGTGGGCCGACCCGCCCGAGGTGGTCTACGACGCCGAGGCTGCCGCGCGCCTCCCGGCATTGCAGAAGGCGCTGACTCTGCAGCAGACCGTGCTCAACCGGCACATCGGCAACCGCGATATCGCCGACCAGGCCGCCAAGCAGCTGCTGGCGATCGAAGCCGGCGAGCCTGCGAAGGTCGATGCGCCGGAACCAATCCGGCAGACGGTCCAGACGCTGCGCACAAGCATCGACGCGATGAAGGCCAAGCAGGCAGATCTGGCGAAGACGCAGGCGGCGCTCGATGCGGCCGACGAGAAGACCAAGGACGCCCGGAAGCATCATCGCGACGTCGAAGAATGGACTGCGATCGCTGCGGCGCTTTCGCCCGACGGCATCCCGGCCGAGATCCTGGCCGAAGCGCTGGGCCCGATCAATGAACGGCTCGCGCAGTCTGCCGAGGATACGACCTGGCCTGCGGTATCGATCGATGCCGACATGACGATTGCGCTGGGCGGTCGCCTGTACGACTTCTGCAGCGAGTCCGAGAAGTGGCGCGTCGACGCGATGATCGCCGAGGCTATCTCGTATCTGTCCGGCCTGCGAATCCTGTTGCTCGAGAGGTTCGACGTTCTCGATCTGCCCTCGCGGGGCCAAGCGCTGGCGTGGCTGGATGTGCTGGCGTCGAACGATGAGGTCGAGACCGCCATCGTTCTTGCCACGCTGAAGGCGCGCCCTGCGCTGCCGGACACGATGCAGGCGGTATGGATCGAGCGCGGTCAGATCGCGCACGAGCGGGAAGCGGTAGCAGCGTAGTCATCCCAACATTCTTACACCCAAGGAACCCATCCTATGCAACCGCAACAGATGTTCGCCCTCGCCGAGAAAAGCGTCCAGTTCGTGCACATGAATACCCGGACCGAGAAGCACGGCGACGATGATGTGCTGGCCGTCGACCTGGACATGATGATCTCGACCAGCAACGAGGCGCTCGCCATGCTGCACCCGACGTTGCGCTGGTCGCTTTACGACAAGCCGGATGTCGCCAACAGTGACCTGGCCGACCAGGCAGCCGCCGAACTGCCGGTTCGTCTGCGCTATCCGAAGCTGGACACGCTCAAGTGGGCACTCGAGCTGATGAACATGCGCGTCGTCTTCCACTACGGCATCGACGGCAAGTCGGACATCGTGCTCGAAGACTGCAAGGTCAACAAGTTCAAGATCGAGTGCCATGACGGCGGCACGATCGACCTCGCATGGCGCGTCCAAGCGAACCCGACGCACGAGCAGATCGGGCGGCTCTCGGGGCGTCTGAGCACCGGGGTTGTCGAGGTGACGATCGAATACGTCGCCCCGCAGGAGGTGCAGCCTGCGCTGGACAACGAGCCGATGGCGAACCCGCTCGATGCGGCCGCGGAAGAGGAAGAGCAGGAAGAAGAGCGGCCGTCGCGTGGGCGCAGGGGTCGGCGCGGCGCGTTGGCGGCGGTGGAGTAGCCGCGGCCATGAAGATCGAACTCTACAAAGACCGCAAGGGCGAATGGCGCTGGCGAGCCAGGCACACGAACGGGCGGATCCTGGCCGACTCGGGCGAGGGATACAAGCGCAAGGGCGATGCGCTGAAAGGGCTGCGCCGCCTGGCCGTATCGCTCGGCCCGGCCGTCGAGCGCATGTCATGAGGATCTGGGCGGTCGTCCTGTTCCTGTTCGTCGCCGCGCTCGCGGTAACGTCGGCCAGCCTATGGGTCGGGCTCGTGCGGTACTTTTTCTGGAGTTGATGCGATGCCGCTTCCCTACGAGAACGCCACGAGCGGCGAGCGCGCGATACAGGACATGCAGAAGATTTTGCGCGCGTTCGGCTGCTCCAGCTTTGGACAGATGACGAACTACGACGAAGGCGTCCTGCTGGTGCAGTTCACCTACCGCGGGACGCCGATCAGCGTGAAGGCGAGCATTGCCGGCTACGCTGCCGCTTGGCTGAAGGAACATCCGTACACATCGCGGACGCGCAAAACGAAGATCGAGCATGAGCGCATGGCCAAAGAGATCGCCGGTACCGCTGTGTACTCGGTGCTGCGCGACTGGATCAAAGGTCAGATCACGGCCGTCGAGACGGGCATCCTGTCATTTGAGGGCGCGTTTCTTGGGCAGATTTTGCTGTCCAGCGGGCGCACGGTGCTCGAAGAAGTGCACTCGGCAAAGATGCTGCCGGCGCCGAAGGAGGCGCTATGAAATCCAGGCCGATCCTATTCAGCGGGCCGATGGTGCGAGCGATCCTCGACGGGCGCAAGACTCAGACGCGGCGGGTTGTGGCGCTTCCTCGAAAGCGCGGCGCGTTCGTGCTTGAAGACCACGGCGACGGCTGGTGGCCATACCAGTCTGATGACGGCGAGTC